>Ga0114925_10001379_pt1 | contig 11935 bp, 6 predicted proteins | sample SumtaG_2_FD_87287 | JGI IMG/M metagenome (GOLD analysis project Ga0114925, IMG submission 87287) | Deep subsurface microbial communities from Indian Ocean to uncover new lineages of life (NeLLi) - Sumatra_00607 metaG | ecosystem: Environmental > Aquatic > Marine > Oceanic > Sediment | place...
GCAGACCATGGTGAGATGAACGGGGAGCTGGCCCTGATAGACAAGGGAGCCTTTCTGCACCCAAGGGTCGTGCGCGCTCCTCTGCTGCTCAAACCCCCGAAGGACTTCCCTCTCGCACAGCGGGGCCAAGAGGTGGATGGTGTGTGCTCGCTGCTTGACCTGGCGCCGACAATCCTCGAGATCTCCGGAATCGAGACTCCGGAACGCCTGGACGGCTGGAGTCTGCTCAACACCGCCGCCGGCAAGACGCGGCCCGTAGAAAAACCGGTGATCTTTGAGGTCTGGAACCACGTCGTACCCAACCCCTGTGTCGGCACCGTGTTCTCCGGCTCCGACGGAAAGCGGTACAGCTTCGTGTACAATGCGGCGGATGATCAGGACGAGCTGTATCGCCTGGGCACTGAAGCGGATGGTCCCAACTGCATCGATGATCCCGATATGGAGCAGATCCGTGTCGAGGGGATTCGGGTGCTGACAGCCAGAATGGAGGCGGATCCTCGCTGGTTCGTATACAGCCAGTACCTGCGTCTGGAGCACTCAGAACATCTGCCGCCCGGGTCCGGCGATCGACAGCTGTTTGTGGGAAAAAACGACAGGTAGTTCCAGCCGATGGTTCATATCCACCCCACCAGTTCCTCGATACGCCTGCGGGTCAGTTCCTGCAGCTCCGATTCTGAGAGGCGATCGATCTGATTTCTGGAGATGACCCTCCCAAAGCGAATCTTCACCTTGCTCGGCCGAATCAGCCAGGAATTCTTGTTTTTCAGTGTAAACAAACCGGAAATACCCACGGGAACCAGGTCCACCCCCGCCTGTTTTGCGAATAGAAAAGGCATACGCTTGAACGAGCGCAGCTTCCCGTCCAGAGTGCGGTGGCCTTCCGGCAGGATCACCAGGGACTGTCCGCGCTTCAAAACTTCATGGGCCAGTCTGTAGCTCCGCATGGCTGCAAACACATTCTCCCTGCTGATGGCAATGTTTCCAACACGGCGAATCGCCAAACCGTACAAAGGCCAGCGAAACTGACGGGTGGCTTCGATGGATCGTACCATACCGGGGATGAAGCCACCGAGCAGCGGCATGTCGAATACACTCACGTGATTTGACATATAGATATACACGTTGCCCGGCACTATCTGTTCCACCCCCTGAACCCGAACAGGAACAAAGAGGAGGCGAAACACGTTGCGCAGCATCCTTTTCAGCAAGGAATCGTAGGTCTGAGCAGAAAAAAACAGGGACAACACGATGGCGGCCAGGCAAACCAGGGCAATTTGGGACAACCCCGCAGACCACATGTATAGAGCCACCACCTTCTTCATTGCCAGAACACCTCCAGATCTCGATGCAGGCATTCCACCACCACAGGAGTAGTACCGACAAGCTCCCCATCCGGGGTAAGGACTTTGGGAACAGACGTGGAAATCCGGATATGCTTGGCCTGAAAGGTTTCGACTTCCGGTAGGTGGATGTGCTCACCCGTGAATATCATCGGAAAACATTTCAGAAGGCGCCGGCGCGTGACTGGACCGAGCAAAGTCAGATCGAGCTTTCCGTCGTCGATCTCGGCATGGGGAGCCATGAGAAAGTTCGAAGTATAGCGGGTATTGGAGATCTCGGTGAAGATATTCTCTCGCTCCAGCCTTTTACCGTCAATTTCGATCACCAACGGATAGCTCTTCAGGAACAGGGTCTGTACAAATACTCCGTATGTGTAGGCTATATTCCCAAACACCTTCAACTTCCCCGAGGCCGCGGTCACGTCGGCAACAAATCCCAATCCGAGGATATTGAGGTAGTAGAATTGATCGCCCCCTACTCGGAATCGACCCACATCCACCATGCGCAGATGATTTCCTTGGATAATCTCAACCGCCTGTTCAAGCTGCCCTGTTTCGAGGGCAAGATCTTTGGCGAAGGCGTTTCCTGTTCCCGTGGGTAAAACACCGATAGGAATTCGCCGCTCCGAAGGATTTCTGTAGTATCCGTTTACTACTTCGAACAGCGTCCCGTCCCCACCCGCTGCAATCACGCCATCGTAGTTGTTGAAGACAGCCTGCTCGACAATCTTCACCGCGTGACCCGGATACTCGGTACGACGGAGGTCTACCTGGATTTCATACTTCTGAAAAGTTTTGCATATTTCGGGGAGGAGTTTTCCGGCCCGCCGATGTGCTGCGTGTGGATTGAATACCAACAGTACCTTCATAGCCTGCTCACCCCCCAAGCTGCCAGAATATCTTCTTTGCCTCCTCCCGTCAAACCGGTTTTTGCTACAGTTTTATTGCCCAATCCGATTGATGTTGGGCAGACAATCGTGTACACCTACCTTTTGAGCAGAAGTTTTCTCCACGTCGCCGTTGATGCGACATTCAGGAAGACGAGGAAGATGACGGAACAACAGGCACTGCAGCTTCTCGAAATCTCGGATGAGCAGCTGGCGGCGGTGGAAGCCATGGTTCAGAGCGCCGCCAGGGAGTCAATACAGTTTTGGAAACTTCCCCCGTGTGAAGAAATCTACATACCCGTTGAGGATGCAGAGATCAGGGTTTTACATATCAGGCCGGAACGGCCGGCTGCCAGGCGGCCCCTCGTATTTATTCCCGGTTGGGGGGTGATACCCGAAGGATTTGCAGAGCTTTACGGGGTAATCCATGGGCAGGCGGATTTCTACTACATCGAGACCAGGGAAAAGGGTAGCAGCCGTATACACAGCAAGCGGGCTGATATGTCTGTAAGTCAGAGCGCCAGGGACATTCAGGCGGCTCTTGACAGCCTGGGGCTCTCCAAGCTCGACGATTTCGTGCTGGCAGGAAGCTGTTGGGGTTCCGCCACCATCCTGCAGGGAGTGATCGACGGATCTCTCGATGCGCCGACGGTTGTAGCGATCGATCCTATGCACTCCCTCTGGTTTCCCAAGTGGCTGCTGCGCTACGTTTCTCCGATTCTCCCAATACCCGCGGTGAACCTGCTCAAGCCGATCCTACGGAACGCGTTGCTCGGAGACATGGAGGAAGAGGCCCAGAAGAAGCGTGTAGACGCCTTTATCGACGCCGCGGATAACTGGAAATGGAAAAAGTCAGCCGCCGGGGCCATCGATTTCGAACTGTACGGCAAGCTGTCTCGAGTCGACAAGGAGATCTTCGTTTTCAATGGCAGCGTCGACAAGATCCACGAGAATGCTAACTATCCGCAGATCGCTCACGAATTGCCTAAAGGACGGCTCATCTATATGCCCGTACACGAGAGCCAACGGGAACGCTGTATGGCCGTGGCTTGCCTCGAGTTCGCCAAGGTAAAGAGGGAGAAGGGGGTCCCAGCGTCCCTTGCCCGCTTCGAGATAGCTGTGCGCTGAGGAGCTAATTGTGGTTGTCCCGCAACTGCGGGACAGCCTCAATTCCACTCCCTGGGCTTGTTGTAGCCCTTAACTTTAACGTACTCCTTGGCCTGATGCACGAACGCCTGAAGACGGGTTTCGATCCCCGTATCTTCCTGACCGTCGAAGGCAATATCCACCCAGGGCATGTCATCGTGATCTTTACGGAAGGCGGTGGACAGCGAGGCGACAATGGTCCCGGGCAGACAGGTGAAGGGCAGGATGTTCGCTACCCCGGAGATTCCAGTTTTTGCCAAACCCACAGCTGCGCCGAGAGCCAGGGGCGGATCACCCACGTAGTCCCTGTGGATGTATGGCTCGCAGAGCTCGAGGATATCCTCAACCGGAATGATCCGCTCCGAATCGATCGTGTCGGCCAGGGCGTGTTCGAACTTCGAACCGATCTGGCGCTGGAAGTATCCCTGAATCCTCGCCTTCACCACGTTCAGCACCTCTCCCCGCCAACCGCTTTCCTCCCGGTAGCGCACCGAGGACAGCTCGATCCACTCCCGAACCGGAGACATCATGGTTTCTGCGCCGAGTGACTCCAGACGCTGTCGCAGGAAGCCGCTGCAGTAGGGGTTGTCCCGCATGAAGATCTCTCCGACGATGGCGATCACCGGTTTTCGCGGAATATCGAGCATTTCGATCTTCTTGAAGGCTTCCCCCGCCTCTTTGAGCACATCGAGGGTGTCCTTGGCACCGGTTTCCACGGAGTGAACAATCTTATCCAGATACTTCTGATACACCTCCTCGGTTTGTCCGGGCACCGCTTCGTAGGGCTTACGCTCCTGCCGCAGCTTGCCCAGGATTTCCGCAGACACCAAACCCTTCCAGAGCACCAGGCGGAACTTTAAACCCTGACCGCGGGAGAAGTCGGCGTAGGAGTTCTTGTTGTTCGGGGAGATGATCTCTACATCTTTGAAGCCCAAGTGCTCCATAATGATGCGCTGAAACTTGTTGTACTGCCCGAACCGGCAGGGACCGCTGTGGGAGGGCATGAAGAAACTGGTCTTGCCGGGATCAATCCCCGGCTCGTGGAGTTTCTTCAAGAAACTGCCTGTAGTGCAGATCATGGGAAAGCATTCCCGCGACGAAGTGTACTTCCTACCCCACTCCATGTCTTCCTCGCCCTGCATGGGCAGGACTTCCGCGTCGATGCCGCAGGCTCGGGAGGCGGCGGCCAACAGGTAGGCACTGTCGCACATGTAGGGAAAGTAGAGTTTCCGTCCTTTGGACGGGGATGCTTTGAACACCGATACCGGTGCAAATTCCTTTTCCAGCACCTCGGCTTTGGCTTCGCCCTTCAAGCTGTCGAGGAAGGCTTCGCAGCGGGTGATCATACCGGCATCGGCACTGTGCTCATCCACTTCGAGCTGAAGATAGGGTTTACCCCGCATTTCCTCCCTGACGTAGTGGGAGAGGAACGAGTCCGGGCCGCAGCGAAAGTTTGTGATGTACACGGCGTGTAGACGTTCGTCGTTGGCCACCATCCGCGCCCCGGCCAAGATCTTCTGGCCGCTGGGCCAGTACATCATATCGTAATCCGCGTAGATCTCGTCTATCGTTTCTCTGAGAGGCAGAAAATCCAGGGGAAGAGGAAGAACATCCAGATCGATCAGCTTTTTGATCAAGCTGAGGTTGAGCTCGGGATCGCCCGTGTTGTAGGGCCGTCCGAGCATGACGACGGACACCCTGTTCGAAGGAAGGCTGGCAAGGATCTTCTGTCCCTCTTCGAGCAGTTTATTTTCAAAATCTTCCTGAGCCTTCTCCGCCGCTGTCACGGCCTGAGCTACCTTTTTCGGGGCGGTGCCGAAGGTTGTTTTCATAAACTCGGACAGATCGTTGACCAACTTTTTTCGGGAGTAGCGGAAGTGCAGTGTTGGAACGAGGAATTTCTTCGCCGTTTCTTCCCCTTTCATGGCACCACGGATCATGAAGGGATAGGACTGAACCCAGGGACAGTTGTAGTTGATGGTGGGATTCTGCTCATCCGCCGGGTTGTCCACCACGAAGGGCATGAAGATATAGTCCGGATCCTTTTCCAGGAGGTCATAGATGTGTCCGTGCATCACCTCCACTGGGAAACAGGTCTCCGCTACCAGCATGCCCAGCGATTGGGTGACCAAGGGCCGATCCGACGGGCGGGACAGCACGACCCGGAAACCCAGCTCTTCGAAGAAGGTGCGCCAGTAGGGGAGCCGCTGATAGTAGATCATCAGACCCCTTGGAATGCCGATAGTGGTCTGGGTTGCCGCAGCCTGCTCGGCCGGTTCATCCTGATAGTCTCCGAGAAGCAGCTTCTCTCTCAAGCAGAAGAGGTTGGGAATTTCCTTTCTTCTCCGCTCTTTCTCTTCCTTTTTCCCCTGTGGCTGGTACTTGTCGCAGCGGTCTCCGTAGAACAGGGCTCTCTTCTCTCCCTCTATGACCACTTTGTGTACATCGCAGTGATTCTCGCACCCCTGGCAGGTGAAGCGGCTTATGGTGTAAGGAATCTTACTGACCTGGAAACCCTTAAAATTCGTCTTGTTACCGTTTTTCTCAACTTCATCCCGAGCCAGCATGGCCGCTCCGATAGCCCCGGTCACATCGAAATGCGGCGGCACGGTGATCTTCTTGCCGGTCAGGGCTTCGAAGGCGGCAACAACGGCGGGATTGTTGGTCACCCCGCCCTGAAACAGGATGTGGTTGCCGATCCGTTTTGCCCCCACAACTTTTTGGATGTAGTTCTGCACGATGGAATAGGCCAGCCCACCGATCAAGTCTTCCTTGCCGGCGCCCTTCTGCTGATGGGAGTTCAGATCGCTCTCCATGAATACGGTACAGCGGTCGCCGAGACGGGATGGCTGCTGCGCTCCCAGGGCCAGCTCGCCGAACTCGTCTACGATTTCAATGCCCAGCTTCTCCGCCTGTTCCTCCAGGAAGGAGCCGGTGCCGGCGGCGCAGACCTTGTTCATCTCGAAGTCCACCACAACACCGTTGTCGATACTGATATACTTCGAATCTTGTCCACCGATCTCAAAGACCGTATCGACCTCGGGGTGGTAGAAAATAGCCGCCGTGGCTTGAGCGGTAATCTCGTTCTTGATCGTATCGGCACCGATGAAGTGTCCGGTCAGATAACGACCTGAGCCAGTGGATCCTGCAGATTTTACAACGACCGCGTATCCCACCTCTTCGTAGATCTCCGACAGACCTCTTTGGATCGCTTCCAAGGGCTTGCTGGCTGTAGGCAGATAACGTCGGGCCACCACATTGGTGTCCTTATCGATCAAAACGACATTGGTGCTCAAAGAACCCACGTCCAAACCGAGGTAGACATCCAGCTTTTTGCCTGCCTGCGGCCTGAACACTACAGCCTTGTGAGCTTTGGCATCGGATCGGTCGAGCTGTGACCAGTGGGGAAGGTCCACCGTCGGATTTTTCAGGTGCTCCTCCAGGCCGGAGAGACCCTTGAAGGAACCGTCTGTCCCCGGAGGACTGTCGAGAATGTGGAATACCGCTCCGATGGCACCCATGGAGGCGAAGTACTCCGGTATGATCAGCTCGCCGTCCTTTAGGTCCAGAACCTCCCGAAAGGCCCGGACCACACCGGCATTCGCCGCCACGCCACCCTGGAATACGACCGGGGTTTCCAGGTTTCGGCCCCTGGCCAGGTTGCTCCTGACATTCCGGGCTACGGCAAAACAAAGACCGGCCACGATGTCGTGCACCGGAGTAGCGATCTGCTGTAGATGGATCATGTCGCTCTTGGCGAATACACTGCAGCGTCCGGCGATGTGGGGTGGATTCTCAGATCTGAGGGCCAGCTCGCCAAACTCTTTCTCTATGGAAACACCGATGCGTTTAGCCTGCTGATCGAGGAAAGATCCTGTACCGGCCGCGCATACCGTGTTCATGGCGAAATCGGCCAGCCGGGACTTCCTGTTCCCCGCTTCCGGATTCATGATGATCAGCTTGGAATCTTCGCCGCCCATCTCGATTACGGTCTTGGCCTCTGGGTGAAGGAGGGCGACAGAGCTGGACTGGGCCACGATCTCGTTGACAAAGTAACCCCCGATCAACTCGACGGCCAGCTTTCCCCCGGTACCGGTAATCGCCACCGAGCCGAAGGCCTCGGCAGGATGACGCGTAAACAGATCTGCAAGGACTTTATGGAGTGCATGGAACGGGCGCCCATGGCACAAAGTGTAGTGATTCTCCACCACATTTCTCTCGGCATCGATGAGAACCGTGTTGACGGAAATCGAGCCGATGTCTAGACCGAGAGAAAAACGTCGCATTGCTATCAGCCTCCCCTGGTGAATTGGACTATTAGTTCAGAAACAACGTCGGGCGACTCCAAATACAGAAAATGTCCGCATTCTTCTATTATCTCCAGCTGCTCATCGACGAGAAGACCGCCGAATCTCCGGCGGTTTTCTCGACGGATCAGTGTAACTTTTGAACCGATCAGGATCAAGACCGACTGCCTACACCCCGGTGGGATTCTCCACACCCAGTCCCTTCAACTCAGCCAGGCGGTTCCCGTACAGGGTCATCAGGACCCGCTCCGGCGTCAGGGGGGCGGTGATGGGGAATTCAATTCCCGGACGGAAAGCCTTGATCGCCCCAAGCAGGGCGAAAAACACTCCAATCCCGTACATAAAGGGAGGTTCCCCGATTGCCTTCGAATTGAAAACACCGAACGGATTTTCCCCGCGCTCGAGGAAATGAACCTCCAGCTCTCGCGGGGTGTGATAGATATCCGGGACCTTGTATGTACTCAAGGTACCGGTAAGCAGCCTACCCTGATCTGAGTACAGCACCTCCTCCAGGGTCAGCCAGCCGATGCCCTGGACGATCCCCCCTTCGGCCTGACCCAGGTCAACATCGGGGGCCAGGCTGGGTCCCAGATCATGGACCACTCTGACAGCATCGACCTCGTAGGTGCCCCGCAGACAATCCAACGTGACTTCGCATATTGCCGTTCCGTAGGCATGGTAGGAAAAAGGTTCTCCCTTTTCTGTTGCCTTGTCGAAATGGATACCGGGTGTTGCGTAATGGGCTTGGGCGGAGAGATTGACCCGACGAGAATAGACACAAGGAATGAGATGTTCCCACATCAACTTGGTTTTCTCCCCATCGTAGAAAATTCGCTCCTCCAGGATTTCCACCTTTGCAGGATCCTCCTCTCCCAACTCCCCCGCCGCCACACCTTTGAGTCGCTCCAGGATTGCGCGGCAGGCCAGCTCGGTTGCCTTTCCGTTCAGATCCGTCCCGGTTGAAGCGGCGGTGGGGGAGGTGTTTGCCACCCGCAGGGTGCTGGTGCTCTCGACCTTGACCCGTTTCCTGTCTATGGAGAAGACCCGAGCCGCCACCTCGAGAATTTTATACTTGACCCCCTGGCCCATTTCCACAGCGCCGGTGGAGACGCTGACGCTGCCGTCTGAGTATACGTGGACAAGGGCGCCCCCCTGGTTCAGCACCGCGTTGGTAAAAGAAATCCCAAAACAGACAGGCATGAAGGCCAGCCCTTTTTTTTCGAGCACATGGGAAGTGTTGAACTTCTCGACCCGCTTCAGCGTTTCCTTGCAGTCGTAGCGGGATTTTGCTTCCTGCCAGCAGACCGGAGCGCTGCAGCCGCGGGCGGTCATGCCATAGGGAAAGGTGTCTCCTTCCTCGAGCAGGTTTTTTTCCTGAATTTCCGCGGGGCTCATTCCTAAAGCAACTGCTGCCTTAAAGAGGGCGGCCTCTATCACGAACATCCCCTGGGGACCGCCGAAGCCGCGGAAGGCCGTATTCGGCAGCAGGTTGGTACGACAGCAGTAGGCGGTTGCTTTGACGTTGGGAACGAAATAACTGCCCGTACAGTGGAACAGAGTCCTTTCGAGGATCGCCGGCGACAGGTCCGCCGCCGCGCCGGCATTCTGATAAAAATCCACCTCATAAGCCAGGATCCGGCCGCCGTAATTCAAGCCGATGCGGAAGTCAGAAGTATAGGGGTGCCGCTTGCCGGTAAAGATCATGTCCTCCTGCCTGTGAAGCACCAGCTTTACGGGCGCTTTGCGGATCACCGCGCCCAGGGCGGCCAGAGCAGCCCAAGCCGTGGCCTGATCCTCCTTCCCTCCGAAGGCACCGCCCAAACGTGTCACCTCGACTTCGACCTGGTGCATGGCCAAACCCAGGAGACGGGCGATCACCCGCTGCACCCCCGTCGGTCTCTGAGTCGAAGAGATGACCCTGACAGTGCCCCTCTCTCCGGGAAGAGCCAGAGACCCCTGGGTCTCGAGATACAGATGCTCTTGAGCGCCGGAATCGACCGTGCCCTCGACTACCAAATCGCATTCCGTCCAGGTTGCCTCTACGTCGCCGAGACAGAATGTGCGGGGAGGAACGATCAACTCTCCCCGGGCCTTGGCTTCCCGCGGGTCTACAAGGGCAGGGAGCTCATCGATCTCCAGATCTATCCGCGGCAACGCTGCTCTGGCCTGCCGCTCCGAGTCAGCCAGAATCAAAGCCACAGGCTGCCCGATGAAATGCACCGTTTCCTCTGCAAGCAGAGGCTCGTCGGCAACCAGGGTTCCTATCTCATTTGCTCCGGGGATGTCATCGGCAGTAAGCACGGCGTGGACACCGTCTGTTTCTACCGCTTTCCCCGCATCGAGCCGGATGATCCTGCCATGGGCTGCCGGTGAGCTCAGAACCACCGCGTGGAGCAGCCCTTCCGGCTCGGGCAGATCATCGACAAAGCGGGCTTGGCCGCGGGTATGAAGATCCAAATCGCTGTACTTCATATCCACACCTCCGGATGCAGTTTCTCCGGGAAGAGTTTGAAGAAGTGCGCCAGCACCAGCTGCCGGAGAAGAAGGCGCTTGTACTGTTCGCTTCCCCGTACATCGCTGATTGGGGAAATCTCTTCGTGTATCAGGGTCAGTGCCTGTTCGAGGAGCTCTTCGCTGAAGGGCCTGCCCGTCAAACAATCGGAGCTGCGGGCCAGAAATAGCGGAATCGGAGCTACGCCACCTGCAGATAGGCGGGCTTTCTCGATCCTGCCGTCCCGGACAGAAATCCAGGCTGCGGAATTGACGCTGGCAATATCGAGATGCCTGCGTCGGGAGACCTTCTCGAAGCTGAAGAAACCCTCCTCAAGGGGTAGGGCGATCCAGGCCAGCAGCTCTCCCGGCTTTTTATTCAGCTTCTTGTATCCCTTAAAAAATCGATCCAGGGGCACCTCTCTAGTGCCCTTCCCATTCTTGAGTCCAAGGACCGCTCCCAGAGCGAGAAGCATGATGGTGAAATCTCCGATTGGAGATGCATTTACAATATTGCCGCCCAGGGTCGCCCGGTTACGAATCGGCACCGAAGCGATCAGAGGAAGGGCAGCGACGAGCTGAGGTATACGATCCTTCAAGGCGGGAATATCCTTCACCTCTTCCATGCAAATGCCCGCTCCAAGGATCAACCGTTTTTTGTCGACGCGAATCTGCCGCAATTCCGCCGTTTTGGAAACAAAGCTCAAGGAACTCTCGACCAGCTCCTCCGGTTTCTGGACGAACAAATCGGTGCCTCCCGCCACTACAGTACGACTTCGGGATCGAGGATCTCCCGGCCCCGGCGCCGTCAGAGCCTGCAGTCGGCGGGGGATGGTGAGGAAGTACTCCGGCACAACTTTTAAAGCCACCAGCCTTTCTAGATGTCCACTACTCGGGTTGTCCGTGGATTCGTCGGAGTCTTGGGAACCGCTCAACTGAGCCAGCAGCTCGGCGATGGCTCTCTTGATGGATGCGTAGCCCGTACAGCGGCAGATATTTCCCGCCACCGCGTCAACCGCCGCCTCATTATCCCACCGACGGGCGCTAAGCAGATATCCGGTAAGGGAGACAACGAATCCGGGAGTGCAGAAACCGCACTGAATGGCTCCATGGTCGACCAATTGCTGTTGAACCGGGGTAAGAGGCAGAGCATCCACCGTGTCATCGACCTGGGTCGAAGGATTGACTCCTTCGATACTCACCAGATGCTTCCCCTCCACGTCGCCGAGGGGAAGAAGACAGGAGTTCACCGCCCTGTACTCTACAACCTGTCCACCGGCGGCGCCGGGCTCTCCGAGCAGAACGGTACAGGCTCCGCAGTCGCCCTCGCGGCAGCCCTCCTTCGTACCGGTGAGCCTCTGATCCTGTCGTAAAAAATCGAGAACCACCGTACCGGGATGTAGAGAGCTTTCTATATAATCATCGTTCAGGATGAAACGAATCATTTGGCTCATTTACACGCTCCCGAAAAGAGTATAACTGTCTCACTCACCATTAAGCAAGTTGCCCCCTTACCGCATCCCAAAAGGGATCGGCAGGAGGATCGGCCACGACGCGAACGGGGGTTTTCCGAACCGGATGTTCGAAAGTTACCTCGCGAGCGTGGAGATGAATGCCCCCATCCGGGTTGGAGTGGGGGAATCCATACTTCAGGTCACCTTTGACATGACAACCGATGCTGGCCAGTTGAGCACGAATCTGATGATGACGTCCCGTGTGAAGATCGATTTCCAGAAGGTGGTAACGGTCCAGGCTGAGGACCCAC
>Ga0114925_10001380_pt1 | contig 11934 bp, 12 predicted proteins | sample SumtaG_2_FD_87287 | JGI IMG/M metagenome (GOLD analysis project Ga0114925, IMG submission 87287) | Deep subsurface microbial communities from Indian Ocean to uncover new lineages of life (NeLLi) - Sumatra_00607 metaG | ecosystem: Environmental > Aquatic > Marine > Oceanic > Sediment | place...
CCGAGCATAGCGAGGTCGAGTTCTTTAATTTTAGCGCAGCGAGCCATAGAACGCTTCAAATAGACCCACGATGAGTTCGGAAGCTTAGACGCGAATCAATCGGAACATATTTTTGAAAATCGCAATAATACGATATGCGAGAGATAATAGTAAATCTAACGTTTGATTCTTGTCAAACCCCATTTCATCTGATAATTATTCTCTATGCAAGAAACATCTGATAACCCTTTACTAATTCTAGCTTCCAAATCTCCCCGACGCCGAGATTTATTAAGTCAAGCAGGAATTTCATTTTCTGTTATTCCAAGCAGTTTTGATGAAAGCTCTATATCTGTGTCATCACCTGAAACCTATGTTAGGGTTTTGGCTGAATCTAAAGCAAAAGACATATCAAAGAGATATCCCCACAGTTGGATTATCGGAGCTGACACGATAGTTTTAAAAGGCTCCACGATACTGGGCAAGCCAGGCTCTAGGAAAGAAGCTCGCATCATGTTAAAAAATCTTAGCGGAGTATACCACCAAGTGCTTACGGGATACTGTATATGTTGTAAAGGGAAGAAACGCTTTTTTTCAGAAACAATAAAAACCGAGGTCCTTTTCAAAAAGTTGACCGATAAAGAGATTGAGTGGTATATACAGACAAGGGAGCCTTTTGACAAAGCAGGGGCATATGCTATTCAGGGTCTTGGCACTTTCCTCGTAAAAAGCATCGATGGCTCTTATACAAACGTAGTCGGACTTCCAGTATGTGAAGTTATTGATATTCTTATAAAAGAGGGTGTCCTTGAGGCTTATTTGTAATAGTTCACCATATGAAAAATATTTGACAGGATAACAGGATAGACATGATATAAATCCAGTAAATTAAAAGTTATCTATCACAACCCTGGCCCAGACCGATCACCAATACTCTATGCTTAAAAAGTTAAGTTTGAAATGATACGTAGACTATATAAATATATATGAACGAGTCGCACCAGGGCGGGCCTGAATGAAGTAATATGAAATATAAAGAAGTGACCTTAAAAATTTATAAATGAAATCAGTTATACGAATTATTAGAGTTCATGAAGTACAATTGGTTAATTACCTTATTGCTGCTGGGAAACCTGTAGAGATGGTCATTAATTTTGGAGAAAGAAAAGCCCGCCCAGCCTGTCCCGACTTGGCGGGGTCTCGCCTGAGCTCGCGATGGCGGGCAGGTTGAAATTAAGCGTAAGGTTAAGGATCTAAACTAAAAGATCAACAGGATGAAAACAATTATCATGTTAATCCTGTTAATCCTGTCTAAAATAACTCAACTATTACGAAACCGTGAGAATGACTGAATTGAAAACAAGATTAGAAAACGTATTGAACCGCATCAAAAAAGCAGCTAATGTACGCGGTCGAGATCCTGAAACAATCCGTCTTGTTGCCGTGAGCAAAACCATACCGACCGATATGGTCAAAGAGGCAATTGAAGCAGGGGTAAAAATACTTGGAGAAAATTACATTCAGGAAGCCCGGAAAAAGTTCGACGCTTTATCATCTTATCCTGTATCGTGGCATTTTATAGGCCATCTTCAAACAAACAAAGCAAAGTACGCTGTGAGGCTTTTTGATTTGATTCACTCTGTAGATTCTCTCAAACTGGCCCATGAGTTAAACAAACAGGCAAAAAAAATAAACAAAATTCAAGAGATCCTTATACAGGTTAATATTAGCATGGAGTCAACAAAAGCAGGGGTGTATGAACAAGATGCACTAAGCTTGATAAAAGATATAAGCCATATTGAAAATCTGTCTGTTAAAGGTCTCATGACAATACCCCCTTTTTTCGATGAACCTGAAAGGGCACGACCTTATTTTTCTGCTTTACGTAAATTACGTGATCAAATAAAGAAAGAATCTATACCTAATATTGCCATGGATGAACTTTCTATGGGAATGACGGGCGATTTTGAAGCTGCTATTGATCAAGGAGCAAGCCTTGTACGGATAGGAACTGCTATTTTTGGAAAACGAAAATGAAGATTATGCTTCATATATGTTGCGCCCCATGTTCAATCTACCCTATAAAAATTCTTCGAACCGACGGTTTTGATATAATGGGCTTTTTTTATAGACAAAACATCCATCCCTATATGGAATCTGTCAAACGCCAGGAGACATTAGAATCTTACGCCGAAATGATTGATCTCCGTGTCATCTACCAAGAAGGGTATGACCTGAATGGTTTTCTTCAGAATATAGTGTTCAGAGAATCAAAGCGATGCTCATATTGCTATCATGAACGTCTAAAATCAACAGCCCTTATCGCAAAACGCGGCAAGTTTGATTATTTTACCAGTACACTTTTGTATAGCAAATTTCAGAAGCATGATATGGTAAAATCGATTGGTGAATCTGTTGGCAGTGCTGTTGGTATACCGTTTTATTACCATGATTTTCGCAAAGGCTGGAAATTGGGGGTCGAAGAGTCAAAACGTCTTGAACTATATCGTCAGAAGTACTGTGGATGTATTTACAGTGAAAAGGAGCGGTTTTTCAACTCATCAACCCGTTGATTAATTTGTCTTAGGACAACTATTCTGCCACCAAGACACCCCAGTACCATCAAAGTGAGCTACGGGGCAGGCAAAGGCACAAAGAGAATTAAGAAAGAAATTAAATTCTGCAATCTTGGTGCTTTAGGCGCTTAGCAACATCATATTAACAATTTATTGTCGATGTTCAACAAACTATTGTATTTGTTTACTAAAAGAAACTGGAAATTTGAAACTGGAAACTGGATAAATAAGGATTTGATCTTTTTAAAATTGATAAAATTCCTTTCCAAGTTTCAAGTATCGAGTTTCGAGTTTCACTAACCAATTAAAAATACTGCCCAGAAGGAGCCGCTTTTTCGAGCTGCATCTTGGAAAAAGCGTAGTGACTTTATGGCCTAAAGTTTCAGAATCTATGTTTGGAAATTTCATATATTTCATTATTGTACTTCTTATTTATATAACTTACCAACCTTCCGATGAAACCAATTTTGCACCTTTGGAAACCCTTTTTCTTTTTCTTTTTCTTATCATTCTTTTTGGATATTTCACATGGCTTCAGTTCCACCGACTTGAAAGGCGAATTTCAAAAGCAAGCTTTTCCAGTCTTGATTATATTTTCAACGCTATTATATTCAGACTATCCATAATGGCGATTATTCTTTTTGCCATAGATATTTACGTCCTTAACCTTACGTCCTTTTTAACCAATATATCCTTATTTTCAATAATTCCAACTCTTCAGGCACTCCTTTTCCTTGGGCTTTTTGTGCTCTACCTTGCAATTATATGGGCCTTTGCCTATGAATCCTACCGGATTTTATACAAAATAGACATATCCAGGAAGTCGTACATTTTCTCCAATATTTCATTTTCAATACCCGTTCTCTTGCCATGGTTTTTACTATCTGGAATTGCGGATATAATCAATGCACTGCCACTTGAATTACCAAAACGTTTACTTTCAACCACTGAAGGCGAAGTGATATATTTCCTTGTTTTCCTTGTTGCTGTTGCAATGGTAGGTCCTGTTTTAATCCTGAAATTTTGGAGATGTAAGCCCCTCGAAGCAGGTTTAAGGCGAAGCCGAATCGAAAGATTATGTAAAAAAGCAGGTATAGGTTATGCAAACATCCTGTACTGGCCCATATTCGGCGGAAGAATGATAACAGCAGGTGTAATGGGGCTGGTAAAAAAATTCCGATACATCCTTGTCACCGATGCCCTGCTCCGCTTCCTTGAACCGGAAGAGATTGATGCTGTAATTGCACATGAAATCGGACATGTTAAAAGAAAACATCTATTATTTTATTTAGTATTTTTTATAGGCTATCTACTACTTTCATATGCCACTTTTGACCTTATCATATATTCTATTATTTATGCTGAACCGATATATAGATTTATAGGGAGTGCCGGCTTTAATCAAGCCGCTGTTACTTCGGCAATGTTTAGTCTTGCTATAATTTTAATTTTTCTTGTCTATTTCCGTTATATCTTCGGTTATTTTATGCGTAATTTTGAACGTCAGGCAGATATTTATGTTTATGCGCTGTTTGACAGTGCAAAGCCTCTTATTTCAACGCTGGAAAAGATAGCGGTAACAAGCGGACAACCCCCTGACAAACCTAACTGGCACCACTTCAGCATAACAGAACGAAAAGATTATTTGGGAAAATGTGAAAAAGACAAAACCTGGATAAACCGCCATGAACGAAAAATACGGAAAAGTATCGCAATATATCTGGTGGGAATTATTTTAATAGGAGGTGTCGCATATAACCTGAATTTTGGTGAAACAGGCAAGAAGTTAAACAAGCATCTTTTTGAAAAGATTTTATTAAGAGAGCTTCAAAAGACCCCTGATAACTCGAATCTTTTGACAACTTTAGGAGATTTATATTACAGTATAAATGACTATGAAAAGACAATCCATGCGTACCAAAAATCGATAAAGTTTGAACCTGATAATCCTCGGGCTTTGAACAACCTTGCATGGCTTTATGCCACATGCGATGATACAAGATTTCGTGATCCTAAAAAAGCTGTCGAGCTTGCACAAAGGGCCGCAGAACTGCAAAAAGCCCCTCATATTTTAGACACTCTGGCTGAAAGTTATTATATTAACGGAAAATACGAAGAGGCTGTTTATGCGGAAAAGCTTGCTCTTGAACTGGTAAAAAAAAACCGCTTCTATTATGAAAAGCAGCTGAAAAAATTCAGGAAAGCAGCAGGAAAAATTGACTACTGAGCAAGCAAAATCAGACTTTTTTAGAAGGTTCGCACCCCTGAACTTCTGAACCTGTGAACGCCTATAATTTATTTAATAGTGACCTTCCTCACCTCAAGAAAATCACAATTACCGCCAAAAACCTTTGCTACTCCATCCTGTCTAAGTGTAGTCATGCCATCTTCTATGGCCTGATTTCGGAGGTCTTCCATCTTTGCGTTGCTCTGGATCATCTTTTTCATTACGTCGGTTCCCATGAGCAGCTCATGTATACCCATCCGGCCTCGATATCCGGTATTGTGACATGCATCACATCCTTCCGGCTTATTTAACATCAAATCTTTCGAGTATGGAATATTTTCCTTTTCAAATGCTTCCTCCCCATACTCCCGCACCAGTTCTTCATATTCTTCTTTTGAAGGATTATAGGATTTTTTACAATCTTTACATAGCGTACGGACTAGACGTTGAGCAAGGATACATAGAATTGCGTCGGCAAAGTTGAAAGGATCCATCCCCATATCAAGAAGCCGGGTTATGCTCTCTGGCGCGCTGTTAGTATGCAGAGTCGAAAACACCAGATGGCCGGTTAACGATGCTTCGATGCCAATGGACGTTGTTTCCTTGTCACGCATCTCACCGACCATAATAACATCAGGGTCTGCCCTTAAGAACGCACGCATTGCGGCTGCAAAATCGAATCCTATCTTGGGTTTTACCTGCACCTGCCTTAACCCTATCTGGGTAATTTCTACCGGATCTTCGGCCGTCCAAATCTTGGTTTCGGTCTTATTGATGTACCCCAACGCTGAATGGAGGGTGGTTGTTTTACCTGAACCGGTAGGGCCACACACAAATATAATACCATAAGGTTTTGTGATTACGCTTATAAAGTTATCATAATTACTTTTTGAAAAACCCATTTTTTTAAGGGGAATCGGCTCACCGGCGGCCAGAATACGCATAACGATATCCTCCAGACCTCCCTGGGTTGGAACCGTTGCAACCCTGAGTTCAATATCCTTGCCCCCGTATTTTTTAAATTTGATCTTGCCGTCCTGGGGCTTGCGGCGTTCTGCAATATCAAGGTCGGCCATGATTTTGATACGTGATATGACTGCATTCTTATAGCTGAACGGTACGGTCTGGTATACCGAACAGGCACCGTCTACTCTTATCCGGACATTGGTGGGCTGCTTTCCGGGATAAGGTTCGATATGTATATCAGATGCGCCACGGGCGTAGGCATCAAGAATAATTTTATTAACGAGCTGGACAACAGCGCTGTCCTCTTCACCTACTGTGCCTTCGGCTTCTTCTATCTCCTCCGCTTCGTCCAGCAGCTGTGAAAGGATATCATCAATAGCTGTCATTTCTTTTTCATCTTGGGTAAAGAGCTTAATAAAATCAAGAATATCCTTTTTAAATGCCATGGAGAACTTAAGTTTCTTGCCGGTGAATAGGACTTTTATTTGATCTATTTTCTGGAGATCATTCGGGTTGTCTACGAGAATCACGATTTTGTCACCTTCCGTACGAAACGGGACCCATACGTTGCTGAGCATGAAAGGGACCTTCAGACCGGTGAGAAGCTCACCGGGAATCGGTACATTATCTTTATATTCTACAAACGGAACCTTATAAAAATCACTAAGGGATTTGCCTAAGTCTTTTTTCGAAATCTTTAAATCCCTCATCAAGACACTTTCAATCGGTTCTTTTCTCTTCCTTGCATCGGCAATGGCATTATTAAGTTCCTTTTGTATCAAGATATTATTTGCTAAAAGATAATCGAACTTGGTCGCTTTGGCCTTTGCAATTCTTTTTTGGTTATAAACTGCGATCCCAAGTATTTTGGACAACTCTTTTACGGAATGTTCATCTTCTTTGGTAAATGAATCACCATCTTTGCAATTTATTAGCTGAAAAGCACCAAGCAAGTACTTCTGAAAAATAATGGGACATACGATGGCCTGTTTTGTAGTATAGCTGGATTGCTGATCCCAGCTTTTATCGAATTTGAGTGAAGGATCTATGGAATTTAGTTCCTTATCATCATAAACATTTTTAACATTTAAAAGTTTCTGATTCAAAGCAGAATATCCTGCAATACTTTCTCCTGATATCGGGATGCGGATTTCTGATATATCATTTCCCGACTTGAACCTGGAAACAAGCTCACGCTTTATACCATCGACAATATAAATCGTCATCCTTTCAGCTTCGAAGAGAGAAATAATATCACTTCTCAGATCTATCAGTATCTCGTCCATATTTTCGGCAGCATTTATTTTGTTGACAATTTTCTGAAATCTTTGCATGTACTCTACATCTGATTTGAGATGCTTTTCATGCTGCGTGTCACCGGATTTTAAATTGTTAGCTTTTTTTAACATGTTAAATACCTACCCATACTAAAGGTTTTAAGTGTTAGGTTTTAGGTTTTAAGTAACTGTTAAAACAATATAAAAATAAAAACCTAACACCTGATGTATTCGACTTTTTACGAATTCATCAATCTTTTCCTTCTAATTTATGATAATAGTTATAAATTTTTTTCGACCCCCCACCTATAAGTAGAATGCCCATAAAATAGAAACAAAAACGTATGAAAAAGATGGCAGAAGAAAATTGTTCGATATTTTCTATTTTAGGTATCACCTGGGGTATCCTATAAAACACGCCCATACCTGCCAGGATAAGTGCAACACCCCAGATCATTTGAGCAGTTGTTTTATTTTTAGGCATTATACTATCTTAATTTCTTATTAAGATCTTTAAAACTCTTCCCTTATTCTTTCACTACACATTTTTTATATATTAATTATATATTTTTGTCAAATCTAATAACAGTCTCAACAGGGAAACGTCAAAGTCAACTCTAACTGATTCAGATAGAAGCGATTTGCTTTCCCGGATACGGCACTAAAATCCCAAATCACAATACTCAAATTATTCACCCTGTTAAATGATTATGGATAGCGCGAATCTATCGGTCATTAAGATCACATTCGTGACTGATAGCTTAAATTCCAAAGTCTATTTAACAGGGTAAAAGATTTGTATTTTGGTGTTTGGAATTTTCATGATTTTCATAAGCAAGTAACTTTATTTATTCCAAGCAATTACCTGTTTAAATGACGTGGCCCTGACAGCCTCAACTATCTATCCCTTCAAACTTCCTTTGAAATCAGCCTTTCGCTTTTCAAGAAAAGCAGCAGTTCCTTCTTTAGCATCTTCACTTGCCATGCAAAGGGCAAAGGCATCTATTTCTATCGCGCAGCCTGTAGCGAGGTCAACGTTCATACCGCTGTTTATAGCCTCTTTTGCGGCACGAATAGAGACTTTTCCTTTTGAGACAATCGTTTTGGCGGTTTTCATAACTTCATCCATCAGGGCCTCTTGAGTACAAACCTTATTAACCAGCCCCATCATTTTTGCCTCATCCACAGGAATCATCTTTCCGGTAAGTATCATTTCTTTTGCCATATTCTTGCCAATCAGTCTTGGCAGCCTCTGCGTGCCTCCAAAGCCGGGGATTAGTCCAAGATTAATCTCCGGCTGTCCAAACATTGCATTCTCAGAAGCATAAATAAAATCGCATGCAAGCGCAATCTCAGTGCCGCCGCCCAGGGCAAAGCCGTTTACTGCTGCTATGACGGGTATCGGCAATTCTTGAAGTTTATTAATTATGGACTGTCCTTTCTCGGCAAAGTTCTTCCCTTGAAGAGCATTAAATTTTGCAAGCTCCGTAATATCGGCACCTGCTACGAATGATTTTTCGCCGGCTCCCGTGAGAATAAGAATCCTGATATCCTCGTTTTTGGCAATTTCATCAAGAGCGTCTGATAACTCTTGAAGAAGATCGGTGCTTAAAGCATTTAAGGCTTTAGGTCTATTGAAAGTAATCAATGCAATACCATCTTCCACGTTAAAAATAATATTATCGTATGCCATACTCAACCTCCTTATAGTTTACCGCAGAGACGCCCCAGTACGATCTTCCGGACCTACGGGGCAGGCAGAGGGCGCAGAGAATTTTATTATTTTTTCATTCTCTGCGCTTTCTGCGGCTCTGCGGTGAGCAAATGATAATTAAATTGAAAATATAAATATAAATTCAACACACAGGTGCAGAAAAAATGCAATCCAGATACTATTAGTTCGCAATGCAATATAGCTTAAAAGCGGCGATCCTGCAAGCATTCCCAGGGCCTCCATTTCCGGTTTGATAAAATGAAAAACTACTTCAAAAATCCATACGAATGAAATTGCAATCTTTTCTGCCGATTTCCGTGACATCCCTTCTTTTTTAGTTATTACATAGACTATTCCCATTAAAAGAAAACCTCTATGTAAAAATTCCCAGCCTGTAAGCGTTGAAATGGTAAAAAAAGCAAAATTAGTAAATCGTGCAAATGAATCATTGCCAAATGTATTAGCGTAGGTGTTGAGATTTCCCGGAAAGAGTTGTATCCCTATAAAAATTGCCGGAAGCCCCACCATCATAAATATTATAATTCTAATCAGGTGCTTATCTGCTTTTGGGAGCCCAAGTCCTATTTGAGAAACAGGTATTCGCAAAAGAAAGAGTATTAACAAAGGAAAGGCTATTCGCAGTACAATCCACGAAACATAAAAATACCGCCCAATCCTGAAATCGGCTGCATGATACCGCCCTAAAAGCTGAATGAGCAAAGCCGATAATATAATAACCAGTAATGGGTTGTCGAAGAAAAAAGATTTTATTTTAGATTTCATGTAACAGTTCACCATTGAATGTTGGAGTATTCCCCATAATTAGAATTGCTGTCCTACATCTTCTTGAATAGAAAGGAGATAAAAAGGATTTGTATTAATTTAGCCTTCTGAAAACAATTAGAACTAGCAAGCTTCAAAGGGGCGAGATTGAATCAGGCTGATACTGGTTGCAGAAAATATTTATTTACATTAGCAAGGGTTGCATGAATGCAAGCTCTTAAATCTCCGATATCTACGTAAAGCTTTCAGTGGAGATTGCCATAATGGCCAATCCCGCCATGGCCATGAGGGAGCCGGCCGGTATCAACCTTGATTGCTATAAGTCCGCATAAAAATAATATGTAGCTAAAAACTCGTCCCACCTGAACCTATTAATAAAATCGCCGCCATTGCCGGTATAGGTTTGAGGATCATAATTTTTGTAGTTAGCATCATAGGTGTTGTAAGTCCCGGCTTCCGGCAGCTTGAAAAATACAATCGAAATGCCATTGGCATTTTCCCGTGCAGTGCCGTGATATTCCGCAATGGTTGCCGCTGCCGTCAGGGATGCAATCTCAGTGCCCTGGCCGAGAAGGGTATCCAGGTCCACAAGATCGACATAGACATACGGCTTTATATAGAGATCTATCTTCTGAACCGTCTCGCGTGCATATCCGATCAACAATAGTGCTTCCTCCCGGGTTTCAGGGGCCTCAAGAAGCCCTGTCAGTTTTTCGGCAAGCAGGTCGGCTTCTTCGGCGACAGCGCGTATATCGTCAGCGCGGAGGGCGGAAATGGTATGGAGTTTTTCCTTTAAAGGGAAGGAAGGATAGAAGATCTCTTCATAGAACTTCTCATAGGAACTTACCACCACCTTTGACAGGTATTCCACGCTTATTCCTGGATTGCGCGAAAGTCTTGAAAGAATGGCTTTATAATCCCACCCGTACCATTCTCCCACCTCCTGGGAGCTTATGATGATTTCAAGCCCGGGCAGTTCGCAAAATTCATAGAGTGCTTCGATTGTACCCATGGAACATGCATCAAGGCCGAGGATATTTATGTTAATACCGGAATTTTCTATGGCCAGTTTCACCTGGTGATTGGGAAGAAACGGGCTGCCATTGTCTTCATCGTAAAAAATCGAACGCGATATAATACCGGTTGAGGGGCTTGATGGGCCGTCGCCCTGATCCCAGCCGTTACCATGATTCCATAGTATTAGAAAGGTTTTATCGGCAGGATATGTGTCTTTTGCCCAGGTCAAAAAGGAGGTGATAGTCTCCGGGCTGGCCATATCAAGTTCGCCAAGATCTGTAAGGAGCTGTGAAGAGCCGTTAATAACCTGGTAGCGTTTTGTCCCTATACCGTTTCTCAGGTCAAGTTGTACAATGACGTTGACGTTGTCCGAAGAGACGGCCGCTTCCATCTCGGAAAGGTCGACAAGAGCTGCGTCTTCCAGTTCATTGTCGGCGTCCATATAGACGAGGACGTTCCATTTATCATCCCCTCCGCTGGAATTGCATGAGATGTATAAAAAGGACATTAAAAGGACGGCAATGAGTTTTAGCAGGGAAAAAAAGGGCGGGATGTGTTGTCTTCCCGCCCCGATAAATTTCTTTTCAGCGATATTCAATTTGTTTTTAACGGTTTTAAAAACAACGATTTAATTTAGCGGTTTTGTAAAAAGTTCATTTTGCTATCTTTGTGAGCAAAATGACTTTTTACGAATTCGTCATGGTTTAATAAACGTTACTTAAAAAAAGAAAAACCTTCGGAAACTGTTGATAAAATACACGAACTGTCTGTATCGCCAGCAAAATCGATTTGTTGGTTAAAATCATCTTTATCCCCACCACCCGTATTCTTCATACCTGCAAAATAGGTGGAAAGCTCGTTTGATGGTGAACCTACATAATTCCTCCCGGAAATTGTTTTTATCGGGCAAATCCTGAAATAGACCTGAGGCACCCCCTGCATTCCCCATTGCTGGTCAATATATCCTTCCCGATCGGTGGTGTTGTTGATATCTAAATGGGCATCGTAATCATCGATGACAAAACCATGTGAGGCGCCATAGTAGACCCTGAAACCTTCTGTCTGGGGATCAAAAGAGGTGACATCAAATTTAAAGTACGCTGTCCCGAATTCCGCGCCCGGTCCCGCAAATGTCAATACCGTGGTAGGCTCCCTTTGCGCCGGGTTTGTCCCCACGTCCACCTCATCGCCATCACTGACCGTGTCGCCGTCGGTGTCGGCATTAAAGGGGTTGGTTCCATACTGGAATTCCTGGAGCCAATTGAGACCATCTTCATCAACATCATCGGTAATCACGGGGTCAGTCCCATCATTCGGGTCTGTACCGTACAGAAGCTCCCAGAAGTCAAATAAGCCGTCAAAGTCTGTATCGATATCGATTACCTTGAATTTTAA
>Ga0114925_10001381_pt1 | contig 11928 bp, 17 predicted proteins | sample SumtaG_2_FD_87287 | JGI IMG/M metagenome (GOLD analysis project Ga0114925, IMG submission 87287) | Deep subsurface microbial communities from Indian Ocean to uncover new lineages of life (NeLLi) - Sumatra_00607 metaG | ecosystem: Environmental > Aquatic > Marine > Oceanic > Sediment | place...
AGGTAAGTGAGTTGGCCTTCATCATCCAGTTCTGGTTTGTAATACGCGAGTCTGCGTCCGCTCGGCAGCTTCATGTAAAGCCAGTCGCCTGCAGTGCCGAACATGATGTTGTTAGTCTTGAATACGTGCCCGGGTCGTGCCACAGCTACGATCGCATACTCTTCGAGGTTGTACCACAGCTGCACGATCATCGGATTAGCTTCACGCCATTCGAGTTTTACCTCGTCCGCCCGGAAGCTGTCGATCTCGACGCCTTCTTTGCGCGCCGCTTTCTGCAACGCACGATGACCACCCTGAAATCCCAGAGCCAGCTCGCAGGTCTTGCCAAGGAATCGCTCGTCCGGATACAGCTGTTTCATGGTAAGCAGGAATTCGAGTTCCAAGGGCAGGCGGTGCATCTTTGCTCCGGTGAACTCGTACACCTTGCCGTGCGTCCTGAAGATCTCCAGCTTGTCTTCCTGTCCCGCGAACCACGCAGTGATCCGCCCCTCGATGGATGAGTAATCGAGACACAGTAAGTCGTGACCATCGGCAGAGATGAGCATGCTGCGCACGATCGATGACAGCACGAACATCGGATTCTTTTCCCACAGGACATCGAGCCACTTCACATCGCGCAGCTCGCAGGCTTCGACTGCTAGATACTGGTCAATGATCACCGGGCGTGCGAGGTTCTGCAGCTGCACACCGACCGATGACCAGCGCCCGGTCGCGGCACCGTAGTACAGAAACTGTCCGTAGAGTCGATCGTCGTAGCACACCTGCCGCTCGATCGCATCGAACTTGGCCACCGACTTCAGCTCATGCAGGCGACGACAGCGCACGACGTTCTTCACGTCAGGCGGTATGTTCGGATCCGCCAGCGCCTTCACCATGGTCGGCTCTTGTAAGTTCGGCATCGCGTATCGTTCGCGAATCCACGCGCCCAGCTTGCCGGTCTGGCTCGGATTGAGTTCCGTGATCTCGTTACACTTTTCTTTCAGTACTGCCTTGTATTCGTCGCGCAAAAACTTCGCGTTCGCAACAGCTTCGAGATCCACGCGCACGCCGCGTGCATTGATGCGTTGATCCATCAGGTACACCTGCCGCTCGTTCTTCGTGAGATCCGGCAGCATGATGTGCAGCTGTCGCTCCGCGTACACGTCGTCCACGCAGTAGCGATACAGCTCGCTATATCGGTCAGGAGAGTTCTCTGGAGTCCATCTATCCTCGGGGATTGCCTTACTAGGCTTCCGTGGTTTGATGATTTGCATCATCGCCATCCGCCCGGTCTCGTTCTTCTGGTGCGGTGACTCGATAACTTCGGCAGCTTTACCCAGTGCCCGGGGCATGCCATTCACGGCGCACATGGCAGCGGTGCAGTGCCACTGATCCATGGCGGTCGTCGGGAAATTTATTTTTTGTCCCGGCGCACCGTTGAGCATGGTACGCTCGAAATCGCTGTTATGGGCGAAGAAGTCGCCACCTGACAGCGCCCAGTCTGCAATTTCAAAAGGAACTTGGAGCCCGTGAATGAACTCGCCGCCTGACTCTTCGTGGAAGGCATGCATTTCCTTGATGAGTTCGGTAGGCAGGCCCACGACGGGCACCCAAGTTGAGACAGGATCGTCTCCAAACGCGTAGCAGAGGACCAGCACCTCAGTGCTGGGATCCTCTGCGTAACGGTAGAGCCCAGTCTTTTTGAGATTGACTCGCGAGAAGGACTCTATATCAACGTGGCAACTTGTCACGGGTCCGGCACATCAAACTCAAGTGGACACGATCGAGACGCCGGTAAGGTAACCTCGATGCGCCCGTGAGCTGTGTCATAAACACAGATGCGCTGGTCGCCCTCTACTCTCTGGTAGAGAAGTATTGCCTTGTTGCTCGCGCTGGCTGCGCTTAACAGCGTTAACAGCACTAATGCGCTTACGAACTTAGTCATCGAGAAAGCTGTCACCCTCGTCATCATCGAGAATGTCCAGCTCCTCTTCGGGATCCGCAGCTTTCGCGCCGAACGCTTCGCCGTCTGCAACGAATTGTACCAGTCGCATGTTCGCATTGATGCGATTACCGAACTCATTCTTCATGACCCACAGCGTGATCGTTGCGTTAACGTAGCAACCCGCGTACGGGATCCGTGGCTCGGCTCCAGTCTGCGGGTCAAGCAACAGTTCGTTGCGTCCCTGATCAAACATGCGCGGCGGGTTCTTCAGGTTCGCACTGGTGCGCACAAAGTACATACCCGGGTAACCGTCATACTCCAGTGGCGGGTGCTGATCATCCGCCAGCCCATAGCATTCGACCAGAGTTGCCGGAACTTTCTTCGGCCACACTTCCGCAGCAATCTCGGCACCGATTTCTTCGATCTCTTCGATGTGCTTTGCGTGCATCTTGTCGGACGGGTCCAACAGGAACGTCCCTTCGAACCGGGGCTCCTGACCTTCGCGGAATGCACGAGGCTTGTACAGCCTCGGGAAAGACATCCGCACTCGTTTCAATTTAATTACATCACTCGTTGGCATTACATTTTCTCCTGCGCTTGCGCGCTTAGTCGTCTAGTTCTGAAACATCAGGTGTTACCGATGGGCGTGGATCCGTAGGTGGAGCCAGCTTCGGTGAGCCCGGTGGTTTTACTACCAGCTCAGTCATGAGCGGGTGCTTCTTACCCAGTAACTTCTCTGCCTGAGCTGGGCTAATCAGTTTCGGTGGCAGGATCTCGGCCACCTTCAACTTGGTTTTACGCAGTGCGGATTCCGCTTGCTCTGCGTCTTTCCATTTGCGTATCGATCGACCGGCGACCATCTTCCAACCGCCGACATCTCGACCAGCCTGCACTTCGGATATCGTTCGAGACTCGATGTCGTTACACCACGCACGGATAACATCGATCACGCTCATCGAGATTGCGAGATCTTTGTTGTCCATTAGATCCGGATCCTTCATGGATTCGAGATCGTCCAGTTCATCCAACATCTGCGCCATCGTCCAGTCTTTACGATGCGCGCACGAATCCCGGGCTCGACACCAGCGGCAGTGATCGCCAGCTTGGAAAGGCGGGTTAGATCCAAGCGCACTTTCAACGATCGGTTGTAGCTGGTCCCGAGCCCAGAGAAGAACTTCCTTGAGCGACACGGTCTCCTCATCGATGTGATCTATTCTCGGCTGACAAATATTCAGCTGAAAACAATCGATGTCATACAGGTGACCGAAATCTTGGAAGACACCCAGCGCGTATCCCAGTAATTGCGGATTGAGTTTTTTGGTTACCGGATCCCGGACGTACACTTTTACACCCTGTCCGAACTTCAGGTCAGTGAGGTAACACATACCGTCATCGAACCGAACATCGTCCACGGTACCGAATCCACCCGGCACCCACGCATCAAACTCGACGCGCTCTTCAACCCCCATCACACCGGGGAACTCTGCCACGTAATCAAGGAACTGTTGCACCGCATCGGCGAATGCTTGGTCCACCGTAAATCGTTCGCAGACACTATCTAATCCGATGTAGTGGTCTGCTGGAACGTCATTCATGCGACACAGCTCGCTGATATGGTGAGCAAAAGTACCTTCATCTGCGAAAGCACTGGCGGTATCCGGTAAGCCTCGACTCAACGAGACAGAGCCCGGGCATTCGAGAACCCGCTCTAATGACGACGGGCCAACCTCAGAATGGTCGCTCGGTTTTGCCAGTATGTTTTGGTACGTTAGTTCACTCATCGAGGATCTTTTCGCACGCCGCGATCACTGCCGCGTACTTACTCGCTGCGAGATTACCGATTGTGGTGGCACCTTCCGCTTTCAGGATCGACTTAGCCTGTGCTGGCGTCGTCGCTTTCTGAACTGCCTGCAGCTTCGCACGCACTTCTTCCTTGGTCGGGCCATCGGGATCTACTTCTTCTTTCTTTCCGACGGTTGTCTTCTTACTGGTGCCGCTCTTTTTCTTTGCTGGCTTCGCAGGTTCTTCTGCCGGTGGCGCGATCGTGCCGCCGCCTGCTGCGATAGCTTCGAGGGCATCGGCGATGCGCTCAAGGGTTTTCTCTAATGACATTACGTTCTCCTATAGGTTACACACACAGCGTTCAGGCACTAAGTCGAACCACATTACCTGCGTCCCTCGCACTAACACCTCTACGCCTTCTTTATCGGGTGACGGCAATGCCTTGTAGTAGCCGTACACCGCAAAAATTTTTCTCTCCGTGCAAAAATTGCACTCGTCGTCAAGCAGAAAACCGTAGCCCTTTCGAGCTACGGCTTGCACTCCATGCGACAGCCAGTCAATCCCTTCTGTTGAATGTCCGGACGTACTCATTGCGATTCTCCGGTTGCAATAAGAACTTCAGTCTATCCATACACCAGTCAATGTCACTCTTTGTTATCCGGTGATCGTCTTCGGGCTCCCGTACTGGTACAGGCTTGCCCAGCAGAACGGACTCCAGTGCCCGTCCGTAATCGATCCTTCCCTTGATCAGACTGATCAGGCTGTCCGGATCCGTGTCCAGCGAGTTCGACAACTCGCCCACTTGACTCATCAATTTCACTATCGTCGTGTTCATCTAATACATCTCCTTGCGTTAGCAGCTTTCGTGCCTCTATTGGCGCTTCGTTTAACAACTGATAATCCGGGACTGCAATGTGCTTGACCCCGGGCATCAGCATCTCATGGACCTTCAGCATGTTCGCCAGCGCGATGCGCATTCGAACAAACAGAACGTCTCTCTCAACCGTGTTCATGACAGCCCCTTGATGTAACCGTCGCGCACCAGCTGGTAGATAATCTGCGAGTCGATACCTTTCTGATCGCAGGCTTCCTTCAGCTCTGCTCGTGTTACTGATCCAATACCAAGGTTCGCTTCCAGTTTCTCCAGCGTGTGCAGCACCTTCTCACGGTTACTGTTCAGCTGTGCTTTCTTACCGGTCAGGCTCAGGATGGTCTCGGGTCTGATGACCTTTGGTTTCGATTTCTTTTCCACCAGTACCTCTGCTTCTTCGACTGGAGTGAACCGTGCCCTGATCCTGCTGGGCAGCGTTTCGATTAACTCCAGTACATCCTTGCCGGTCAATCCGGTTAGTGCTGCGTCATACGTTCTCATTTCCTACTCCTTCGCGTTTTGCGTTTAGTTTTCTCCGGATGGACCTTCGGGTGATCGATCATGAATTCCATCCGTGATTCCAGTCGATGTATCTGCTGCATCCTGTGCCGCTTGTGTGCCTGTGATCTTCCGCGCCAGTACGCCAACCCGCTGTAGCATGCTCCGCACACCTGCAGGAAGTGATACTGAACTTCGTTCGGGCAATTTCCTATTCTGCATGTCGCCATGTTTCACCTCGTAATCGTGCGTTATAACCCCCAGCTCTTTGTCTCCTCTCCAGTGGGGCTTTACCCAGACCGTCTTGCCGCTCTTCTTATAGCGCCGCCAGAATCCCCGGACAGGATGCAAGCGATGCTTGACTCCGTGGCCGGTGACTCCTCCGATGGCGTGCTTCTTGAGCGGATCGATGATCACCATTTTGTGTTCGTAAAACCGTCGCTCTTTGTTTCTCGGTGCCCGGTGTTTTACTCCGGGCTTCAGTCCCTGTGTCTGTTCGGTTTCGTGGTTCGGGTTGTTGATCGATGCGATCCAGCCACCCAGCATCACGAACATAAAAGAGCCGAATTTCTCCATGGTATTTAGCGTGCTGTCAGGCGTGCCCTTTGGCACTGCTGTACACCATGTGCCTGCATCAGGACCATCCAGTGGTCTGTTCATCGTGGCGTGGTACTCGGCAGGCAACAGCATGAAACTGCCATCAGCGGTTAGGAAGCTCGCCGTGACGCAGATGAACTTGTCGCCGTGCGCGATGCCGTTGTCGTCATACCAGTCAGGCATGATCTCGTTTTCCTCCGGAAGGTAGAAGCGTTCTTCTGCGAATAGACAGGTAGTCGCAATTTCGCCTTCGACAACAGAGGTTACGACTAGCACGCACTCCTCGAATGGGAGACGCATCACGAGATCCGGGTTCTCAAAATCCGCCAGCTCGTGCATGTCCTGATGGCTCATCTTGAATTTGAATGCACTGCGCAGCTGGCGCGCATCGTTCGCCCATCGATGTATCAACGGCGTAATGTAGTCAGCGGAACTCATCGAGCCGTGCATGCCATCCATTAACGCGGCGATGCCGTTGCCCAGTTTGTTCGTGTTGATGCGGACGGGTACCGACTCATCGGGATCTGTAAGTCCGTTGATGATTGACTCGCAACCGACCAGCGCCTGCTCGCACTCCTCGTAAGCTGCGAGCATCTTTGCGAACACCGGACCCATGGACCCCGAGCGTTTATGTTTGGCCACTGCGCACCTCCTGTGCAGCCTCTGCCATCGCATCGTGTTCCTTGATGAGTTCAGCCACCGCCATCCAGCGCGGCCTGAACAGCGCCACTGCGTAGCCGTCGGGGTGAGCGTACTGGGTACGCTCGTCTGGATCTAACCCGAAGGCTTTGCAGTACAGTATCGCTGCAGACTTCAGCTGTGAGTCGTTGAGCAGGTTCACACCGTCCACCATGGGAAGGTGCCCGTGGCCCACGTCCAGAGAATCCAGAACGCGAGCGGGACCAGCCAGTCAGAAGTTTTCTCGAAGGTCTTCATTTGAAATCCTCCGGGTCAACTTCCTCGAACGGGTAGCCAGCATCGGCGCACCGCTCTTCGTTCTTCCGGCGACGTGCGTTCCAGTCCTGCCCCCACTCGCGTGAGGGCTCGCCAAGAATGTGCAGCGACAGGAAGTAGCGGAAGTCATTCGAGTGACCAACGCCACCGCACGGGTACACAAGCACCGGTCCCGGACCTCGCGCCAGAAAAATTTCTGCGGCGCGTTTTGCCTGATCCTGAACCGCGATGCGATCGCCGTTGTTTGCCTGACGGCGTGGCTTGCGGAACTTCGGCCTGAGCGGTAACGGTTTGGATCTGTAGCTGTTGTTGTTAAGGATCCGGTACCCGGGCGCATCGGCGTACGGTGCGCTCGCGTTCGTGCCGCGTAGCATGTGATCGAATTCCGACGGCGACTTCCGGTAGAGGTCCGTGGCAGTGTAGCGACTGCGATCGTCGCTGAGAATTTGGAGAGTGAAGCTCATGAGTACTCTCCCTTGAATGGGCCAGAGCCGCGCTTGCGGCGTCCCTTCCACCCGTGTTCGATGAACGTACTCAGCGTGACTGCCGCCTGTGCGAGCGCATCGCCCTCACCGATACGTGACTTGTGAAAGATGCCGATGATCGGATGCTCGTAACGCGCTTCGCCTTTGACATCTTTCGAGCCATCGAAGTTAGTTACGATCCAGTCACCGGAGTCTTCATCAACGTCCAGTGAGGCCAGTGAGTCGCCATGCGAATCGTACAAATAGCCACCGAGAAAATCCCAGCTCGATGACCACTTGTACTTCTTGCCGTCGCAGGGTGCGATGAAAGTCATGTCTTCAATTTTCATGGCTACACCTCCGCTTCGTTGACGGCTGAACTCAGCTCGTCTTTTACACGGTCGGCCCACTCGGCGAGGTTCTCTTTGTACTCGGACAGGTCGCTGTGGTACTCCTCTTTGATGACGCCCTCGCCAGTGCCGCAACATGTGCTGCACTCTTCCTGATCAGGATCCTCTTCATCCGGATCATAGTCCGGGTTGTCACCTGTACCGTCGCAGTCCGGGCAGTCCTGATCATAGTCGCTGATCTCGGGCTCATCCTCATCGAACTCATCGATGCCCTCGACTTCGCTCGATGCGTTCTCGCATGCATCGACGCGTTCCTGCAGCAGCTCGCCTGTCGGCGCGTACTGCAGTTGCTCAGGCATGTTGTCGAGACTCTCCTGCGCTTCACTGCCGATGGTCTGCAGTTCGCTGGCGACCTCGTCACGCAGTGACGTGAAGTCGTCGTTGTCGTTTACCTCGGTGTCTTCGATCTGCTCGCACAGTGCGCGCAGGCCACCGAAGTATGCTGACTGGGTCAGCTGACTCGGACGGGGGCGGGTTAGTGAAAAGCGTTTGCCGCCGTAGCGGAACTTCCACCAGTAATAAGACTCGCCAGCTTTGCAGACCGGGTTGTCTTTCCTTGCTTTCTTTACATGATGCACTCTAGGCATTTCGTTCTCCTTGCGTTAAGCGTTAGTGCGTTAATGAAGGGTAACCCCTTCAGGGAGCAGCCTGTCAGGCTGCTCTCGGAAAAGGTGGGGGCGCACAGTCCCAACAGAGAAAGTGCGCCCCCGGTTGTGCCGCGTCGAGCAAGGAGTTCACGCAGCAACTTTTACAACACCGGCCAGTTCTTTCGCTTGCTCGAAAGCACGCGCCTTGCGAACTGCACCCTGTCCAAACCACGCGGAGTTAACCCGCGTGCCGTTGTTCCGAGCCTTGACTACATGGTCCTGATACTCGGTGACCGCGTTGACGAGACCCCACGCGGTGTGATTCGCGCTGCGCAATTCCTGCCCAGTGCCAATCTCGTACAGTGCGAATAATTTTTTGAAATTATTCGTGTACTCGATCTTGCCGCTGTCCGCGACGGTGACCGCTTCCTTACCCAGAACCGTAGTGAAGAAAGCCAGCGCACTTTCGAGATCAACTTGGAACTCGGCGAGCTGGTTCACTTCATCTTCGAACTGGTGTTGCGCACCTTCGACCAAACCGAGCTGCGCTTTAATCGCGTCCCAGTCGGGCTTCGTTGAGTGCGGAACAGAAACGTACTGAGCGCCGCTCGTGCTGAGAGCGTACGTCAGTGTGTTGTGACAAACAACACGAACACCGGTCGGTCGAATGATCGTCGCGGTGCTGGCGTCGTAGGACGTGGCAGCAAGAACGTAATTCTCGATGCGGTCCTGACCCATGATCGAAAAACCCGGACCAGCTTTCGCCAGTGCCCAGATTCGTTTGCCGTCTGACAGTGCGCCGACGGTGTCGATCTCGTAGCCTTGGTCTTCGATGAGATCCTTGTAGAAGCCGACGATCTCCTCGGGCTGCACGACGTGATAACGATCACTGACCACTGACAAAACTGCTTCAGTGTCATCGCGCACAAGCGCCTTGCGATTCGGAATCTGGGTCGGGGTGCCCTTGCCGTTGGCGGGGTCGCCTTTGGCGTAGAAAATTTTCTGCTCCCTTACTGCCCAGTCGAGACCACCGGCAACGCGCCATGCGTCGAGGTCGTCAAGCTGTTCAGGAAGGATCCGGGATCCGTAGCCGTGCCACGGGGTTTGACCGTCGTGCCGGATTGCGATGGCAGCTTGGCCGAGGGAAAAATCTAACTCGTGTGACATTTGGAACTCCTTGCGTTTTGCGTTTAGACTCTCATCCCCGTCTGGGGAGCGCCCAGTATAGCATGGGCGAAACTAGGATGGTACACTCCGGAGACCCCGTAAACATTGGGCTACAGCATGGCATCTAAGGGTACCAACTTAACTAGGCTTACAAAGCGTCAGGAGCGGTCATACGACAAGGCGTATGATGCCGCGCTTATGAAGGCCGGAGGAGTCGCTCGACTATCGCACGAGTTGAGTTCACTGTCCGGCGGTTACATCTCGCACCAAGCAATCCGCAACTGGAGACTAAGGAGAAGCATTCCGCCGCAGTGGGCGTTAGTGATGGAGGAGTACCACGAGGCTGCAAACTTTTTCGATCTGGTTCCGTGGTTGCGGGATCGTGCATTGCAAGAGGCAGCAGCGTGAAGAAATTTATTTTATGGAGCTTCGTAATTCTATTTATCGCATTCGTAGTTTGGCAGGTCGGTGTGACCATTGCCCAACTGCTCGTGCCGCACACAGGGTGACTGACTATGGTCGTCACATTGATCTCACTCGCTCTGAATTAACGTGGCTCTACATTGAAGCGTTCGGCATCGAGCCGAACCGTGAAGCGGATGACGCCAACATGATGGTGTCTATCCAGATGTTGAAGGGGTTCGCATGGGCCGTAAGAAAAATCGAGGATCGAAGAAGCGATCAGGCAAACGGAAACAACCCGACCGAGGGAGGAAGTACACAATGAAAGGCATGTTTGGATTCATAATAAGAGACAACGCACTGATCAACAGCGTGAACATTTTGTCAGAGGTAAAGCCGGGTGAGAAATTTCTCGTGCAGTTTTTGAATGACCCGAGTTTCTCTCGTGTGGTGGATGTTGAAGAAATCCAGTCGTGGTTGCTGTTCCAGAACCAGCAGGTCGCAGCCAACTGGATGGGGAAAAACCAGACGCCGCCAGCGCCCCCGGGTGACGAGCCACCGCCGCCCCCGGGTGACGAGCCACCGCCGCCGATAGAGGACCAGTTCGAAGAAGAAGTGCCAAGCGGTAACGGCGCAGAGGAGCCAACGCAGACAGAGTCAGAGGAGAAAAGCGATGATACGCCAGACGTGTCCTAACTTCATAACGATACAAGCGAGCGGCGCACCGTACGGCGCAACGATCAACACAATACACATTACCAACGTCCGCATTCAGCCACAGCTCGACGCGACAACCGGCGAGCCAACCGGCAAGACTCAGGTTCATGTCTGCATGGTTGACGGTGTTCAGGTGCTGACGTACGACACCATCGAGGAAGCGAACGAGGAGTACTTCCGCATCTCGAACACACTGAAGGGCATTCTTCTGGACGATGAGCATGAGTAAATTTTTCATGTTCATCCCGTACGATGAGGACGGTAACGCAAGCAGCGAGACGATGGTCGCGATCGATAAAATTATCGCGGTTGATGTTGATTTCAAAGACCCGGGCGATGACAACTCGGCGGTGGCATTCATGTTGGTCGATGACCGGGCATTCAGTTGTTACATGGATGACACAGCAGTGAAGGCGCTGACTGAGATTTTACTGAGGGACTAACGTGCGCGAGCTTCGTATTTCACGAGGCAAGCGGCGCACTCATCCCTACATCCGCAACGGGAAGACATCGTGGTCGAAGCTGGCCGCGAGACTGCTTGACTTCGAAAGAACGCCCGAGACCTTCGAGGCGTATCTTGCTATGCCGCCTGATCGACAGGCCGACATCAAGGATGTTGGCTACATCGTGGGCGGTCCTTTCTCTGGTAACACGCGGCGCAAGTCCGAACTGGAGTTGCGCTCGATCGTGACGCTGGACGTTGACCACTGCGACAAGTGGCACCTGAATGCACTGCGCGAACAGTTCGAGGGATTCGAGTACGTGCTGCACTCAACGCACAAACATAGTCCCGATATGCCGCGCCTGCGTCTCGTGTTTCCCCTGTCGCGTGACGTATCACCCTCAGAATACGAGCCTGTGGCCCGACAGATTGCCGACATGTTCGGCATGGATTACTTCGATGACACGACCTTCGAAGTGTCGCGCATCATGTACCTGCCCAGCGCCAGCTCGGACGGCGAAGTCATTGCGGAACGCCACGAGGGCGAGTGGCTGGACCCGTACCTCGATGTTGACCCTGAGCTGGACTTCATGGACTGGCCGCGCAGCTCACGCGTCACGACGCTGCACAAGCCCGGGAAAGAAGCAGCCGACCCACTGACACGCCCGGGCTGGATAGGCGCGTTCAATCGCACGTACGACATCCACGCAGCGATCGCGAAATTCGATCTGCCGTTCGAGGGCAGCGAGTGGGACAACAGGTACAGGCCCATCGGCTCGACCGGTGCCCCGGGCGCGATCGTGTACGACGACATTTTTATGTACTCGCATCACGAGACCATCCCGGACTTGTTCAGCAAAAATGTGAACGCATTCGATCTCGTGCGCATCGTTACGTTCGGCGACTGGACCAAAGAGGAGATCGACAACGAGGTGCCTGTGATGCAGCGCGCAGGCATGCGCGCCATGGAGAAACTGTGCGCCCGTCATCCTGAGGTAGTGGAGAACTCAGAGCTGGGTGACATGGATGATGAGCCGGAGCCAGCGCACAAGCGTGGCAAGAATGCAGAACAGATGATGGCAGAACTTGTCTCTACTGCTCCGAGTGGCATGA
>Ga0114925_10001382_pt1 | contig 11924 bp, 15 predicted proteins | sample SumtaG_2_FD_87287 | JGI IMG/M metagenome (GOLD analysis project Ga0114925, IMG submission 87287) | Deep subsurface microbial communities from Indian Ocean to uncover new lineages of life (NeLLi) - Sumatra_00607 metaG | ecosystem: Environmental > Aquatic > Marine > Oceanic > Sediment | place...
CGGCTTCTCCCGTACAGGTAATTACGAAGCTAGAGTCTTGCGGAGTGACTGATCCCATGTCAACATTAGCTCCGTTAATTCTACCGAGGATTTGTTGAGTGCTAGAATTATACCACAAATGACCGTCTAGTAAAACAGAAGGGTCTCCGACAGCAGGTATGATACGAAGACCTGGGTTAGTTGCGTCATGCTCTACGGACTGCGTAAAGCCAGCTAGGAACGTATTAGCTTGATCATTTAGAACGACAGTAGCTGGTAAAGCTCCTACATCTACGGTATTGGTATTATCGATAGTTTTGTTTTGTAGAGTCTGTGCGAATGTCTCCATGACAAACTCGTCCAAGTCAGCAGCGTCAGGGATAGAATATTGTTTATCCACGGAAGCATTGGTAGCTATTGTTAGAGTTTGTGCTGCGACATTACCGCTAATATCAAATGCTAATTTTCGTGTTATATCTGCGAAAGCTCTAACACGGAATACATTATCGTTAAACTCATTCGATGTTACGATATCTGTGATAAGTGCGATTACTCCTGATTGATCAGGGAAAGCTAAAGTTCTAAGTTGTCCTGCCGTTATTCCTGAAACGTCAAATCGACCTTGCTTCTGATCTAGCCCAGGCGTGAGAGCTTTGTCGTCAACTAACTCAAATGCGTCTGGCGGACTATCCCTGAAAATTGTCGTGGCTGCGGTTATGTCATCTAGGAAAGCTACTGTTCCGCTCTTGTTAGGCCACGTTGCTATATTTGTGACTGGGGCGGAAGGATCGTATAATGATAAATCGAATTGAAGAAAAGCGAAAGGTTCTGTGACAGAAAATACTTGGAATACATCGTCAGCGAATACGGTTGACTGAGCTGAGCCTGTTCCCCACGTTATGCCCGAAGGAGTAGATTTTAGAAATGTTCCGTCAGCTCCACGTTGAAACCTATTCCAGCTAGTTCCGTCCCAATAGAAAATATCTCCTTCTTGATTACCCGTTGAAGCTAAATTATCTACATCGTTTAATGTCGCTATTGATTCTCCTGCAAGAGTCGTTAGAAATGACGAGATAGCTATTCCGTTAAGAAGTCCTACGCTGTTAAAGTCTAAACCAGCCCAATCGAGAAAAGTCGCTGGGATTCTAGCAAAAGCTGGACCCGGACCAATATCCCATACTTCGAGTTGATTTAACGGATCTTCAAGCTGGTCACGAGAGACATTAAAATTATTATCTTGTTGTAAAGCCGTTTGCCACGGAATACGAAGATTCTCAATTACGGGAAATGACATCTATTAATTCACGATCCTTAAAATATACAAGTGTTATCGTCCTCTCGCCCTCAGCGAAGTCTCAATGGCGTCTTTCGTGGTTGAATCAGCTCTTGTCTCTTTTGTTCCAAGTCCTAAGATTCTCGTAGCTTCGGCTTCACGAGCTACTGCTTGATCGTTCATTTGCCTTTCCGTTAGGTCTCCCGAAGGAACATTGAATGATTGATTATGAGCTAAAACTGCGTCAAGCAAAGCCTGACCTGTGAGTGTTTTATGTAAAGCACAAGCTGTTACGTCATAGTCAATCGATAGGATATCTTGTTCAAAAACGATAATACATTGACACGAATCGGGCTTCCAACAACAAGCCTGATTAGTCCGTACTTCAATTTCTGACCTATCGGGATTTTGGAATCGTCTAGTCATCGTTCACACTCCATATGATAATTGTAGTCTGCAAAGGTTGACGAGCCTTGTCTGTCCATATTGAGATTTGTTAGGTCATTAGCTAAGACTGCTTCGGAGATAGCTCCCGTATCAAAACTTCCCGTTGTAGATATGGGAACGGTTATGATCGTATTTGCATTTATCACTCCGTTTATTTCGACTCCTAGTTCGGTAGGACCATCGCTAGAGTTTGTTCCAACGTGAACAGTTCCTCGTTTGATAGTATAAGCAAAGGTTACGAAACTTTGAGCGTGTGCTAATGTGCTAGTCTCATCGTCTGAGAACCAGCCAGCTCTTTCGTCAGGTCCACCGCCAAGAGTTCCGTCACTATGAAATCCATACATGAAAGTATCTGTGCCAGCTCCCCCTCCTGTTATCGTCACGTTTGTTCTATTGTTCCCTGGATCATCTGTCACGGTAACAATAGGACCGATAAAGTTTAGAGTCGGTTGTTGTGGAAGTGCGACTCCTTCGTCTTGCATAGTCTGATAGAAATCTACATCGGCTGGAAGATCCGCCCATGCTGGAAATCCGCCTACTTGCGTTAAGACCTGACCAGGCGTCCCTATTGGCAATACGTCCCATAACGGAGTTCCATTTCCGAAGATTAGGTCTCCTGCCGTGACCACATTGGCTACGGTGTCCTGGTTCTGTGATCCATCGAGTAAATCGTGAGGCTGAACATTACCTGGAATATCTACGTTAATTCTATTGTTAGGAACATCCTCAGTTGCCGTGACACCTGTTCCAATAAAGTTAATCGTAGGACGAAACGGTAAGTCAATTCCTTCGTCTTGGATTAACTGAATAATATCGAAAAATGTGTTATAACCCTGTGGAATACCGTTAGGCAAGTCCTAGCTCCAATACCCTAGCGAATCGTAGCGTCCCTGCTGTATCAGCTCGAAAGTTAACTTGATCAATATTCATTACTGGAAGATTAAAAGAATTAAGTGTCTCGGCTTCCATCTTTAATCCGTTATTGAGTTTATGCCAATTTGTTCCGCCATCATACGTGACTTCGACTTCTGTTCTACTGTCAAAACAAAATACTAGGATAAGCTCACTACCAAAGTCATCGGGAGGAGTCGGGACAATATCTGACGCAAACCATTCAGCGTCAGCAATTAGGACTTGATTAACAACACTATCGACAAGCTTCGGAATAGGAACAGTTGTCGGAATATAGCCTTGCGATGGAAAACTCATAAGACTTGTAACACCCGTAAGAATACGATATTTGTCGCTTTGTTAAATCGTAAATTGAAAAGGTCTCCGTGTTCTACTACCATGTCAAATAGATGAATCGAATTAGCCCTTAAGTTAGCTCCGTTGTTAAACTCTACAAAATTCGTGCTATCTAACGTAGCACTCAAAACTCCCACTTGATCGGCAGACCATTCGATTCTAAAAATTACTGCGTCCCCTGGGCTTGTTCCACTTGGAGATAAATCAACTCCTGAGATATCCGTGTTAGCTAATTCTGCTGTTCCCGTCTTACTTAGAATAATTACGCCATTAGGAGTTCCAACGGGAGGCGGTGCAAATGCTACTTGTAATGGAGAAACTGATCCATTAATGACAGGCACGTCACATGAGATAGGACAAATATCAACAGGTAACGGAGTAGGCCACGTAACCTGAATCGGCTGATTTAGAATGTTAACATCGATAGGACAATTAACGGGACAAATATCCACGGGTAGAGGACTAGGAACGTTAACAGAAATATCCGCTTGTGGTCTTTGAATGTCTTGCGGTGCAATAGAAACTAAAAGACGTGCAATCGTGACGCCAGCTCCTGAAGCCACTCTCATATTGAAAAGCTCTTTGTCTTCAGCCTTTATGTTGAAAATTCTCTCATCGCCAGATTGAATCGATTGTCCTTGATTTATCGGATACCAATTAATTCCGCCATCTAGCGTGTATTGGAGTTGTTGCGAACCGATGTTCGTGTTAGTGATAATAGATACATTCCATATGCCATTGAAACCCCATCGGAGTTCAGCCTTTAGATTAGTTGGGAAAAATGGAACATTTTGAAGATAAACCCCGGAGGCTGTTCCACGGGCGTATAAGTGCCACGCCAATTATCTAAAATCCCAGCCAGCCCGTCTCCTATTTGCGAAGTAATCTAATATTCGTTGAGAAATATTCCTAGTTCCGTAACGTGATTGAATACGTGAAATATCATTAGGACCGAGAGTTGTTTGTTTAGCTCCCATGTTATAGGAAGGATACATGATTTCACGTCCCATAGCTCCTACCGTGGTATCGTGAGAAAGTCCTAACGAATGTCCCATTTCGTGAATCATTATTGGCACGAGAGGAGGTATTGCCAGATCTGACAAATGTACGCCTGGTCGCCAATCCCACGTTTCGTCATTAATTTCACAATCTCCGCTAACTTCTCCCTGACCAGGATAGTAAGCATGAGCAAAAATATTCGTTGAAGAAAATTTGTCTAAGCCTTCAAATGAAATATTGATATCGACATGAGCGTCAGGATTTCTCTCACGTCTAAATTTTAATTTGTTAATTCTTAATTGCCACGTTCTCAATGCTATAACGACTGCTCGTATTTGCCACTTGTCGAGAAAATCCATAGAGTGATTATTCAGCCTATACGAGACTTCTCCGTCAGGCCAATTTTTTGACATAGGCCACTCGTTGATACCTTCGAGATCCTCGTGATAGCCGATATGATTGCCATCGTTAGAAGCTTGACAAACTTTCAAATCGGACATAAAAAAGAATGGATTTAGTTAGATAAAAGTGTCTTTGAAAAATTGAGGTCTAACTAAACAGTTAGAGATAGCACGAGTGCTGCGACTACGCCTATCCACGTTGGAATCCAATAATGGAGTTGATCCATGATCGGCTCAAGACCTAATACGATTTAATTATTTCTCGGATTCTATCCAAGCGTCATCGGTAGCTTTCATAGTTGACATAGTATTACGGCTAGTGAGTTGTTGTGTGACCATCGTAATTCCTGCTCCGACTAACAATAGAATCGCAGCCTGATATTCGTCTAGGTTGAATGAACCTGAGAACGCTAGGTCTGTGTTAGGATTCGCTATTGCGAGTGCTACTCCTATGCCTACTACAATGAAGACAAAGGCGATTGCTACGAGAACAATCGTTAGAGCATAGTCTTTTTGGGTATGTCCACCGAGAGTATCATCTTGTGACATACGCTAACACGGAATCGTCAAGTATAATACAATTTTGGTTAGCTGAATGAAAGTGTCCGTACTTAGCGTGAAGCCACTCGTGAAGCCAATAATTAATCCCTAGACAGTCTTCGTGCTTCCAATAGTCTCCACCGAAGTAAATCGTGTTAGTTCTCTCGTCCCACTTTCCCCAGGCGTGACTAGACTCGTAAAACCAAATTATGTTATAATCGCATTGATCGGTATCTATTGGACTACATACACCACTAATTGAAAGAAAAAAAAGGAGAGGGATCAATCTATTCTAAAATTGATTTCATCGTCTTCACGGTCTATTTCTACTACGACTCGATACAGTCCATCCTCAGCATTATCGTCAGTTTGATATGCGATAATGAAAGGTCCGTTAGGTTGCATTGATACATTTCTGCTATCGATTCTATCTCCGTCAGGATCATAGACACGATATTCTAGGCTTCTGTCATTCGAGGGATTATCTCCACGAATATAGACAACATCGCCTGGATCAAATCTACTTCCTTCGTCTGTGCAGTTGTAGTCCATGCAGGTCTCTAAGTCAAAATCATTTGAGTCTGACGTAGGGGTATCGTCTCTTTCGAGTTCTCGGATATCAGCTTCTATCGTTTGAATATTATTCCTTATATTCGTGATAGCTAGTTGAATAGCTGGAAGATCATTTAGCTCTATGTGAGGATGTGCTATTGCGTCCTCAATATCTTCCAAGTCTTTCTCGTAGTCATCTATATCCACGTAGTTTTCCGCCATGAAGTTAAACATCTCAGCTTTCGATTCGTTAGTAATGTCAGCCTCACTCTCGTTATACATGAGTCCTGCGACTCCGACAACAGCGAGTAAAGCTCCTACTAATCCAATGATAGTGATTCTGTTAGCGTTCATTGACAATGAGCTAACCAATCAGGTCTTAAATCGATTGCTAAGTATTCGTACTGTCCTAAGTATTCGTCACAAATTGACTCTTGGATTGCCTCGAAGATTTCTGCCGTAGTTGGCTGATTTCTCTCGTGAGCTTCTAATGCTCTAAGAGGACATCGTTCTTCGGCTGCCGATCCACCTTCGGAAGCTGGCTGTCCATCTATTTGACAATCAGCTCCTTCGGTATATCCGCCTTTATTGATTCCGTCAAACTCGTGTCCACATAGATTCAAGTGTAGATTCTCATCTGCACACATCCACGTAGCCCAACGATCAGCTTCAGCAATTTTTTCAGCTTCCGTGACGTCAGCAGTCATCTCAAACATTAGACTAGGTTCATTTCCTGGTCTCATGTCTCCGCCTCGACCATGAAGGTCAAGTCCTAGTTGATCAGCTAAATACGCATTTTCGTATTGTGCCGATAACCACGGATATTCGGTCATGCCTCTACATTCCTCAAAGTTACGAGCAAGCTCGTTAATGATCCTTTGTCGGTCTAAACCCGATGTGAATATAGGCAATTCGTCAGGGACTTCTCGTGAGTATTCGTTAACAAACGCAGCCCAATTACCTACGCCAAATTGACATTCGCCTAATTTGTCGAGGGCTTCTCTAACTTCTGGATCAAGTTCTTTGATGGGATTGACGGGTATTTCTTCCTCAACATCAGGAACGCTATCATCAGTTCCATCGAGTTCAAGCGATTCTGCAAGTTTTAACTCAATTTCTTTGATTACGTCCTCAATAGGTGTTTCGGGATCAATAGGGATTACGATTCCGTCACGTGGATAAGCGATAACCATTAGTTCGCCATATCCCCATTTGCAGTTATACTCCCAATCTTCGCTATTCCAAATGATAGCGTAACAAGATTTGTTCTGATAATCTTCTCGTGGAAGGTCAACTAGCTCCTCGTAGGCATAGACGTAGGTTACGCTGAATACGAATAATCCGACTATTGCTAACAGTCCTAGATTCTTTCGTATCATTTTAGCACGACCTTATTTCTATGATTACAGTTAGAACAAGACCATTGTTTTCGTTTCTTGCTCGTGTTCTTTAGAGTTTGTCTGTGTCCGCACTTTTTACAGTTACGTTTTACTGGTTTCTTTGTAGTCATTGTCATCATCATCGTCAGCACGTAAATATAAAGTTGCTGAGCCGTGGAATTGTCACAAGTTCTATAAGTTGGAAACACATAGTAGTTGCTTCACGACTCAGCGATCCTTCTTATCGAGATGTCCTAAATAAGATTCTGCGATCGTCTTTAACCGTGAGTCAAGATCGGAGACACTAGATTCGAGTCTGCCTATACAACGATTAATCTTTAATTGAAATCCAATGATCGCACCGCCTATGCCTATTACTGAGATAATCACATGAAATGGCTCAACGCCAAAAATAAGATCGTCCATGATAAAAAGATAAAAAGTGGAGTTTTACCTCCGTTTGGGTTTTTTCTTTGGTTTTTCTGTGACTTCTTCAACGACTACTGTTTCACGTTTTGGAACACTGGTTGCCCCGTCCCATTGAAGTTCAGACTCTTTGCCCGAGCATGGACGTCCTATTATGCGTCCTAGTGCGTGGTCAATTTTAGCGTCCGCTTCTTCACGGGTCTCGGCTTCTGCCTGAGCCCTACATCGCAAACAGGTAAGTTTTCCCATCTAGATCACCTATACATCAAATGCCGTTATCTTGTATGCTCCGTCTTCAAATGCTTGTTTCACATCGAAGCGAACAACTAGATCGGTATTGTATAAGCCTCCGACAGTCAAATCAAAGTTCTCTAGCGTCAAGTCCTCTCTAAGACCTGTTACTTGAGCGACATCACGTTTCGTTACCATTACTGTTCCTTTTTCGATTTGTGGAGTTTCCCACACATTCTTCAATCCGAGTGACGCTGCAAGACCGGAGTTATTCACTACGTCCTTGTTGTCAGTTGGTCCGAGAATGAATCGAGACAAGAATGGATAAGAACCACTAGCTCCCGTTGACGTAGCGATAGCTAGCCAAGCGTCTGCTGGGTTGATAAACATCGTGTCTGCACGATTTCTTTGTGTGCCTGGGAACAGGCTTCTGATAACTTGTGATAAAGCCTCAAACTCACTTTGAATATTCGTTGGTAGATCGAGGTTTGCTTTAGTATCCGTGTTGGTAGTTGTAGTAGCGACAAGATTGTCGATAATACGCTTACCCATCAGATAATAGAACATATTTCCTGCGTTCTTCAACGGTTGTTCTACGGCTAAGAAATTGTTGTCTTTGACATCATTTCTCTCAACTTGGATCGTTCCTCTAAAACTGTTCAATGTATTGCTACAATCGAGTTCTATTGGTTCGACCTTTCCACCGATGACGGGAGGCTTACCTCCTGACTCAGCGAAAATGTTGATACTTTGTACGGCAGTCTTACTACCGCCAACTGTGTCCGTGTATTGAGTTTTTGGAACATTGACCTTTGGCGTGTCCATGTCGATTAGTCTATCGTATTGCTTCCAATCACTCCATGGTTCAGCTCCCTCGATAATCTCGTCTGCTATCTTTAATGTCGATAGAGTATTTGGAACCGAAATGGTTTCTTTCAAAGCCATTCCACCTATGTACGGATTTGTCTTCGCATAGTCGCCTATACGAATACCATACGTTTGATGCCAAATATCAGGCAAGTGAGGGTTCATTACCATATTTTCTAACGCACCTTGCGATTTGCTGAAAAATGCTGATAATGGTGTTTCACGAATTGGTTTCCAAACGTCCATTGGACGTCCGATTGCAGCGTGAGCTTCTGCACCGAGTGTTAAAGCTTCTCTAATGTGTGCCAATTCAGGCATAGCCATTAGAGATTGTCGTGTGACCTTTTCGGAGTTTAAACGACCCATTAGAGTGGTCCCTCCTGATCCACGAAGCATACGATAAAGTCGGTTGCTACGGTTGAGGGCTGTTCGGCTCGTCCGAAGACAAGTGTGCCAGCTCCTGCTCCAATAATGGCTATGCCATCAGTTGTTGAAGCACTCAATGGACTACCGATTGCTATCGGAGTTCCTGAGCCATCGACTCTAACTTTACATCGACCATTGACACAAACTTTAACCGTATCTCCTGCTTCTGCCACAATTTCGCTAGTTCCACCGTAAGTTCCGTTAAGGTCTCCCCCAACGACTACACCGTGAATATAGGCTGTGATAGAATCAATAGGCTCGACTCGTGGAAGATTCTCCCCCGTGCCTGGAGCGACTATTGTTACAGGTGATCCGATTGTTATCTGTTCGTCTGCTATTGCGTTGATGACATATGCTCTCTCATCGACAGCACCGTCAAAAAGTCCTGGGTATAAATCGGTCATGCTTACGGGACGATTCTCAGGTTACTATTAAATTGTTTATAAAAAAGTTAAAAAGGGACGCTTAAAGTTTTGGTCCGATTTTAGTTAATTGGTTATCTAATTCTCGAATACTATTCCTTTTCTCGTCTAACTCGACTCTTACGAATCGTGTTGGAGGAGGCATTGGAATATTGTCCGCTTGATTACCTAAAGTCTCTCTTACGTGAGGAGTTGCCATCGCATTTGATTTTACTTTATCGATGTCTAGTTTCATTGTTCCCGTTGAGCTTTGAGTCTCTTGGATTTTCTTGTCAAGAGCTACGTATGCTTCACGTAGTTTCTTAGTCTCACGGATTAGAGGTTTTACGTATCGATTGAAGAACGCTTTTGCATTGACGTCATAGGTGTATTGCATTTGTCTCATCATTTGTCCGCCATTCATTTGAGGCATCGGAGGCATTTTTGGTTGCATTTGTTGTTGTACGTCCGGTGCCATTGGAGGCATACCTGGTTGTGGCATACCGCCCATGCCTGGCATTGGCATTTCTCTCATCTGATCTTCGCCACTTGCGGATTGCATTGACTCAACGTCAGACTGAGGTGCGTCTGTGCCTTCTTTCGGATAAGGCATATCGATATCACTCGATTGATTAGAATCTAATGAACCTGTGATTTTGTCGGCTTCGTGTAGTCGTTTTTCAACGCTATCGTTATCGTTTTGCACATCTCCTAAAGTGTCATGCTTAGGGTCTTGTTCTTTGACTTTATGTTCATCGTCAATCTCACGAAACGCTGTAATGAAGAAATCTTCTCCGTGACTTTGTTGTCGTGGATCTGGACTTTGGCCTAATTGGATCGCAGTCTCAATTAATTTACGTTGAGAATCTTTAACCCTTAAGGCTTCGAGAACTGGTTTAGCTTCCGCACAAGTGCGACAAGCTCGTAGTTTTGTTTTATAATCCATTAATTTTCTCGCTACGTTAAAATCTATAAGTGTTTTTACGCTTCGGAAATGATTTCGTCAACTCGTAGGGCTGTAATGGTTATTCCAGCTACTGCGTCAGTCCTAAAATTGATTAGATCGGTGTCACGAGTTGGTAAATTAATTATGACTAGGCTATTTGCTATCGTGACGCCAATATTGAAAAATGCCACTCCGTCTAGTGTAGCCTGTAAATTTACAGCCGTAGTAGCTATAATCGTGAGTCTAACTCGTCTAGCCCGTGAACCCCCAGGTCCGCCCTGTGTAGATAGATCACTTCCGAAAAACTCTACGTTTTGTGCGAAAGCTCCTGAAACGTCTGCTAGTTCTTGAGCTGGCATAATTCACGTTATCGTTAAAAGAAATAAGTGTTTTTACAACGGTTGAATTGCAGTAGTCTTAACGCCTGGGCTAGCTGGCGGAATCATTTGTCCTTTATACATAATTCCTCGTGGATCGGTAACTACCCACGTTAAAGCGATATTGTCTAGTTCTCCGAGTATAACTCCCGTTGGCACGATGAAACATTCGTCTTGACCACATTGTACGGCTTCATTACGGGGGGCTCCTCCATTGATAGAAACGGCTGATATTCTGCCTTCGTTGATTGCTTGTAGAATTTCGGGATCTTGTTCGTTGACTATCATTTGAATCTCTTTTCTATTTTTATCGTACTCAGAATCTAGCACGTCTGACTTTGTTCTAAATGCCATATTATGATTAACGTCCATGTTCTTTCCAATAGCTGTACGTGCCATAGCGTGAAGCTCATCTCCGTCTAATAATCTACGATAGGGTTCTCCCTCGCTACGATGGTCTGTGATAGCTTCTGCACTTGCACGAATTAGGAATCGTTGACCCGGAATTTGAATAGACTGTATCTTATCCATGTACGGTTCGGTTAGCCACTCGAAGTCTTGTCTGATTTCTTCAATGGCTTCTCGAATCGGGTTCTGATCAGTTGTTTTATTATAGAGCTTCCCGTCTCGATGGATTTTATGCAACGTTCCATATCGAGATTTTTGTCCGATAATTCGATTGACATGGTGTAGATGGTCTTTCTGTCGTTTTGTAGGCTTGTTTGCTTTGAAACCTTCAGTAACGGGCTTCCAATAGCATTGACAGTTTGGGTGCGTGTTAGTATATCCAAGTCCTTCGCTGGGCGGAACAGGTCTATTTCGTCTATTTGCGAGGTCATATTTTTTACCGTTAAATCCAGCACAAATATCATCTTTGTCGTGTGATTGATAAACATATTCCATCAAGTCGTCAACTGATTCTTCGACTACCATATGAGGATCGTCAGGATATTCAGGACTATCGACTACCATGTGAGGCATTTCGATCTTCCCGTCTGACTGCGTGTTAATGTATTCTGAACGTGCCTGGTCTAAGTATTGTGGTAATGACTTGTCCGTGATTAGATCTCCCTTCGTTTGTGGCTTTACGAACTTGTTTGTTCTCTTATCACGATTGACTTCTAATTCGCTAAGCTGAGAATCTTCGATAGGATATCTCTACGGAGGAACAGCCATGTCAACTAAATACGGTTCGACCCCGATTGTTGGGGTGTTTGCGTTAGATGAAGGGTTCGCTATTGCGTCTCCCATTGGATCGGTCATGTACGCACTTTGATCAATTTGATTAGCTGGTGCGGTAGTATCGTATTGTTCTGTATTAGCGATATCTCGTCCCCCTGCATAACCAGGCGGATCAGGGCTCATACCGTCAAAGCCATCATTTCCCCACGGGGCGTCATATTCATTTGGCGGACTTGGGATTACGGGCTGA
>Ga0114925_10001383_pt1 | contig 11924 bp, 8 predicted proteins | sample SumtaG_2_FD_87287 | JGI IMG/M metagenome (GOLD analysis project Ga0114925, IMG submission 87287) | Deep subsurface microbial communities from Indian Ocean to uncover new lineages of life (NeLLi) - Sumatra_00607 metaG | ecosystem: Environmental > Aquatic > Marine > Oceanic > Sediment | place...
ATGTAACCACTGGTGGGCCAAATGGATGGAGTATGTCGTTTAAGGTCAATAATAGATGTAAGCTTTCTGTAAACCTCTTCGTAGGATGTTTGCTCCAGATCAACAAGTTTTTCAGCAAAGTTTACCTCTTTTACTAAATCACTAACTATTTTATATGAAGATTTAGAGAGTTTTCCTTTTAATGTATCAAGTGCTGATGGACCACCTATACCCATTATCCTTAATTTCCTTTCCAGAGGAGATACATCAGTTGCATATCTCAATTTGTCATTAAAAGCTGAATATAAATCTATCTTCTTTTTAAGGGATTTAATTTCTTCATCTATTCTTTTAAGGGAAGCAATATAACGTTCCTTGACTGTTACCTGATTCCTAAATTCAGAAAATAAAGAGCGTTTATTGATCCCTCTAATTGATAGTAATGAAGAGCATAAGAACAAAAAAGCAATAAGTGCAAGCAGTACAAAGAGATAAGTGTCTTTAAAGATAAACTGATAAATACCCTTTTCTGTTATAAAACTAAGTGTCCAACTGAATCTCCTCACTCTTCTCATCTATTTACTTATAATACAAAAATTTACCTGTGTCAAGTAAAAACTTTCTGAACTACAATAATATTAAAAGTAGAATAAATCTTTAATTTTATTAACTTAGCAAAAATTAAACAATTTTTATGAAAAAAAAATTACAATATGTTCAAAATCCGAACACTTTTTTCTCTTTTTCCTCTCCATTTAATGGATCATTGCGAGCCCGACCTCTAAGCCAGAAATATAACATTTTACACCATTCTATCCGTCTTTCTTTCTCCAAAGATAAAGATAACTGCACCGGAAAGACTAACGACCATTGTAATTCCAAGATAGATTATTGAAATAAGGATTGATTGGGACGATTTAACACTTGCAAGATTAAATAGAAATACATATAAACCCTCTCTTATTCCAATACCGTTTATGGTTATGGGAATCATACTTGCAATATTAATCACAGGAATGAATGCAAGATAATAATAATATGGAATTTCTACTAACAGTGCCTTTCCAATAAAAAAAGCTATTGTTATCAGAATTACCTGAAAAAGAAAGGATAAAAGAATTGTTTGAAAAACCACCAATTTTCTCTTCTTATAGTAATAGAGTGCATCATAGAGTCTCTTTATCTTGTCCTTCAGTTTTGAAAGGATTTTTATCTTGAATAACCAATTGAATCTTTTTAACGTTTTTCTTTTCAGAAAGAAAAAGATACCTGCTATGAATAAGATTGTAAGAAAAACTAGTCCAAGAAAGATAAAGAGAATAAAACGGTTCTTCACTATAAAAAGAGGAAGGAAGAAAATACCAAGAAGGAGTATTGAAAGAAACCCTATCATCCTTTCTGAAATAACCGAGGCAAAACATTCTGCTTTTTTCCCATAGTTATTTGATGCATAAACTCCCCTTACTATATCAAGACCAACACCTGTTGGGAGAAAATTATTAAAGAAAAAACCGACAAGATAATAGCTAAATGTTTTATGGAACGGTATATCTATTGAATGTGCGGAAAGAAGTATCTTCCATCTCGCTGAAATAATTGCAACGGCTAAGAGAAATAATATAATTGAGAGAACGATGAAGAGAAAATCTGTTTGTTTAAGTATTGCAAGGATTTTACTTGTATCCGCTTTGCTAAAAAGAAAGAGTAACAACCCTATACCTACTATAAATCTTACTACTATGAGGAGACTTCTTTTATATTTCACCAGATAGTCTTTTCTCCAAGAGTTCCAGTATTCCTTTCGCAGACGTCTCCCAGTCAAAGTTTTTTGACCATTTAATTGCATTATTTTGCATATCTTGAAGGAGGTCTCGTCTTTTTAGCAATTTCTTTATTGAAGAAGTAAGTGCATTAATATCTCCGTAAGGATAGAGTAGTCCATTGAATCCGTCTTTTACCGAATCCCTCAATCCGGGAGAATCTGCTACCACCACAGGAATACCACATGCATTACTTTCTATAACGGTCAGCCCCCATCCTTCCTTTGATGAAGTATTCACAACGATTTCTGATCCCTGAAGTATACTTATTTTTTCATCCTCTGAAATAAATCCAGTAAAATTAATTATGTTCATAATCCTGAGGGATGCCGCGATATTTTTTAGATCTGGTAGCGCATCACCATCACCAATCATCATAACCCTCAAAAGAGGGAATTCCTTTCTTAAACGTTCGACTGCATAAAGAAGATGTTCAATACTTTTGTATCTCTTTATTCTTCCCAAAAATGTAATTTGGAATGGTGTCTTTTCCCCCTTTCCCGGTTTATATCTGCTGAGATCTATTCCGTTGTAATGTATGAATATGTTCTCTTCAGGAATTCCCGACTTAACAAGGTCCGCTTTTGTACTTTCTGAAACAACATCAAAAGGTATATTTCTGTAAACCAACGGGATAAGTGACTCTGTAATATAAACATACAATGCAAAGGGAAAGATGGTCTCCTTGAAGATATCTCTTCCAAAACGATGATGAAGAATAGCAACTGTTGGAATCTTTATAAAGAGTGGGGTGAAGAAAGGAATTTTATTCAGGTCTTCAACAAGAATATCAATATGCTCTCTCTTTACAATCTCTTTTACAGCATAGGGGACAAAAAAGTTGAAGTCGTTTCTCCTCCCCTTTCGTATTATATGAATCCCATCCAAAATTTCTTCCTTCTTAGCTCCAGAAAACCCACTAGCCAATAAGGTTACATTGTGCCCCCAATGTGCAATCCTGTCAAAGATCTCATGAAGATGAACTTCTGCTCCACCAGCAAAAGGGTTACGTCTATCTTGCCAATTTACTATGAGAATATTCATAAGAACAGAAAAATAAAACAGCAAAAGTAAGGGCGTTCAATTGAACGCCCCTACTAACTCGTTTGATGGATAACTACCATATTTCTTTTTTAACTATGGTCTCCTTCCTGTTAGGTCCAGTTGAAATAATAGCTATATCTACATTTAGTATATCTTCTAAACCCTTTAGATAATCAAGCGCTTCTGAGGGAAGTAACCTTGCTTTCACAATTCCCCGAATGTCCTGTTTCCAACCCTTGAATTCCTCGTAAATTGGAATTGTTTCAGAAAGCTCTTTGGTATATGCAGGAAACGATGATACCCTTTTCCCATCTTTTGTTCTGTAGTCAACACACACCTTAATCTTATCAACCCCGGAAAGGCAGTCCACCTTCGTAATTGCAATAGATGTCACTCCATTTACCATACATGCATATTTAATACCAACCGCGTCAAACCAGCCGCATCTCCTTGGTCTTCCTGTGGTTGCTCCAAACTCCTTCGCATGCTTTCTGAAACGATCCTCAAAATCCCTTTCAAATACAGTTGGGAAGGGTCCCTCTCCTATCCTCGTAGCATAAGCCTTTGCTACCCCAACTACGTCTTTAATCTTTGAGGAAGGGACACCAGTTCCAGTGCTTATTCCTCCGATTGTTGGATTGCTTGAGGTAACATAGGGATACGTTCCAAGGTCAACATCTAAAAGTGTGCCCTGAGCACCTTCAAAGAGCACCTTTCTCTCCTTATCTATCTCACTATTTAGAAACAGAACAGTATCAATAAAGTATTCTTTCAATTTATCAATAATTGGTTGACATTCCTCCAAAAGTGATTTTATGTTAAATTTTTCACGCATCCACTTCTTTGTGCTCAGATTAAACTCTATCAATGTTTTTAAGTCATCAAGATGAAGAAGATCAGCAACCCTTATTCCTGTCCTTGCATACTTATCCGTATAGGTCGGGCCTACACCCTTAAAGGTTGTTCCTACTTTCTTAGAGCCCTTAATCTCTTCTATCTTTTTATCTTCGTATATATGAAAAGGAAATGTTATATGAGCACGATCACTAATAAAAAGTCTTCCTTGTATATCTACTCCCTCCTTTTCAAGAAGGATTATCTCTTCGTAAAGGCTTTTAAGGTTAACAACACATCCGTTACCAATTACACATATGGTTTTTTTATTAAATATCCCCGAAGGAATCAGATGAAGAGGTAGTGGTTCACCTTTGTAATAAACTGTATGTCCTGCATTTGTTCCACCCTGGTAGCGGGCAACAATATCTGCCTTTTCACTCAGAAGGTCAACAATTTTACCCTTCCCCTCATCTCCCCATGATAATCCAACGACAGCAATAGTATTCATAAATAAAACCTCATATATGGTTTGTTTGGTTCGTTGTAACGTTTAGTTCGTTAGTAACGTTTGAAACTATAATAACGATCAAAACAATCAATTAGAAACTTTCAAGATAACTGAGTTTTAAAACCCTATTAATCCCATCATCCCCTGTCCTCAGCATATTTCTTATATCAAACTCTATTGCAATATTTGGTGCAAAATATCCCTTTATACCAATATTGAGATAACCATCCTTCTTATATTCCTCAATTCCTTCGTTAAAAGCAAAATCATAATCGGCAAGGAAACTATAAACCGTTGTTATCGTCCTTTCAAACCCAAGAAAGACATTGAGGTTTTTGTTACCATCACTATGTTCGAGTGAATAATTGATGCCACCATGAATGCTCAGATTACCAATAAACTCGAAGTTTTTGCTAACAACACCATAGAAGCCTTTAGATTTTATCCTGTACCTTCCGTCAATCTGAGGTCCGTATCCCTGTGAAGAAAAACCGAGCGCAAAGGCAGGATATATAAGGGTTTCTTCTATAGCTCTGTATCTCACCTCAACCCCCGGATACTTGTATCCTTCTATTGCACCGTATCCTACAACATGGTCACCACCGTAACTCACGCCGATAGAGAAATTATCTGTAATCCCTATATAGATTCCTGTAAGAATCCCACCTTCAGGCTCAATTCTTGCCCTTACTTCGTATTGTCCCCTGAAGTAGTTTCCACAGGTTGGGTTATCAATAAGCATAAAAATCGGATTCTCAAAAGCAGCAGAAAGATTTATTCCAATTAGTAAAAACAAAAAGAAAAAGTATGGTTTTTTCATTCCTTCCTCCATTCCATCACTTTTTTTTCATATCACAAAATTCATCATATGTCAACTTTTTTATTTTTGGGCCTCTGAAAAACTACTCAGAGACCTCTTTTAATCTGTGTAATCTGAACATAAATTTGCTTGCCCCGTTAGACAACTTCATATCTAACGGGGTGAATAATCAGAGATTTGTGACTTTTCAGAAATTCCCGTATTTTTTTTCTTGACTTTGTTTTATTTTTAAGTTACAATATTAAAAAAGAAGGGAGCATGAAATGACTGTTGAGTGTCCGAAATGTAAAAAGAAATATATAGTAAATGAAGCACTCATTCCTGTTGGCGGTGCACCAGTGAGATGCCCTGACTGCTCAAATATATTTACACTATACAGAGAACCACTGGATATACATCTTGAACCTGAATTGGAGGAAACAGTATCCGCAGCAAAAGAAGAGATATCTATACAACCAGAAACTTTTACACCACAGAAAGAAGTACCAGCTGTTGCTGAAACATCTCTTTCTGATGTCGCAGACATAGAAACAAAGATACCACCTACGGAAGAAAGAACGAAATTGTGGGAGAAACTGCAGGAGTCGTATACCTCTGATAAAAAACAGAAAACCGTATCTCCGACAATAGAAGAAGAACTACCACCAACAATTGAGGAACCTTCTGCTATACTGCAAGAAGAAAAATTTGTGGAAACTCCATCTGTGGAATTAGAAGCAGAAGTGAAACCTGAGGAAATCCCATTAGTGAGGGAGGCTGAAGAGAAACCTCTCACAGAAAAGGAAAAAATAGAAAAAGAGGCAAAAAGACTTGCACGTTCTCTTGTTAAGGATATACTGCTTTACCATAGTGATAAGGTTGAAATAGGTTTAAAACAGGGGAATCTTGCTTACCTAATTGGAAATGAGATAAGAAAATCATGGAGATTTTATAAAGACAATTTTCCTCTCGAAAAAACAGGTAATGTAAATTATTTTAAGAATGCTCTAAATGAAATAATTGGTAAAGGGAAACAAATTTTCAAATAAATTTAGCCACTAATTAAAACGAATTGAATATAACCAAAATATAGATATAGGATTGAAAAAAAGAGACAGAAATTGAAAAATTGGGAAACCAAGAAACCTGAAATTGTAAAGTTAAGAATTTGGAAATTCCAATACACCCTTTTGATTTTCGTAATTTCCATTTTCCTAATTTCGTACTTTCCTAATTTTGAATGGAGGACTGGTTAATGAAAAAAACCCTTAGATGGAAATTCATCTTTTTCTTAATCGTATTCCTTGCTGCTCTATGGCAATTATCATACACCTTTAGATATTCGAGGATGACGAAAGAAGAACTCGCCAATCTTGAACCACAACAGAGAAAATCCCTTGAAGACAAAACCATTCATCTTGGTCTCGACCTCAAGGGAGGAATGCATCTTATTCTTGAGGTAGATAAAACAAAACTTACAGATGAGGAAAAGAAAGGTGCAACAGATAGGGCACTTGAAATAATTAGAAACAGGATTGATCAGTTTGGTGTTTCAGAACCTACAATAGAGAAACAAGGAACGGATAGGATTTTGATTCAACTGCCTGGTGTGGTTGACAGGAAGAGAGCTAAGGAACTTATCGGAAAAACCGCTCTTCTTGAGTTCAGACTTGTTGAAGATGCAGAGGCGGAACAGAACCTTCTTACTAAAATAGACGAATATTTAGGTAAAACTGAATATGGTGATTCATCAATCTTAGAATCAAATCCATTGCTTTCGAATATTGAGTTTATACGAGGGGATTTTCTTGTTCTTTCTGAATTCAAGAAAACGGTTGACGACTACTTAAAAAGAGACGATGTAAAGAAGATGATACCAAGGGACAGAACATTTCTCTGGGAAAAGGCAAAAGAGATAGAGGGTAGAAAGATGTTCCCTCTTTTTCTTATCCATTCTGAACCTGTTCTTACAGGGGCGGCAATACTCACAGCCGACGCAGGAATAGGTACACCAAACAATCCAATGGGTGTGAAGGTTGATTTAACAATGACAAGAAAGGCAAGAGCAAAATGGTCAGCAATCACAGGTGCAAATGTGGGAAAGAGGATTGCAATTGTGCTTGATGAAATTATCCAATCCGCACCTGTTGTTAGAGAACGAATCCCAAGCGGGCGCTCTGAGATTACCCTCGGTGATGCTAGTATGGATGAAGCAAAGGACCTGGCTGTTGTTCTTAAGGCTGGCGCTCTACCAGCACCTGTAAGAGTTGTAGAGGAACGTTCGGTTGGACCATCCCTTGGAACCGATTCAATAAGAAAAGGAGTCAGATCTATCCTCCTGGGAGGAGCGATTATTATAATCTTTATGCTTATCTATTATGGGCTATCAGGATTTATAGCAGACTTTGCGCTTTGCCTTAACCTTCTCTTTATCCTCGCTGTACTTTCGGCATTCAGATTTACACTTACCCTCCCGGGACTCGCTGGTATAGTGCTTACGATTGGTGCTGCAATAGATGCAAATGTCCTTATATTTGAAAGAATTAGAGAGGAATTACGGACCGGAAAAACTGTCGGGTCTGCTATTGATACAGGCTACAAGAAGGCGTTTGTTACCATTCTCGATGCAAACCTTACAACCTTCATTACTGCTGCTATTCTATATTTCTTTGGCACTGGTCCGATTAAGGGTTTTGCAGTAACATTGGGTATAGGTATACTTGCAAACTTCTTTACTGCAATTGTTGTAACAAGAATGATATTTGATTTTGCTGTTACTTTCTTAAGGATAAAAAGGATTTCTATATAGGAGAGATATATGTTACAAATACTTAAGGGAACACATTTCAATTTCATAAAGGCAAGAAAAAAAGCTTTTATTCTATCACTTATTCTTATAGGTATTGGAATAGTATCTTTAATCATACGGGGCGGATTGAACTATGGTATAGATTTTACAGGTGGCACACTGATTCAGTTACATTTTGATAAGCCCATCTCAACGGAAAAGATAAGGAATACACTGAGTGAAATAGGTTATACAAAGGCACAGATTCAGAAGTTTGGAACTGCAAATGATTTCCTTATAAAGACCATTGCACTTGAGAGCTTTATAACTGATACAGCTGGGCCCTATATCATTAAAGCACATATTGAGATTGAAGGAGGAGCAACAAAAAGTATCATCATAAAAGCAACTGCTTCAGACAGAACGAGAGGGAATGGAGTAATTGGTGCTGTAGAGTTCTTTGTGGATTCTCTTGGAGAAAAAGGAAAGGGTATCGAGATGAGCAGTGTCGATATCTTTGATTCCCCAGAGGAAGAGGTTGTTGCAACCATTCCTTTGCCTGACTGGGAATCTAATACAACGCATATAATCTATATAAGAGCAATGGATACGAATGGGAACTGGGGAGAAGAGAAAAAAATCGTGCTACAGATTTCTCGTGATGCCTTAATAATGCCAGAAGAAACATCCTCAGAAGAAGATATAAAAGCGGTTTCGGAAAAGCCAAAACTCGAAACCACGGGTTTTATGATAAAATCTAAATTAGAAGAGTTCTTTCCTGATAATCCTATACGAGTTGATAGAGAAGAGATGGTTGGACCTGCGGTCTCGAGAAACCTTCAGTGGAAAGCACTTTGGGTTGTCCTTATTGGAATGGTTGCAATTCTTATATATGTGAGTTTCAGGTTTACATTCAGGTTTGGAGTTGGAGCAGTGATTGCACTCTTTCACGATATCTTTATAACAATCGGTATACTGTCCATAATGGGAAAAGAATTCACCATTCCGATAGTTGCCGCCATTCTCACAATTGTAGGTTACTCAATTAATGATACTATTGTAATATCGGATAGAATAAGGGAAAATCTCAAGCTATTAAGAAAAGAAGATTTTGGAGAATTAATCAACATAAGTATAAATCAAACACTCTCAAGGACTATCATCACATCCCTTACAACATTTATTGCTCTGTTTGTACTTTTTCTTTTTGGTGGTAAGGTAATCCATGATTTTTCCTTTGCTCTTCTTGTTGGAATAGTTATCGGTACCTATTCTTCTGTATTTGTTGTCGCACCGATTGTATATCAGTGGGAATTAAAAAGTCCGACTAGAAAAAGAAAATAAAATGAGTAGAATTGAAAAAATACTTGCACCCGGTTAAGAAGGTTGCGCAATACAGACCAGAAACTCGCAGAATTCGAATAAATTTACTACCTATTAAAGCTTTGCGATAACCCTTTTTATAATCCTTTTGGCTTTACTTTTGACCCTTTTTAATAAACCATCCACTTCAGCCTTTATCGATTTTTTGAACTCCTCATCCTTTATATTACCAAGGTTTATAATCACATTTAAATAACCACCTTCACATGCTGCATCTGCCATAATCGCTGCAACTCCAGCATCACTCACCGAGTTCTGATTTCCTTTTTTTTCTGCTACAGCAGCAAGATCCAGTATTCTTTCTGACTTCTTCATTATCTCAAGAGGAACAAGTGTTGCTTTTTTTGTGGCTTCCTCAATTGCTTCATCCCTCTTTTTCTTTTCCTCTTCCGTCTTCTTCTTTAGTCGCATTGCGCTCATCACATTATTGAATGCTTCTGCATCCTTTTCAATCAAATCGATAAACTCGTCTTTCAAAACCTGCGCCTGCAGCGCCAGATTCTTCATTCTTCTGTTGGCTTTCCTGTATTCCTTTTTCCCATATGTAAGGTTAGCTACCATTGACGATAAGGCTGAACCGAGTGCTCCTGAGAGTGCCGCTACACTTCCTCCGCCTGGAGCAGGTGAATCAGTTGACAATTCATTTGAAAATTCACGAAGATTCATGCTCAAGAGTTCTTGCTTCTCAGCTATTGTATACTCGATAATCTTCTCTTCTGGCTTAAATGGATAGAGCTGGTCCATTCCTAACGAAATAACTGCTGTTCTTATCAGTTCCTCATCTGGCACACCTGGACATTTTCCCTGTTTCTCCAGGTAATATCTCCCTGTCTGCAGCATTGCCTCTTTTGGTATTAAGCCAACAAGCTCGCTGCCTGTTACCCTTAAACCAAGTTTTCTTGCCTCTTTTCTGCATTCCTCAAATAATTTATACAATGGAGTAATTTTATAATTCGTAAGGTTCACAGATACCTGGGCAATCCCGTACTCGTCAATATACCACCCAACACCCTTAACTTCCTTTAGTTTTCCAGGTATCTTTACTGTTTTACCATTTTCATCCCTTATTATCTTTCCTTTCTCATCCCGTTTTACCCGACCCTGCTCACGTATATTCAGAGCAATTTCATGTGCCAGCTTTCTTTCTCTTGTATTAAGATTTATATTGTATGCAATAAGAAACTCACGAGCACCAATAATCGTTGCACCCGATTTTTTATTAAAAACCGGTTCTCCATAATCAGGTTTCCACTCAGGATCTTTGAGTTTCTCAGGAAGACCCTCGTACTCTCCCTTCCTGACTACTGCAAGGTTACTTCTCTCCGGTTTTGTTGCCGCCTCTTCATATAAATAGACAGGAATTGAAAGTTCCCGTGCTACCCTGTCCCCAACCTCATTGGCAATCTTCACACAATCCTCCATGGTAACGCCTGCAACAGGAACGAATGGGCATACATCCGTGGCTCCCATCCTTGAGTGCGCACCTTTATGCTTACTCATATCCAGGACTTCCGATGCCTTTTTGATCGCTCTGAAGGCTGCTTCCTTGACACCTTCAGGTGTTCCAACAAAGGTAACGACCGTCCTGTTGGTTGCTTCACCAGGGTCAACATCAAGGAGTGTTACTCCTTTTGTTTTTGCTATCTCATCTGTTATTGTCTTAATCTTTTCCTTGTCCCTTCCTTCACTGAAATTTGGAACACATTCGACTATCTTCATCCAGCTAACCTCCTTCTATATTTCCTTTCATTATATTTTTCTTTCATAAACTAATAATACCGCATTGTCAAGGGAAAATCATTGAAACAACATTGTAGGGGTAAAGGTTGCCCCTACATTATTTTTTGCTCCTACGCAACTTTGCTATTGCCTTGTAGTGTTCCTTTGCAGTCCTTGAAAATATGTGTGAGCCATCTCCCTTCGCAACATAATAGAGAAAATCTGTATCTGCTGGATAGAGTGCTGCAATAATTTCTGATTTACCTGGACTGGCTATTGGTCCTGGAGGTAGACCTTTATGAATATATGTATTATAAGGTGATTTTACTTTTAGATCCTTGTAAAGAAGTCTCGATTTATGTTTCGGAAGTGCAAACTGAACTGTAGCATCACATTCAAGTGCTCTATCCAGTTTAAGTCTTTTATGATAAACCTGTGAAACAATAGGGTTCTCCTTTTCTATCATTGTCTCCTCTTCTATCATTGATGCAAGTGTAACAACTTCATAAACTGTAAAACCTATTTCTTCGGCCCGTTTCTTTAAGGAATCGTTAAAAACCTTCCAGAACTCTCTGACGAATCTTTCAATCACTTCTTTCTCAGTAACTCCATAGTTAAATTCATAGGTATTCGGGTAAAGGAATCCCTCAAAGTTTTTCCCAGTGATACCCATCCTCGCTGCATATTTTTTGTCGTTTGCAAGTTTAAGGAATTTTTTCCTATCAATCTTGAGTTCACTCTCTAAGATTTCTGCAACCTCTTTTAGTCTCAATCCTTCAGGAATAGTTGCTGACAATGCAATTGTTTCTCCCTTTACCAATGTTTTCAAAACCTGACGTACACTCATTCCTTTATGAAATAGATACCTTCCCGCCTTTATATTTTTCTCTTCGCCAGTTATCTTTGTATGAAAAACAAACCGTTTTGCAGATGTAATAACTTCTTCTTCTTCCAGCATCTTTCCAATCTTCTGCGCAGATGCCCCATCAGGAATTTCGACTACTACCTCTTCTTTAGGTGGTTTCTTTTTAGAACCCAAAAAAACAA
>Ga0114925_10001384_pt1 | contig 11918 bp, 8 predicted proteins | sample SumtaG_2_FD_87287 | JGI IMG/M metagenome (GOLD analysis project Ga0114925, IMG submission 87287) | Deep subsurface microbial communities from Indian Ocean to uncover new lineages of life (NeLLi) - Sumatra_00607 metaG | ecosystem: Environmental > Aquatic > Marine > Oceanic > Sediment | place...
AGGATATTTGAGAAAAAATTGTGAGAAGTGTGGAGTTTATTTTTGGACTACACTTAAAGATAGGAACGTATGTGGAGATCCTGCGTGTTCAGGAGGGTTTCAAGTAGTTTTAGATAATCCTTCTAAGGTCCAATTATCCTTTATTGGAGTTTGGGAAAAAATCGTAGAGATTTTAGAACCAAGAGGATACACCCCAATTAAAAGGTATCCTTGTGTAGCTCGATGTGGAGTATTTATAAAATATTGATATTATGGTTAGGATCATTTCTCATACTTATCAAAAGATATCTTATATTTTAGTAGAAAAAGATAATTTACGACTTTTTGAAGTTAGAAAGATCAATATATAAATATTAAAATATTTAAATTCTCTCTCTCAATAATATCTTGATATGAAAATCAATAAAATTGTTGTAAGAAATTTTAAAAGTCTTAAGTATTGTGATACTGAATTAGGAGAATTTAATATCTTAATAGGTCCTAATGGTTCTGGAAAATCAAATTTTATTGAAATCTTTGAATTACTAAGATCTATTTATGTCGGTTATACTCAAAATCCCTTTTTGAAATGGTGGGGTTATGACCATGTTGTATGGAATAAAGATGAAAAACTTAATATTTCTTTTGAAATTTGTTTTTCAGAAAAAGATTATATAATTACTTTTTATACTGAATTCACGGGGATAGGAGGAAACTTCAAAATTATTAAAGAAACTATAAAAATTAATAAAGTACTAACAATCTCAAATACTGGAAAAACAATTCATATAGAGTATGACGATAATTATTTTAAAAAAATTTTAGATTTAGAAAAAAATATACCTTCTTATATGCGACATGATGAACCCTTAAAGTCCCAAATTAGAAAGGCATACTCTATTGAAATGAGTGATAGAGGACTACATCAAAATAATATATTTAATCGTTTAGACAAGATCATGCAAAGACCGAGAAGAATGCAACGAGAAAAAAAATATACTTATTATTCGTTATATAAATATCCAGAAGATGTTTTTAAAGATACAGAAAAAGAAAAGATCATACTAATTTTCCCAAACATTGAAAGAACACATCTCGTAAAATATATAGTTAAAAATATTAACCAATTCTTCCAAGCACCGGTTCTCCAACGATTAAATTTTGAACAGATGAAAAATCCTTTTAGAGTATCAAATGATATGGACATTAAAAATGATGCAAGCAACTTTTGTGTAGTTTTATATAATTTATTTTTGAAAGATAATCGTGTTCCAAATATTATTAACAGATTTATCTATGAGATATTTCCAGATTTTAAACTTCTTTTCAAAGCATCAACCGATGGAAGAATTTTTATAACTCTTAAATCAAGTGAAACTGAATTCTATCCACCGAGTCTCTCTGATGGTTTTTTTAAAATTTTAGCATTGGCAACTATTATTGAGCTAAATCCAAAGATAATTATTATTGATGAAATTGAGGATTCATTATTTGCAAGGATTATTGAATTATTTATATCAATAGTTAAAGAAAATAAAATCCAACTATTGATATCTACCCATTCTCCTTATGTAGTTGATATAGCTGAACCCAATGACTTATTAATTTTTTCTAATTCTTCAAATATAAGCACAAGTATATGTAAATTTAAATCTCCTAATTTAATCCGGGAGGAATTAAATAGACTTAAAATTACGCTTAGTGAAAAATGGCTATTTTCTTCAGATAATGACTTAGAATAAAAAAGGATAAAAAATGAAAATAAAAATTTTCACTGAAGATATAAGAGCTAAAGCATTTTTTGATATTCTAAATGAAAAATTAAAGAATATGAATATTGTTTGCAGAAGTTATGGAATTGATACATCTCATTTACCTGGTGCATCTCCATGTAATTCTAAACAAACAAGAGCGATTAATGCGGCTTCAACTAATTATGATAAAATATTAATAATTGTAGATGCAGATGGACCTGAAAATTTAGATCGAAAAAAAGCTACTGTTGAGAAACATATTGAAAATAGTTTAAGGAGTATTGTAAATATTGTAATTTGTGATTATGAATTAGAGGAGTGGATATGTAAAAGTCTTAATATCAATTATGGTAACAAACCTTGTAAAGATTTAAATCAATATTGTAAGTCAAAAGGATATAAAAAAGGATATAGGAAATCGGAAATCTGCAAATTTGCTAAGGATATTGACATAGAACTACTCAAAAATATTAGGAATTATTCATTTGGTAAATATTTAGATTTCTTACAAAGCAATAACTAGATATAGAAACACTATTGGATCTTTTTAATATCAATTTTCTTATTATAATTATGATATTTCGGATTTAATTCAAATTCACTATAAAAAATTTTATATTTTTATAAAAAGAATTTCTTAAATACCTCCTATCAATCAATTGATTCAAACCTTGAATGGATTTGAATCTTGTGTTGGGTGATGAAATCTCACATCTTAATTTAAAATTACGTCAATATCTGTTTTTCAACCTTATGTTATTACAGGTGAAGTAAAAAAATGAAACTTTTTTTTATAAAAATATAAATCAGAGTAAAAAGTTAATTAAATTAATTCAAGAAATTCTTTTAGGATATTAACACATTTTTGAAGTTTCTCTCGTCTTACTTCGGGTTTTTGGTCAGGTGGACTCATTCTTTTTGAGCTATACATGGCATTATCCCTTTTATTATTCATTTGAAATTGATAAGGTTTTTTATTCGATAATTTCCAGAAATAACCCTGAAAAATCATACTTTCTCCTCCTTTTTTAAAATTAAAAAAAGTTTTTTCATTGTTACCACTAGAATTAATTATAAATTCTCCACCGAGTACTAAACACAACTTAAAATTCTTATATAATCTATTTATAATCTTATGTTCTAGCTTTATATTATCTCTATTCTCTTCATACTCTTCAAGATCATTAATAATTCTCTTTATAGGATTTTTCATTATTATAAGAATTTTATTCCTTAGAATATATCCAAAGAAGTAAAGAATCAAGAAAATTGAAACACAAATCAGATTGAATATAATTGTGAGTGTCAGATTAATTTGAAATAATGCAGAAAAAATATTCGTAAGAAATATAGCGATTAATACAAAAAGTAATTTTTCAAGCTTGGATTCCGGCATTTTATTAATAATTTAATAAGAGTTGTATTACTTGATACTTACATAAATATCTATATATTTAAAAATTGGGAGAGAGTCTACAATAATTATAATTTTGGCTTTACTGATCTATGAATTAATTTTTATTAATTCTCACATAAAAAAGATAATAAGTTTCATAAAACACAATAACTAAATAATTTTTAGACAAAAATATAAAAATTCAAATGTTCTAAAAGTGTCAATTGAAGAGAATTTATTAAATTTTTTAGTAAAACCGTGTACATCTAACGAATTCAATATAGAGTTTAATTCCTTTGTCATTAGTTTAATAGATAAATTTAACTTATATATCTCAATTTATTATGAAGCTCCCAAAAGAACTACAACAGAAATATAAAAAAAAAGCAGTTAAAAGAGTTTCAGATGGAACAGATATCACCAATAATAATCTATCTTTTAATGATCTAAGATCTCTTTTAAATAAACAATCCGCAAAAAAAACCAAGGTTAATATGGCTGAACATCAAAAAATGATGAAGAAACTCCGGTCAATTCGGCCAATTATCAAAAAAAATATTAGAGATAACATACATGAATTAGAACTTTTATTGAATAAATATAATCCAATCCATCTCCTGCATTATTTATGTGTTAAACATTGTTTTACTAATCCAGAGACATACAAAGAATCTGAGTCAGTGAATCTAGAATTTTGGATCGAGTATGCTCTAAGTTGTGCAACTTCTATTCAATACCAGTCATCTTTTGAGGATCCTCAGGATAAAACGTTTACCAAATTTGAAGAACTAATAAAGAGTATTATTGATTTATCAACACAATTTTATATGACAGAAGCAGCAGATGAAACCTATGATCCCTCTTTAAAAACAATAAGATTTCAATCTATAGTAAAATATATGGGAGTTCGAGGAGATTCATTTGAGAATCATCATTTGAATTTGATCTATCAGACATTTCAACCTCATGATGCATTCTTAAAAGAAAATTTTGGATTTACTACGAAAGAGATTACTGAATTCATTGATAGTATCCGTAATGAGATATTAACCAATATAAAGCATGATGCAAATAGGAAAAGATTTTTTTTAAAATTCGAAGATTTAGTAAAGAAAATCAAAATAAGTAAGGGAGAGAAAATTGAAATAACTGAAAAGGATCTTAAAGAGTTTGATAAGAATGAAGAGATGATTAAACTTAGAAAAGAATATCAGGAGTATATGGAAACTTATGAACCTTTTTACTTTAAGTTAAAACCAAGCGAAAAATTACCAAGAAAGTTATTAGAATTATTCAGTATTAAATTCGGGGAAAATAAAATGTTTTTACAAGGAGATAAATTTTGGCCCTTAAATGATTCACTAATTTACTCAAAACCTATCATAAAATATAATGATGAGTATTATGGATTTGGAAATACTATTCTTTATAGAAATATATTGGATATTCTAGAATCTATAATCAAAGAAAAAGATCCAAATTATTATTCAAAAACATTCCTTAAAAAAAAAAGCAAAATCTTAGAAGAAATGTCCCTCAATTATTTGAATAATATTATACCAAAAGCGAGTATATATGGTGGGCTTTTTTATTACTTAGAACAAGATGAGGAAAATGTTAAATATGAAACTGATGGTTTAATTATATTTGATGAGAATTTATTAATTCTTGAAGCAAAATCTCACAAACTTACACTCTCAGCAAAACGAGGCTCTGTTTTAAGAATTGAAAAGACCGTAAAGAATATAATTGATGATGCTTATAATCAGGGTATTAGATGTAAACGCTATATAATTGACAATATCCAAGCAGAGTTTTTCGATAAGGATAATAAAAAGGTTTTAACTTTAGAGGCAAAGAATTTTAGATCAATATATATTATTAATACGACTTACGAAAATCTTAGTCATTTATCAGCTCAGTTGCATAACCTGAAAAATTTTAATTTAATAGAAGGAAAAGAATGGCCTTGGACAGTATTTATAAATGATTTAAGAATTATATCAGAGATTGTCGAATGTCCCTCTATTTTTTTGTTGTATCTCCAAAGAAGAATTAAAATGAATGATTTGGAACTTTTAATGAACTCAGATGAACTAGATTTTTTTATGTTTTTTTTGAAGACAGGTTTGTACTTTGATGATATTAACATATCTAAAAATCAAAGAGTTAGCCTTTTTGGTATGACTGATGAGCTGGATAGGTATTATCTATATATACAAGGAGATGTTAAAGAAGCTGAAAAACCAATATTCAAAATTCCCAACTTTTATAAAAAAATAGTATATAGCATAGAAGAATTGGGAAAAAGAGGATTTACACGGGCGACCATTTCCTTATTATCCATTGATGCTGAAGATCGTAAAAAATTCTCAGCACTTATAGCTAGATATAAAAAATTATCATTCAAAACAGGGAAAGATTATAAATTGTTTTTCTATTATAAGAAACCTAGCCAGGGATTATTATTTATCACACGAACTAATTTGACTAGAAAAGATTGGACTAGTTTTCAAGAATTTCTTGAATTAATGATGTATAAATATAAATTAAGAACAATGATTATGTATAAATTTCTTTTTGAAAATGAATCTGAAGTTATCCCAAAGGTAGATTTTGAAATTTTTGTGGAAGAATGGAAATTTAATCCAAAATTAGATAGGATGGCAAGAAAATATAAACTTGAGGGAATGAGAAAAATAAAAGGTTAAAAAATTATCGAAAAAATGAAAAAGAGAAACAAAATAATTTTGAAGAAGAAAGAACAGGAATTATTTAATATCTATGAAAAAAGAAAAATTAAAACAACAATTAAGGTTAAATTTGAATGATAACACAGTTTATTGCAAAAAATAAAGTAATCTTCACATTATTGGTTATTTATGAGATGCTTACAACAATTATGGTTTATTATATAATAATAGATAATACTTTGCTTATAAGATTTGTTATATTAGCAGTAGTAACGTTTCATTTCTTTATGATATACTTATACTTCAAAAGAGGATGGAAAAATTTTTATTTCAGTCAATTTTCACGATGGAGTTTTATAGTTTTTTCAAATTTGTTTTACAACTATAACTTTAAAGCTAATTTAGAGGAGATCTCTAGGTACAATAAAGTAATAAAGGTTCCTAAGCAATTTAAAAATTCTATTAATTTGAAAGATTTTAATATCAAACTGAAAAGGAAGAAATGGAAGTGGAAACGGAAAGGTCTCAATTTTAAATTAAAGGGATGGAAAAAGGTTTATGTAAGTAAAAAAAAAATTTCTTATGATTTATGGGATTACTCTTTTGAATATAGAAAGGATCAAACTATTTTTTTTCATATATTTTTACTAAATTTCGAAAAAATTTCCTTTTGTTATTTAATAATACCACCTTCAATAAATATAGATGATTTAATTAATATTGACGTAAAATTCCCACTTCATTATGCATCAAAAGTTCCACTGAATGTTTCCATATTAAAAAAATTTGTAAATTACTCCGATACTATTATGCAATTCAAATATAATGAGCCCTATTTATTCGATCATTCTAGAATTATGAGTTTTAAAGACATTGACCAAACTCGAACAGATGAAATTGATAATATTATCAGAGATATGTATTTAATTACAAAATTAAAGAGTATAGAAGGTTATAATAAATACAGTATATTGTTTGAGTCTCCTATTCTAAGGAATTCAAAATCTAGTTTTGAAATAGAATATTATCAACATGCTTTTTTTCCCCTTGAAAGGTTTAGATCGATAACATTTAAATACAGTTCTGAATCGAAATTCATAAATGATTTAACTCGTTGGTTTAGACGTTGTTTTATATTCCATATTCAACGACAAGATAATTTTCTTCGTATTTTCATATCCTTTTTATACTGGGTAGAGGATAATTTTAAAAATCTAAACGATAATAATATAAGAACTTTAAGATCTAAAATCAATTCAATTAAAGAAGTTATTGAAATAAATTATGAAAGCGAATTTGAGTATTATAACATTCTGAATATGGAACTGAGAAATGATTACGTGGATGGAGCAGATAACGTAGGTATAAATCCTTTTAAAGAACATTTAGAGTTAGTTCGATTTTTAAAAATTTCTTTAGATTATTTTATTATAAAAAGCATTGATTACTTTCAAAATAATCAACAAGTTCATATTCTCTTAAAGGAGATCAGAGAGATTAGGAAAAGATTGGAAAGAGTAGAATATGATGAGATAAAAATAATAAATATTGATAAAATCATTGAACTAATCTTTTCAGAATTTAATAAAATGTCAGAAACAACCATTTCTGATAAAGATATTAATAATATTTATCAAATGGATGATCTTCAGATTCGAAAATCTTTAGCAGAAATTTTAAAGAATAACACTAATTTATCGAATTATGCAAGAAATTTATTAAGCTTTGAAGCTAAAAAACCACATACAGCTTTCGAAATTTCAGATTTTGAGTTTCCCTTGAATTATGAAAATAATACATACTTTATTTGTTTTGTTATTAAATCTGGAAAAGAAATAAGGAGTGATAGTATTTCAATTGATAAAGTATGGTATCAAATATATAGACCTTTTCAAGAGCTAAAGAATGCAATTGTTATATTTCTTACAGCTAAAAAGCCTTCAGAAGTTCTAAAAAATTGGATAAAAAAACACAATTCTGATAACCCCTCTCAACAAATTGTGATAATTGAAGGAGAGAATTTCGCGAAATTATTCAAAATTTATAAAATCATTTAATTGTTTTGAAAAACCTAGTTACTGAACTTTTAATTATTCTACTTATAAAATTAAAGTAATCTACTTTAAGTGCGATTCTGAACGGGTGAGAGTTTAATCCACCTACTTTTTTGGGAGGGGTACCACGGGGGAGGGAGATAATGGCAAAAAACAAAGGATCTTAATTTGATTTCAATAAAGAGAGGAATAATAAGCCTTTAACAATGTTTTTTTTATTAATTAAAATCATTCTATCAATTATGGCAAAACAAATAAAAGCTGAAGAATTAAGGGATGTAATATTAAAGAAATTTCCTGAAGTACAAATAAATATTTTATACAATCCAGAACAAGATTATAAAGGAATTATTATATATACAAAATCTACAATTACAATCAATTGTTTGGATGAAAATCTTTATAATAAAGTAAAAAATTTCATAATTGATAAAGGTTGGGTTATCCTTATTGGGAACAAGGCTCTTGTTAATAGTCCCTTTGATGTAGATTTATATGAAGGAAGTTATACAATAATTCTAAAAGGCAGTGAGTAATATTGGTGAAAAACTTAATTGTCTAGAAAATACTTCTTTGTGGGAATTGATTGAGACTTAAAAGATTAATCTCAAAAATCTTTAAGGAAGGGGGCACCACGGGAAGTGGGAGATATTAGATTCAATCAAAACACCAATCTACCTTTTCTCCTTGAATTTCTCTATAAATTCTTAATTTCTCTTCAAATTTCAATTCCATTTGCTTCAAGTAAAGTTTTATTCCTACTATAACAGAATCCTCAAAATTTTACTTGTTGCTTTAAAAATTTCATTTGTTTCTTTCATAACCTCATAATTCTTTTCCCAGAAATCATTTGGTAATATTATTTCTTCAACTCTATAAAACTCTGTCAGAAGATCAACTATTTTTTTGTCTTTATAGTTTAACTTATTTGCTTTTGCTCTTTTTTTAGAAAAATCTGAAAAAAATATAAGGGTACTAGATTGTATTGCATCTTCAGGAAGGTTAAATTGGAGAGTTCTTTTAAAGTCCGTCATTGTATGAAAGCGATTATTTCTTGCATCCTTTATCATTCGATCATAATAATTAAGATCGACTTTTCTTCCAGGAACAAGTGAGGGAATATTCATTAATTTTTGATTTTGAATGAAATGAAAATAAATTGTCCCCCAAAGAATCAATGGCTTTAAGTCGCAAATACTGCTAATTAATCTAAACAATCTAATTCCATCGTTTAAGAAGTTATAGGAAATTCTTAAAATTTCATTAATATTCTGATCAATATTTTCCATCATTTCTAAATACATTTCAAGTTCAGAATCGAAAGATTTATAAATCCGAGAGAGAAGTGTTTCATCTTTAAAATCATTATTCTCTGGAATTTCCAAGATTGTTTTTGCTCCTTTTTTTAGAAATTTTACACTTTTTTCAATGTCCTTTGATAATTTCTTATTATTAGCTGAATCTATGCCATTGTCAGCTAGAAATTTGTATAATGATGAGAGAAAATCATTGGAATATGGATCTTTGAATGATAAACTAGCATTTTCCAGTATAAATGGTTTATCTATAGATGAATCCCAGGTTATTTTTTTTAATGATTTGTGATTAATTTTTCTCTCAATAGCATCTTCAGAAATTTTCTTTCCTACAAGGATAAAAATTAATTTACCAAGCTTATCAAATAATTCATTAATTTCTTCCTCGATATGAACTAGTTTATACGATTCCTTGGATTTTTTAGATATTTTGCTGAAATCCGTTGTTATTTTCTTGTCCCATTTAACTATCGTAATTTCATAAGTTTGTTTATTTTTGATTTTTAGTCCTATATATCTTTCATTTTTGGATGTTGACTTATCATTTCTTAATAAAAAGGAATTATTTATGACAATCAAGTCTTCAGGCTCCAATTTCTCATTTTTTCGCCAATTAATAAAACTAGGATGTTTCCAAAGAAGATTGACTTGATTTTTCACTTCTTCTAAATATTTCTTAAGTGGAATATTTAAAGTTGATTTTTTTGACATTATAATAATTATAATTTTTATTATACTTATTTGTTAATACTATATGTGAACAATGAGATCTTTAATTAGGTACCATTTTTTTTAACTCTCTTAATTTTTATAACATAATAATTATTAATAATCTTGACAAATAAATCAAAAAATTAGATTGTTTGAGAAAATGAAGATAATTTCGATTAGTTTTTCGAGTCCTTTTGAAAATTATAAAGAAGATATTAAATTTGAAGATTTAAGTGATATAAATATACTAATAGGAAAGAATAATTCTGGTAAAACCACAATTCTTAAAAACATATATCATATTTTGCATTCAGATTCCAGAAATTTAAAAAAATCATCTAGCATTACTTTTAAGCTGGATTTATCAGAATTTCTAGATTTGTTAACATTAAAAAGTAATAATGAAGGAATAGGAAACAATATTAAAAGATTATTTGAAGTGTTAATTTCAAAATTAAATAAAGTAAAAAACTATCTGGATTATTATTTATTGTTAGAATTTAAAAAAATTGACCAAGCTTCAATTAGATTTCAAATAAAATTGTTGAAAGAGATCCAAAATCGGAAAGAAGATTTCTTCTATGAAGTTAGTCAGAGTCTTTCAGTTTTTGAAGATAATTTAAATCAAAATCCAGGGTTTATTTTTAATTGGTTAGATGAGATAAAACCACGAAATAAAATACAATACATTCCATCTCTTAGGGTTTTAGAAAAAAGTGTAAAAGAATTCGAAAAATCTAATTTTATGGAATGTGAAGAAATTCTTCGACAAATATTATATGGAGGGTTCTTAAACTTAGATCAGGATAATCGTGTTGATCACCCTTTTAAAATTCCACATTTCACTCTTATTTTAAATTTGATAAAAAATGATCAGATTACAACAAAAACCTATAAACAAATTTTCAATTTTGAATATTATGAATTATATCTTAAAGCTATTAATGATTTATTTCCCGAATTAAAAATAACATTAGATTTTAATCTTCCAAATCTCCAAACAATAGGAAATATTGAGGAATATTGTATAAATATCGGTGATTGGAAAAATTTAGGTCATGGAACACAAGAATTAATCTCCTTATTATTTTTATTAATTTTACCATATAATTATATATATTTAATTGATGAACCAGATATTGGACTACATCCCGGGCTCCAAAATAAGTTTTTAAGATACTTGAAAAACGTTATTCTAAAAGATAATAAGTACTGTAAACAATTTTTTTTTGCTACACATTCTACATGTTTTATAAATTATCAAGCAAAATGCTCACATTATATATGCAAGAAAGATGATAATAATTTTAATATTAAATTATTAGATAAAAATAATCTAATTTTATTAAGAAAAGAACTTGGACTTACTCCAAGTGCTCTTTTACAAGCAAATGGGATAATATGGGTTGAAGGTTATTCAGGGATTTTTTATATTAAAATGATTTTTCAATGTTTTGGGATTGATTTAGATGAGTTTAATATTCAAGTAGCACATTATGGTAGTAATAATGAAATTACAAGTAATCATTATTCAATTGAATTTTTTGAAAGAATTAATCCAAATTTTTGTATTAATATTGATAGCGAAAAAACTTCTCCCTGTAACGGGTTAAATAATAATTTAATGATTAAAAAAAAGGAATTTGAAGATAACGGTTACTTATTTTGGATAATTGAAGCATATCGTAATATTGAAGGTCTTATTCCACAAAGCGTTATAAATGATTATTTCAATGTGGGTAAAACCCTTTCAGATGAGTATCTTAAAAAACCATATGAAAAATTAGAAACTTATATAAAAAGGTTAAGAAATGAGGGAATCATCTCTAATAAAAAAAAGTATAAAAAAACTAGAGATGCACCAAAAATATGTGATCTAATCCTTCACAATACAGATTATAAGAATGAAATTATCAATTGCAGATATATTAAAGAAAAAGTAGAAAAAGTAAATAATGAGATTCAAAAGTGGATGAATGGTTATTACACAAGAATTATTAATCAAAAAATGAAAC
>Ga0114925_10001385_pt1 | contig 11917 bp, 11 predicted proteins | sample SumtaG_2_FD_87287 | JGI IMG/M metagenome (GOLD analysis project Ga0114925, IMG submission 87287) | Deep subsurface microbial communities from Indian Ocean to uncover new lineages of life (NeLLi) - Sumatra_00607 metaG | ecosystem: Environmental > Aquatic > Marine > Oceanic > Sediment | place...
ACACCAGAGAATAAATGAGTGGGGGGGTTATCCTAAATTTTACATAATTCTCATTTACTAACAATATTTTGAGGTTGTTCATCTAAGAACGCTTTGATATTTGCAATGGAAGTATCCAAAATTCTTTCTGCTGCTTCTCTTGTATAATATGCTATGTGTGGTGTAAACACAACGTTATCACGCTTGATAATAGCCAAAATCTGTTCGACAATCATTCTTTCTTCTGGGGTCAACTGATCACGGTCTTTTAAGAGTAATTCTTCTCCTTCAATGACGTCTAAAGCCGCTCCACTAAGGATTCCTTCTTCCAATGCCTGTTTGAGAGCTCCAAGTTCTACAATTGCACCACGGGCCGTGTTAACAAGGACAGCACCGGGTTTAATTAACTTAATATTATCCTTGTTGATCATATGATGAGTGTATTTATTGTATGGTGCATGCAGAGAGATTACATCCGAGTTTTTCAACAGTTCTTCAAGAGATACATACTCGTATCCAAGCGTTTCGCGAGCAAAATCATTAAAGATAATATCATATGCAAGTACGTCCATCCCAAATCCGCGTCCGATTTTGATAGCATAGAGTCCAATACGACCAGCACCAACTACTCCTAGAGTTTTCCCTTTTAGATCAAATCCTATTGGCCCAACGGAGAAATCTTCAGCAGCAACCATTGAATTATATTGAGGGAATCGCCGCATCAACGCTAATAACAAACAAAATCCCTGCTCAGCAACGGTATTATCACCGTAGGCTGGAACATTGCTCACGGTTATATTACGCCTCTTGCACTCTTCTAGGTCAACATGATCGAATCCTGTACATCTGAGAGCTATGAATTTGAGTTCCTGAAAACGATCTAAAGCAGGTTTGTTTGGATGATGTCCACGTCCCATTGTAGATAGAATATCGCCGTCACGAACCTCGTCAGCAATAACATCTGGCGAACTCAAGCAGTATTCGAAAAAGTATAATTCGTGTCCTTCAAGTTGTTTTTGCAGATACTCTTCTTGCCATGGTTCAACTTCGTAAAAAGCCATTTTCATAAAACCACATCATAGTGAAAATAATGTTTACCGCATACCTTTTCCTATTTAAAAGTGAATACTTTTCCCATTTGGAAACGACTTTATAGAAGAACTGTTCTTATTGGTGAATAGTTCAAGAGAGGGGCAAAATAAATGGAATCTAAAATTAAAGTTGATAAGGAAGCTCCTGATTTCACTCTACCCGACACCGAGTTAAAACCTCAAAGATTAAGTGATTTTCGCGGTAAAAATGTTGTCTTATATTTCTATCCAGGGGCATTTACGCCTACCTGTCAAAAATCTCTTTGTACCTTTCAAGATTCTCTTTCAAGATTTAACGATCTAAATGCTCAAGTCCTCGGAATAAGTGTAAACGATCCTTTCACGAATAGGGCTTTTGCTGGAGCAAACTTACTTGAGTTTCCTCTGCTAAATGATTATAACAGAGTAGTAACAAGACTTTATGGCCTTGAGTCAGAAGACTTCGCAGGACTCAAAGGATATACAGTTGCAATGCGTGCTGTCTTTGTTATTGACAAAAAGGGAATTGTTCGGTACGTATGGGTATCAGAGAACCCAAAAATTGAGCCACCGTACGAAGAAATTGAAAAATCTTTAGAGAACTTGGTTTAAACATCAGATGTAAATATTTATCTTTTTTTCTTTTTCTAAGAGATGAAAAGACTTTACCAGCCTCCAGTTGCTGTCATACCGCCGTCTACATAGATTATCTCTCCATTGATATAACCAGCATCATCTGAAGCTAAGAATACTGCCAAATTCGCTATTTCCTCAAGCTTGCCAAAGCGCTTCATTGGTGTGCGGTCAATAAGAGTTTCCGCAGCAAAAGTTCCTTTATCAATCGATTGCTGAACCAATTCAGTCAATATATAGCCAGGACCAATTGCAACAACACGGATTCCGTATTTTGCCCATTCACACCCCATAACTTGGGTGAGAGCCATTACTCCAGCTTTTGAGGCGCAATATGCAGCCCGCATGGGCAAGGCTACTTTAGCTAATATTGAGCTGAGATTGATGATTACACCACTTTTTTGGGGTATCATGGCGCGTTTAGCCGCCTTCTGCGAGCAAAGAAAAGTCGCCTTAAGATCCAAATCAATCGCTCGATCCCAGTCTTTTTCGGAAAGATCCTCGGTTGGTGAAATCATCGCGATTCCGGCATTATTTACGAGGATATCAATTCTGCCAAAACTTTCAATTGTTGTATCAATGAGATAATCTATATCGGTCGATTTTGTAAGATCTGCTTCAATAGCACGTGCTTGACTTCCTATAGCCCTGACTTCGTTGGCAGTAGCTTCTGCTCTCTCTAGTTTTCTAGAATTTGTAACTACAATTGCACCTTCTTTTGCATAAGTTAAGGCAATCGCCTTACCAATTCCTACTGAACTCCCTGTAACGATCGCTATTTTATCTTTTAGCTTTTCACTCATGGAGACATCCCTTCCATCAACTAAAAAAATCGTTTGAGTATTAAACTAAACGCTGCAAACTTAACTGCACGATCTTTTTTATACGTCTTCGTATAAAAAACATAGCTCAACCAACTTCAATGCTTAGGTTTGACCGAAAGAATAGGTATTTTAATTGCTTCTTCTACAATAGTGCACCAATCAATTTTGGAGGCACGAGTTTGAAAACCAAAGAAGAGTATATTGAAAGCTTGAAAAAACAGAAACCCGAGATATACATGTACGGTGAAAAAATAGAAGATCGCATTTATCATCCACTACTTAAGCCTCAAATCGATGTATTAGCCTTCACCTACGAGTTAGCACAAGATCCCAGATATGAACATCTAACCACAGCCACATCGCATCTCACTGGCGAAAAAATCAATCGGTTCACTCATATACACCAATCAAATGATGATTTAATGAAAAAAGTCCAAATGACCCGGTTATACGCACGATATTGTTGTTGTATTCAAAGATGTATGGCTGTAGATGCTCTTAACACACTCTCAATAACAACGTGGCTTTCTGACAAGAAATATGGAACAAAGTATTATGATAACTTCATTGAATATTTGAAATGGTTCCAAAAAGAGGATGTTTGCGCCACAGGCGCAATGACTGATGTAAAGGGTGATAGAAAATTAAGACCCGCAGATCAGGCAGATCCAGACCTTTATGTTCGAATTGTTGACAGAAATGACGAAGGTATTACAGTTAGAGGCGCAAAATGTCACACTACAGCAGCCATACCCGCCAATGAGATCATTTTTATGCCCACACGCGCTATGAGAGAAGAGGACAAAGATTATGCCGTTGCATTTGCGCTACCTGTAGACGCTGAAGGCATGAAATTTATTGCACGTTCAACAGTTCCAAAAGGAAAGAGCAAAATGGATAGTCCCTTTGGACAGAGATGGGGTGTTACTGAGACAGTCACCGTTTTGGATGATGCATTCATTCCATGGGATCGCGTATTCATGGCAGGAGAGTGGCAACTTGCAGGACAGTTGGCCGAGGGATTCGCGATATATCATAGACACTCATATTGCGGCTGTAAGCCCGCTGTCACGGATGTACTTTCGGGAACTGCTGCATTAGTAGCAGAATATAATGGTGTAGACCACGCTTCGCATATTAAGGGTAAACTCACAGATTTAGCCTGTACTGCCGAGCAAATCTATGCTTGCGGAATTGCTGGTAGTTACCGCGGAATGCCAATGGGACCTGGCACATATATACCCGACATAACTTTTGTCAACATCGGCAAGTATGTTGCGGGAACGCATATCTATGAAGAGATCTATCGAGTACACGACATAGCAGGAGGTCTTGCAGTTACATGCCCTTCGGGTGCTGACTTCGAAAATCCTGAAACACGTCCTTACCTGGAGAAATACATGAAGGGAAAAGCGGGAATTCCTTCTGAAGATAGAATGAAAGCATTTAAATTAATTGAAGACCTGACAGCTCATGGATTTGCAGGCTGGCTCATGGTTGCATCTTGTCATGGCGGTGGGTCACCAGAAGCACAGCGAATTACAATTAACAGAGGTTATGATTGGGAAACACGAAAGAAAATCGCAAAAGTTCTAGCAGGTATTAAGCCATTTGAAGAATTTCCAGAATTCAAAGAATAACATGTTTCGCGTTTTTTTAACTTCATTTCACTTTTACTTTCTTCCTTTCATCACGCTATTTTTACTTAAGCACAACTCTAAAATATAGAGCGTAATAATGACATAGGTTTTTATATCACCTGGCTAGAATTGGAAAACGCTTGTGGGTGTTTTATTTGCGATTCTTAGTGATAAGCGACACTCATGGCCATCTATCTAACAAACGCGAGTTTTTCAGTGGCATTGTGCTACTTCACATAAAATTATAAAATTATATAGTCAATAAGATGAATTTAGGAAAGTTATCAAACTCCATAAATTCTTGATGGGTGATTATAGTGGACTCTTTGAAATATGACGTGACGGATAAAATAGGAATTATTACGATAAACAGACCTAAAGCGCTCAACGCGTTTAACAATGAGGTATTAGACGAATTTAACAATTTGCTAGACGAAATAGAGAAAGATAACAGGATTAAAGTTGTAATAATTACGGGAGAAGGCGAAAGAACTTTTTGTGCTGGCGCAGATTTAGTTGAAATTAAAAACTCTGCCAAAGAGGAATTTTTGCAGTTTATAGAAAATGGACAGACACTTATGCGAAAAATTGAGACGATAAAAAAGCCATTCATAGCGGCAATTAACGGATTTGCGCTGGGAGGCGGTTTAGAGTTAGCTCTCGCTTGTGATATTAGGATTGCTTCTGAGAATGCAAAATTAGGAACTCCTGAAGTCGGAGTTGGGCTCATACCTGGATGGGGGGCAACACAAAGGTTACCAAAAGTAATAGGGCTAGGGAGGGCAAAAGAACTGATTTTAACGGGGGTACATATTACTGCCAAAGATGCGGAAAATATAGGTCTGGTGAATAAAGTTGTTGTGCCAGAAGAATTAATCAATACTGCCAAAGAAATGGCACAAAAAATTGCTGGTAACGCGCCAGTGGCAGTACAACTAGCGAAATCATCCGTAAACGTAGCTTTTGACGTTAATATCGATAACGGATACAAATATGAATTAGAAGCAGAAAAAAAATGTTTTGAAACAGAAGATCTTCAAGAAGGAATTCAAGCACTGTTTGAAAAAAGAAAACCGAATTTTAGCGGAAAATAGACTTGCTTAATTATCATGTTGAAGAGAAAAATGGAGGTACAATTATATGGGAAAACTTTTGCGAAATGTAGCAGTTGTTGGAGCAGGAGTGAGTAATTTTGGCAATTTCCCTAGAAAAACGAACCGAGAACTTTGGGTAGAGGCTTTTTTAGATGCTAAAAACTCTGTAGACAATGGAATTGATCAGAAGGATGTTGAAGCACTCTTTTTAGGCAATTATTCATCTGATCTCTTTGAAAAACAGGGACACCTCGCACCACTTATGGCAGACTTAGTTGGACTAGCTCCAAAGGCAGCATTAAAGATCGAAGATGCCTGTGCTAGTAGTGGTGTAGCTTTAAGAATGGGCGTCTTAGCGATTGCCTCTGGAATGTACGACGTGGTATGTGTTGGGGGCACAGAAAAGATGAATACCCTTTCTACTGCTGAAGTTACGGATGTTCTAGCCTCAGCCAGCGATAAGCATACAGAGATTTTTGGAGGATCCACGTTCCCTGGCCTATATGCAGTTATTGCAACTGCTCATATGGCAAAGTATGGCACAACACCGGAGATGTTAATGGCTTACTCTATCAAAGCTCACAATAATGGCGCACTTAATCCAAAAGCACAAATGCCACTCACCGTCACGGAAATCATGTCCCGAAGAATAAGAAGAGCAAAAGAAAAGGGCATTTCCATTCCATTATGGGCTGACGAATACGAGTTCTTAAAGAGCAATTATAATCCTATGATTGCCTATCCTTTACGCTTATTTGATTGTTCACTTATTACTGATGGTGCTTCGTGTGTATTTTTAGCTGCAGAAGAAGTTGCAAAAAGATATACAGATACGCCAATTTGGATAATAGGTAGTGGTCAAGGCAGTGACACGTTTGCTTTGGATGATAGGACTACTATGACCTCTCTAAAAGCTGCTAGGGTGGCGAGTCAACAGGCCTATAAAATGGCAGGACTTGGACCTCAAGACATTCAAATAGCTGAAGTACATGATTGTTTTAGCATCGCTGAGATTATTGCAATAGAAGATTTAGGCTTTTTTGAACAAGGAACTGGAGGAAAAGTAACTCAAGAAGGAAGAACAGCCTTAGATGGAGAAATGCCTATTAATACGTCAGGAGGTCTAAAAACTAAGGGTCACCCTGTGGGAGCCACGGGAGTAGCACAGGCGGTAGAAATTTTCAAGCAATTACGTGGAGAGGCTGAAAAACGTCAAGTACCAGACGTTGAAATCGGATTAACTCATAATGTTGGGGGCACCGGTGGTACTGCCGTAGTACATATTTACAGGAGGTAGTAGAAAAAAATGGCGGCTGAAAAAGAGATCTCGATAACCTCTTATGAGGAATTTTTGAATGAGAAAAAAATTATGGGAACACTATGCAAGGAATGTAATCATATAGATTTACCTCCGCGTCAAATCTGCTCAAAATGTCTAAGTACCAATGTAGAGTGGAAAGAACTCTCTCAAAATGGGACAATTGAAACATTCACGAACATCCATGTGAGTACAACGCCCTTTATCCAACGAGGATACGACATGAAGCATCCGCATTATTATGCAATTGTAAAACTTCCTGAAGGACCTATGATCAGCGTACAACTTGTTGGTTTTGACCCTTCTAAACCAGAAACTGTCGAGGTTGGCACACCCGTAACTGCAAGTTTTATACCAACAAAAGAGGGGATGCTCTTAGCCTTTGAACCTACTTCAAAAGCTGAAGAGGCTGAAAAGATTGCTGAAGACTATAAGATTAAAAAGGTCGCAGTTATCGGAGCGGGTACTATGGGAGCAGGAATTGCTCAAGTAGTAGCAGAGAGTGGGGTAAAAGTTGTCGTCACAGATGTTGCAGATGAATTTTTACAAAAGGGCTTGAATACTATCAAAAAATTTGTTACAAGAAGTGTTGATAAAGGAAAGATTTCGCAGGTACAGGCAGACGCAATATTGGGAAGAATAGAAGGCTCTTTAGATTTAAATGCCGTAAAAGATGCTGATATTGTCATTGAGGCTGCACCAGAAAACATGAATCTAAAGAAAAAGATCTTTAGCGATCTTGACAACATATGTAAACCCGATGCGATCATAGGAACAAATACGTCTTCATTAAGTATAACAGAGATAGCTTCTGCAACAAAAAGACCAGAAAATGTAGTAGGTGTACACTTCTTCAACCCGGCGCCTATAATGAAACTAGTTGAACTAATCCGAGGATATAATACATCGGATGAAACTTATGAAACCGTTCAAGCGTTTGTGAAAAAACTTGGTAAAACAGTTGTTCTCGTCAATGAAGCGCCAGGATTCATCGTCAATAGAATATTAGCGCCAATGATTAATGAGGCAATAATTGCTCTTCAAGAAGGAGTAGCCAGCGCCGAAGGTATCGATACAGCGATGAAACTTGGATTAAATCATCCAATGGGTCCTCTCACACTAGCAGACTTTATAGGATTAGATGTTGTACTAGACATTCTTAACTATCTTTATGAAGAATTCGGTGATCCAAAATATAAGGCGTGTAGCTTGCTTAAAAAGATGGTGAGAGCAGGGCAATTAGGACGAAAGACAAGAAAGGGATTCTATGATTACTCAAAATGATCGATTTTTTAGATCCTAATTTCTTTTTTGAAAAGAAAAGTGAAAGAATCTATTTCAAAAAACTGAATTTCAAATAGAGTTGCTACGATAAATCACTCTTCTACAACAAAGACCTCATCATTAGGCCTTGCCTTACTTTCTACTTTTAACCCGATCTTCTGACCTTTCTTTGCAGAACTAATTGATTCATGTTCAATCTGCATACTCTTAACAACTTGTTCAAAATCAGTCTTCGCCCCTTTGATTCGAATCTTATCTCCAACATTTAGATCGCCACTAAGAGCAATCAAAGCCACACTTATCTTAGAATAATAATGTTCGACAACACCAATCTTATTCATAAACTCACCTTTACCTCTTCAAGTATTTCACTTCTTGTATATAGAATTCACGGTTATAAAAGCAAATTAACTAGGTCTAAGGAATAGAGGATAATTTTGATGAAAATGAATCTTTTACATAAGATATGACTTTCTCATGGTACATTTTTAGCGTAGGCATCAATTTTGGTGGCGGGACAAGCAAAGCTAACGCAAAATGCCGTGTTCCAGCTTTTACAAAATTTTCAATACCTTCGATACAATCATCAGGAGACCCAAAAACAAAAAATTTTTCAACAGCTTCAAGAGGGATATCTTTCACTTGGCTTAGAAGTTCTTTAACATTTGAAGGCGTTACAATGAATTTTGCTGCATTGAATTTCTCGTTAGGTAGCGTATAGCCAAATTCCTCCTCAAGTAATCGTGGAAAAAACGCCAAAAGCATTTTTGCAGGCAGTTCAAATCTTTCTATTGCCTCATCATAAGTCGGTGCAACTAAAGTGTACATGAACAGTGCGGGTTCAATATCTTCTGGAGACCGTCCAATATCTTTGGCATGTTTTCTGATGAGTTCAAGTTTCTCTTTATAAGCTTCTGGAGAAATATTTAGCGGAAACCACCCATCGGCCAATTCACCTGTAATCTTCATAGTTCTTGGTGAATTCGCGGCTATCCAAATAGGAGGATGTGGCTGTTGAATTGGCTTTGGCTCAAATATGGCTTCTTGAAGGTTAAAGAAATCCCCCTTATAGGAGGTCATTTCTTGCGTCCATAAACTCTTTATTATTTTGAGAGATTCATGCATTCGTGAAACTGGTCGGTTCCATGATACATCATAAGGATCCAAGTTCATTGCTTCTCCGGGTCCAATACCCAATATTGCACGTCCATTACTGATAATGTCGAGGGTGGCTACAGTTTGCGCCAATACTGCTGGAGGGCGTCGATGCGGATCGGTAACACATGTACCCAACTTTACTCTTTTAGTTTTTGCCGCGAGTGCAGCCAAAGTACTCCATGCTTCAAGAGTATCAAAACGCTTAATTCCTATAGCAATAAGATGATCACCCATCATAACAGAGTCAAAGCCATTTTTATCAGCGTACAGCGCACTTTCGTAGATCACATCAAGTGGATAAAGATTAGGACAGACACCAAATTTTATATCCTCTGAAACGTCCATTTTTTCAACCTCTTATGAGTATAGCCAACGTTTGTATGAAGTTTATCTCAGTTTGTGAACATAAGTCCTTTTTCATCAATTACATTCACCATTTCATATCCTTGTTGTATTATTCTGTCTTAGATATATCTTCGGTGATATCTAAACCAGGTAATCTCCGCACTAATAACTTGATATCATAAAAAAAAAGTAAATTTTTTATGACTTATGAACTAAAAATCGACCCCAAACAATCTTAAGAGAGGACTCGCGGCTCCACCGGCCATCTTTTCAGTTACTTTAACTCTTTTTGTCCAACTCACATTTTTCACCTTTTACATTGATTCAAGAGCTTTTACTCTTCGGTCTTAATGAAACACTAGGCATAACCACCCGACGTGTTGAGTAGATGATGCGTAGAAGTTTTCTATTCGATCGCGCAGTGAAGCATCCACCAGAGTTCAATCTCATGGAGGAATGCGCTGAACTGATACAACCAGATTGCTATGCAAATTACGCAATGCTCTCTTATAAAAATTGCCTAATTCCAAGTTTCGAGGTCTTTCATGCAATTATGGCGGAGAGATTAAAAGGTAATCTATCTCCAAAACATTTTTAGCCGTTTCTTCGCTTTTAGAATAACTATTGTGCATTACAAGAAGTAATATTAGGGAAAACCTATGCGATTCATCAGACCACCAAAACATAGTGCAGTTTTCTTAACGATATTTTGTCTTGTTTTTGTGCTCATTGCAGGTTTGCCAATTATAGGCAATGATAATTATGTTACTGCCGCAGATCAGCCTCTTATGAGAATAATATTTGATGATACTCACGAGGAAACCAATTCAATCACTGGGGAGTATAATAACGCCGCTGAATTGCTTAATAATAAAGGTTATTTAGTGAACAAAAGTACAGAAATACACACTGACCTTTCTGTAGTGCTTCTTAACTGTGATGTTTTTGTAGTAACTGCTCCCCACAAGACGTTTCTTCCGAATGAGACACAACTTATAGAAACTTTTATTGCTAATGGTGGAAACCTTTTCTTGCTTGGTGATTATGAGTTTAATTCAACTTTGACTGCTTCTATTAACTCTCTTTCATCGCATTTTGGTATAGAATTTGACCAAGAACTTATTGAAGATCTCAGTAATAATGATGGACGTCCTGATCGGCCAACAATTTCAAGTTTCTCTAAGCATCCCATTATCAATACTACTGACATTCAGGACTTCACTCTCTACAATGCGTCTTCAGTGTCAGGTGGGACGCCAATCGCATTTACTTCCTTAGATGCGAGCCCCTCAAATGCAACAGTATTGACATCAAGTCGATTAAAAAGTGGAAAAATCGTAGCCATTGGCGATTCTGATCTTTTTAGTAACGAATTTCTTGAAGGGGACGCAAGGAACCTTCTTTTAAATATTTTCGGTTGGTTCGTTTTAGACGTTGTTGAAATTGTTGTTGGCGTAACTAGTGTTGTCCAAGGAGAATCTGTGTTATTAACAATAGATATTTTCAGTCTACAAAATCGCTCTAATTTATTTATTCGAGTTTCTGGAGAAGGATTTGAAAGATTTGAGGAGCCATTTAATATCACAGAAGGATCAAATCGAATTTCAATTAATATTCAAGCATCTTTGATCCCCTACACCTTTGGAGAAAAAACGCTTAGACTTCTTATTCTCTTTAAGCCTATTGCCTTCAATCTAAATATTGTTTATGCAGAAGAATTCAGCATTATTATCAGGATATCCGCTATTAATCTCGTTATTGGATTTTTAATACCATTTATTCTCATTTTAGGACTCTTTCTATATTCTGCTCGTATAGGCAAGCGAAAGAAGCAATGAGTGCATTTGAACCAAACTGGGTTTCTTAAAAGAAGACGATGCTGAGAATATCATTCAGGTAAAAACGGGTAAGATGAACATATGTAATTGCGAAACCTAGGATAATTGACAGGATAAGGTTATCATCAATCGGCAACTCAACTAAGTCAACTGAAACAACTACACTTGCAGCTACTATCGAAATAATAATTGGCCAAAATAAAGGTGTTTCAAAGAAGAAAAATATACTAAGGCCTAAACTGGTAAGAAACGCACCTATTGCTCCTTCAACTGTCTTTTGTGAATCTTTAGAAATCTTGTGTCTTCCAAGAGCAATTCCAGTAACCGCAGCCATTCCGTCTCCAAAAGCAGCTATTGTGACTGCAGCAATTGCAATAAGTTTTTCAAAGAGAAATACAGTAGTTAGAGCACCAAGTGTAAAATAGACGGCAGCACCCAATGTTCTCCTTTCGTGCGGACGAGTAACAGTATCTGATAGTTTCCGTAAAGGAAATAAGTAATAAGCCTTTACGCGAATGATATCTGAATAGACAAACCCTAACAAAAAAATTGCACACCATAAAAGAGTTGTTGACTTATTAGAAAAATAGTATAAAATGACAACTACGAGAATAGTTAGATGGAATAATTTCCGACTCACTTCTCTGCGTAATTTTATTTTTGCTTTCTTTTCCAAATAATTCCCCTGCAGATATGATATTATAAGTGAACTGGGGTTTGATCATGGCTCCACC
>Ga0114925_10001387_pt1 | contig 11905 bp, 3 predicted proteins | sample SumtaG_2_FD_87287 | JGI IMG/M metagenome (GOLD analysis project Ga0114925, IMG submission 87287) | Deep subsurface microbial communities from Indian Ocean to uncover new lineages of life (NeLLi) - Sumatra_00607 metaG | ecosystem: Environmental > Aquatic > Marine > Oceanic > Sediment | place...
AAGAAAGTAGAACCAAAAGAAAAGAAAAAAGAAGAACCAAAAGAAGAACCAAAAGAAGAACCAAAAGAAGAACCAAAAGAAGAACCAAAAGTAGAACCAAAAGTAGAACCAAAAGTAGAACCAAAAGAAGAACCAAAAGAAGATTCTGATACAGAATTATATTCTAAGATTATTGGATCATTAATTACTAAAAGTGAAAGTGGTACTGAGGGAGAAAACATGGAAGGCGAAATCGAAATCGAAAATGAAAGTGAAAGTGATGATATTATAGAAGACATTGTTGATTCAATTACTTAAAATTGTTGCTTCTGTTTGTAATAAATTTATCTTTTATCTTTTATCTTTAATCTTCCTTTTTTTATTTATTCAAAAAACCCAAAACTAAAATACTAAACTAATTGAATTTCTTTTTATTCATTACACAAATTAAAGAAGAATAAGAAAAAGAAAAAAAAAAGAGATGTCAGAACTTACAAAACTTACAGGAAATGAGAAAGTTATGGTTGAAGTTTATGAACAATTATGCAAACTTCATACTGCTGATGTAATTATAAGACACATGTTATCTGAAGAACAGACTTCGGACAATCTTGATGCTGCAATTGGAAGACAAAACATTGGTGAAGTTCTTGATTTGAACACATTAAAAGTTTTAAAAGAAAAGCTTAAAAAATTAGTCGAAATATATATGGAAAAAATGCACAACCATGAGGAAGTTGGAAAATTAACAAAAAATGGTATTATTTTTAATCCAGAAAAAAATGCTTTTGTAAATTACAAAGATCTTTATGAGTATTGTATTATTGAATTGAAAAAAAATGTTATAAAACTTCCGGATGGATTTAAAAGCATTAGATCCGATGCTATTAGTGAGCTTGTAAAAAAAAAAAAGCTTACTCTAGAAGATGTTACGAAGTCTCAGTTAGAAATGGAAGAGAAGGAAGATATGAAGAAAAAAATGAGGGGAGTGAAATTACGGAGACGTATTTTTAATCATAGAACTGTTTATCAAGGATATTCATATTCTAAAAGAGACTTTCCTAATAACATTCTTAGCGGTCCAAAATTACATAGGATCATAAAAAAAATTAACGAAATTGAGATTTTACCGGATCAACCATTTTATGAATTATGCAAAATTATGATTTACCAAATAAAGTATTGGAATGATAATGGGTTTCTTGGAAATGTAAAAGAAAGAAAAAAAGATGGAGCAAAAATTAATCAATCATTAATTAATTACGTGTCTGTGGTTTATACGTGGTTTGAGTTTATCAACTGTTTTGATTTTGAGATTGTTATGAATCGAGAACACTTGGATTGGTTTGAATATTTATCGATGAAGGAAGATAGTGATATCAAAGATTTGTATTCTTATTTCTGGTGGGGAATAGAAAATTCAAAGAAAACAAATTTAAGGGGATTGTTATTTCAAATGATAAAAAATGTTTATGCTCCATTTCACCTAATTTCGTATTCATTAGAACTGAAAAGCCCCACATTACTTCACAAAAAACCAATATTCAAGTATCCATCTGTTGAATTAGCAATATATAATTCTTCCAAAGATTTCCAAAGATTGATTTATGTTCTAGTTACGTTGCTTGTTTATCAGGGAGATACATACGATGTAGGGTTTACAAAGGATTATGAGCGAGTGATGAAATATTTTGAACTGAATGATCAAAAAATTCCGAGAAGAGAGATTGAGATACCTAAATTATATAGGCCAAGCACTGTTTCTTCATATCCTACATACTTCTCAGAGTCTGAAAGTGGTCCTGAAAATACACTTGTTTATGGAAAAAAATTTGAGAACCTAGAAAAATTTGAAAAAAGTATACTCACTTATAAAGGTTGGGGAGGAAAACAAAAAGGAAAACATAATTTATTCAGAAAGAATCGTGGGAGTGTAATACTAGATCAAGAGTTCTCATCAAATCAGTTAGAATATGATATTGTAGATGATTGTATTAACAGAATGTACGTGAATCACGGAGATTTTGCTTTCCAACATTTGGTTCCTTTAATAGCAATTGTAAAATATTGGAGAAACATCGCTACTATGTATACTGAACTTCCATTAACAGACGCATGGCAAAAGTATTCGACTATAATTAATAGAAATACTATGAGACCTGTAATAAGGAAACCGTTAAAAATTCAAATCAAATCAAACGAAAATACTCTGGAAGATTATTTGATATTCAAAATCTTAAAAGAGAGTGCTCCAGTGGTTCATAAGGCTATAGAATTCCTACAAACGAAGGTAAGAGTTCTTGTCGAATCCCCTTTTCGCGCATCTTATTATAAAATTGATCATAAACAACTTCAAATTTTCTACAAAGGATTTATTGTTGATAGAAATCAATATCTTAAACCTAAGGAAACATCTATTTTGTTCAGAATTATTAATAGGTTTAATTATGGAAAGTACATGTTTCCGAATCCAAGGAATGTGATTAATTATACCAATAAAGAAGGCCGTGTCAAAAGATTATGTTTTGAATATGAAAAAGAGAATTTGGTAACAAGGAGAAAATTTGTATTCACAGAAACATGGGAGAATTTTGGTAATTACGGAAAATTCGTTAAAAATATAACTGAATTTTATTCAAGATTCGCTAGTAAAAGAATGCTTCTTGCTCAAATTTTGATTTATTATTTGGACATTTCATCAAAAGATGGAGAAACTCCAACAGATATTTCAACAAATAAAACGTATAAGAGGATGTTTTTGGGAAATAGAGAGAATAAATATCCAGTTCTTTTAGAAGGATGTCCTGGAATATTTGGAATTGGAATTGAAAAAAACCGAAAATACGTCTTTGGTATTGTTGACAAAGTAAAAAAGGGCGATGATGATAAATACAGAACTTATGCTATCCGGTATATAAAAGGGAACAATATAGGATTTAGTCTTGATGATATTGAAGGAGGATATCATGAAGAAGGAGGAGTGGAACAAGCTAGCTTGGATGATTCAATAAAACTAGAATTTGCTCCAAACGCCACAATATTGACACCAATGGAATATTATAAAATCGAGAATATTGTATATGATGAAGATTTGGAAAATAGTATTTTTGAATTTTATGATCCATTACAATTCCCACTTGATGATCCATTCAGATATTTGTTCCCAAGTACAAAAGTTGTTAACTTATTTGATTCAGAAAAGAAATCAGTTCATTTGGGTAGATTATTAAATTTGACACATGTTAACGAGTTGCTTGATTCCAAAGAATTTAAACGTATACCTTTCAAGGAGGTTAAGTTCGGTATGTAATACAAAAAAAAAAAACTATTCATTGGGGTGGGTGGGATTGGACTAGGTAGAATTCACAACTTTTTTTTTTTCTTCTTCTTGTAATAATAAAAACAAATTATTATAAACTAAATTGTTTATTAAATTTTAATAAAGAGAATAAAAGTAAAAACTAAAAAAAAATCAAATGTCAAAAGTTCCTCTTTTTGAAAAAGTAAATTTAAGAGATCTAGAACATGGAATCGATGAAAAAGTACATATCAACAGAGATTATTACCGAAATCTCCCATTGAATGTGCCACAATCAGTATTCTTTGGAATTGAAGCAATTCCTATTATCGATGTTGCTTACGAAGATGAAAAATTGGTAGAATACAAAAAAACTATTGGTGAAAAAGAGTATGGAAATTTATCAAAAGATTGTCTCCAGATTTTGTTTAGCAAATCTTACAAAGACACAATTCGTAGAGTTCGAGATGGATTAATGTATCAAAGTGATCTTACTATTCCTCCTCAAGAAACAGAATTTAGAACTATTTATGATATCAAGGCAGAAGGATACTTTAATTCAGAAGCATTGTTTACTAGTAAATACAAAGGGACTGTTCTAACACTTGGTTCGTTTAGTGGATTAATTCATTTGCTGGAAAAAATTAAAGAGTCAGAAAAACGAAATAGGGCATATACATCAAACATTCCTGGATTACAAAAATTATTTGATGTGTCAAGATATCATTCTTATATAGAAGAATCATATGAAAATGTGAGTAATAAGTTGCTTGATATGAGAATATCTTACTCGGAATCTTATTATAGAAAATTTATAAACTTGTTTGTATTACTTTCAGCTGGTTATAAAAGAGAATATAAAACTGTTTTAACCACAATATTTATGAAGTCTCCTTACAGTAAAACAGTATTACAACATTACAAGGATGTTGGAGAAGATAAAGATGAAGATAGGTTATTATTTACTATCAAAGAAGAGGAAGGAATGGAGGGAATAAGGTCAGGGATAGATATTAACGTTGGAACAAGTCTTGTTAATTACGTTGAGAATGGAAATAAACATGGTTTATTCGATTATGGAAATTATATTAACAGACCATTTTACGAAACTGGTTATTTTGGTATTTTAACGCATTTGGCAAAAAGTGTCATAAAGAAATCAGTAGCTGAAAAAAGTATTATAGCAGCTGGTAATAAAATAAGAACGTTTTTAGCAAAGGAGTTGGCAAGAATTTATGAGAGATGTAATATTAATAATACAGACAAGAATATCATTAATCAATTCGCAACAAACTTTGTACATATTATTGATTATCTAAGAGTTCTTCAAATTATGGATGATGAAAAACATAGACGAGAAGAACTTAAATTAATTGAAAAAACAAAAATTGGACAAACAAAGAAGCAACGAAAATTAATTGATGAAAAGATTAAAACAAACAAACTTGATCGACAGATAGATATTGAAAATCCAAACTCATATTTTAGTGAAGATATTTTGTATTACACAAAGGCTGAAACTTTGAGATTACTTGGAAGTTTATATCGATCACAAAAGGGAATGTTTTCAAAGTCGTTTACGAGTGTGAAAAATTTTAATAAGTGGAAAGTAACTGGGATTGGAAAAAATGATATAGATTTTTATCCTAACATCTTTGATTTTAGTGTTCTTGATGAATTTGCTGTTAGTAGTTATTTTAACGCATATACTCCACTTAGTGATGAGTTTGTAAAAGGTATTATTGGCAACGTACCGTTCATTCCGTACTCTGATCTAAAGATCCCAAACTCAGACCATAATCCTAGTGAGATCTTTGAAAATTTCGATGCTGGAACAAAGGAAGAAATTTGGACTGTGGGGGGAAAAATCGAGAAATCAGAAATTTTTGTACATTCATTAGTATGGAGAGAAAAGAACAAAACTAACGTTAATCTTCTTAGAAGTATTTTCAGAACTCCAATGAAAGCTGGTTTTGCCGGATTTATGGCGAGCCAATTTGGTTTTGGTGGAATATATTATTTACTTGGAGAGAAACATCCACTTGCTAGAAGCATTTTGAGTTGGTTCATGGTATCTCATTATTCATGGTTTGGTCTTCGAGATTTTCTCAGGCCAAAAAAATGTGTTCCGTCGTTTGAACCACGTATAGAACAATTATATTCGAAGGAAGACCTTCGTAATAAACAATATTGTGATAATAAAAACAGGATAATTGATAGCATGTTTGGTAAAAAATATGAAACAACCTTAAAGGTAGCCGTAAAAGTGATAACAGAAGATACTACGGAGCTGGTGAGTGAATATGATAAAATTGTTAGCGAAATAAAAAATACCAATAAGAATTTTGAAAGAAACATTCGTCCATCAGAAAAAATTGAATCTGCATATTATTCTAGATTACGTGATAACCTGGATTTTGATCAATCAATGATATATAATACTTTATCTGGAATGCGAAACTCTACATCTGTGATCGAAGCTTTTGAGCTTCAAGGGTTTCAATCAAAACATGATGATAAAGTTGAGATTATAGATGCATTATATTCATATATTCCTAGGTTGAGATCATTTATTTTTGGAGTTGAATATCTTGATAAATCTTACATCAACAGTTTCAAAGATATCAAACAACATTCAAAGTTAGTCAATAGTACAATAGAATTTATTAATCAACCAATGCCAAAGGTAGTTGGAGAATTAATCTTAAAGAAAGTTAATTTTCTTACTGATAACATTCCAACTTTTGCGAATAATGAAATAAAATTATTGCAAAAAAAATTTGGATTTAAAGAATTTAGCGATGCATTTACAAGTCCGAGTGGAAACTACATTGCAAATATTAATGTGGCAGTGATGAAAAAATACATGGAAGTTAGTAGGAAGGAGGAAACACTTTTAGGAGGAATGTATAAATCTGTTTCTGGAGCATTAGAAAGTGGGTTTAAATATCTTAAGATTAAAGATAACGTTACGAAAGGAGGAAAGTCGAAAACTGAAGGAGAAGGGAAATTCACAGATGAGACTATGATAAAAGTAAACATTTATAGATTGATGTACCCTTACCTTACTAAGAAAGGAAGAACATTAAGTCTTTGTAATTTGGGTAAACACAGATTTGATGATATTTTTGTTGATGGAGAAACCGCAAAAAAGATTTTTAAAGAGGCGGAATTTTCAAATGAAAAAATAGGAAGTGGTATTGCAATTAAAGAAAAGGAAAAAGGAAAGAAAAAAGAAAAAGAAAAAATGCCAAGTTCGTTAATTGGTTCAGAGATAACTGATGTTACTGGTATTGAAAAAGATGGAGTTTTTAAAAAACTCAAAAAGAAAGGATATGATTTCGAATTCGATGTTTTGACGCCTATTGAACCAGAATCCAATATTTTGAAGCCTACTGGACCAAAAACATTAGATGATATTGAAGTCATTAAAGTCGAATCAGACGATAAACTTGAGTCTGGATATTTATTCTCTTGGAAAACAAGAACAGATATATTGGTAAAAAAACCTGAAGAACCTATTGAGAAAAAAATAGTGCGAACAAGAGTTGCTATTGATTTCTTTCCAAAAATTACATATGAACACATAAAATTCTTATTTACGGACCCAGGATACGGCCCAAGACCATTTCAATATGATAATGGATTACGTGAATTGATAAATTACTTTAAATTAGATAAATTCAGAGGTAGACCGTTTCAATACAAAGAAATTGGGGAAAAGTTTCATTTGTACATTGGAGATATATTATTAGTGTACATAAATTTGTTCAAAGAATTTTTATGGATTCATGATGGGAATGTTGGTGATGTATTAAATCATTGGAAACACACAAATACTATTGAGTCAAAACAAAAATTTCTTAAAATTGATAAAAAGAAGAAAAGTGTGATAATGGTTCCATTTCTTGGGTGGTTTGATATTCAATATCTTAATCCACCTTTAAATAAAAGTTATGGACCATCAATTAGTAATTTGCTTAATCGATTGATTGATTATACCAAAAAACTGAAAGATAATATCAAATATAAGAATTATTTTCGTACAGTGAAAGAAGGCTTTGAAGAATTAGAAAAAGAAACCCCAAGTAAAGTTAAAGACGGAACACTTTTAGAAGAAGCAAGAAAAGAAACAAGTAGATTAGCGTCAATTGGACAAAAAAAAAGTCAGAGTTACAAAGACAAATCAAAGATATTCTGGGAAACAAAAGCAATGATGGAAAGATACAATAATGCTAAGAAGAAATTTGAGTATGCAAAAAAAATGAAACAAGCACGAATTATGAAAGATAAATACAACTACAGACTTTATGTTGCTAGACAATGTAGACAAAAGATTTATGAATCAATAAAAGAATCACTCGAACTTGGATCATTGTCAAGCATTCCTGTATTAGCAGTATTATTCATGTCAGCAAGGATTTTTGAGGAAGGATCAATTGGTAGTAAATGGATAGATGGTCCAGAGGATCCATACTTGCGAATGAGAAAAACTCTTGATAATAATTTCTTTACAAGTCGTAGAGAAGGGAAAAAAATTGTTTCATACAAAGCTAATAACAGAGACCAGAGAAAAGTGTTGTATGAATTAATTTACACAAAAGAGGATGGGATTTACAACACACTTCCTATAAGATTAAAAGACGCTAAATGGCCGTATGAAGTTCCAAAATCAAAAAGAAAGTTCAATATAAACTCTATTATAGAATTTTTTTACATTGTAAAATATTATTTATTTCATTATGGTGTACGATCAGTCAAGTTTGCAAAGATAGTTTATAAAAATATTATCGAAAAAATTTATAAGGATTACATTATAGGGTCAACCCCAATCGACAGAGATAAAATTATTGATATTTTTAGAAATTTTTTTGATTCAACTAGAGAGAGAAAGTCACTAAAGATAAAAGAATGGAATTTAATTTTGACAGAAGATGATTTAACGGAAGTTGAACAAATCAAAAATTTAACAGAATCAGAGTTTGACCTTCATCATGAGGGTTGTATTAAGGTGATTCAAGCAGCTGACAGTTATAGATTCGGTAACTTGACAATTAATTCTATAATTAATGGAATAGACGTAAATACGGTAACCAAAAACATTGATTCAGTGTTGCGTTATATAAGAGAAGTGAATAATGTGAAATTATGGAAAGGGGAAAAGAAAAGAAAGGAAAAGAAAATACTGGAAGTGTTAACAAGTGTGTACAAAGAAATCAAAAAAGAATTCGTTGATAAAAACAAAGAGACGAAATGGATTGATATAAGTGTTAAATTAGAAAAGACTCTTACAATCGGACAATTGTTTTATGCCATTATCCAAGTGGATGTAATATCTAGTTTAAATATAATGATTGATAAAGCGAATAATGTAATTAAATATCTTTCACACTTGTTACAAGTTTTTATGAAATTGAAAGAAGAATCAACGAATTTAGTAGAGGATAAAAACATCAGAGATTCACCAATAGAATATTTTAACACAGTTCAGAAAAAAAGAGAGCTTGAATCAAAAGAAGCGAAAATAATTTATTCTATTACAAAAAAAATTGTTTAAAACCAGAAGAAGATTAAATAAATAATTACAAATACAATCGATACAATCATAAGAATTTGTATAAATAAATTTTTACTTGATTTTTTGTTAGAGGTGGTTTTATTTCCCATTTTTCTGAATGAATTGCCGAATAATTGTTGGGCTCCCATGGTTGATGTCTTAGGTGATGAAGAACATGGGAACATTTCATTGTGTCTTTCATTAACTCTATTTTTGTTATATTTCATCAAATATGTATATTTAATATCTTCATCATTAACTACTTTCCTAGGATTGTCTGTTAGTAATATTCCATTTGGATACATTGACTCATCGTTTTGATATCTATCCATGAAATTATTGAAAGATTTTACATCGCTTGATTTAATGTTAATTGATCCAAATGACGATCTGTTCTCTAGATTAAGTTCACCAATATTAACATTTTCATCATTATTTCTATATGAATTTAGAATATTGCGAATTTTTTCGTTGCGGTTTGCCATCTTTTTTTTTTTCTTTTTTCTTTTTCAAGTTACTCTATTAAAAAAATATAAAATTGGTGATTAAAAATAACTTTTATTTTTATTTTTCACATTCTAAAAATTTCTTTCTCTTTCTCTTTCTTTCTATAAATCTCTATTATAGATCACAAACAATTGAATTGTCCATGTTTCCGAACTCAAATTCGACTTTTTGCTTGGACATCCAAGAATCCATCTTTTCATCTCAGCTCTATTAAGTTCTGAAAAATCATGAATTTTGACCTCTTCCTCTTCCTCAGTTGTTTTTAATTTGAATAACAAATCTTCTGTGGTTATATCTTTTGCAGCAGCCCACGTATAAAATTCAGCATATCCCTTCTTAACATGTCTAAACATTTCAGAGACATCACCATTGAACTCACTAAGATTACACATTTGGTCTTTTTTTCGTTTACCGAACCCAAGAAATGGTTGATTTAAATAATTTACTCCATCTTCACCAGCAAAATACGTAACCGAAAATGTCATTCCTTTGTCTATCTTCATTAATTCATCCTTAACCATCTTCATTGATTCTGTTACATCTGTAAGCTCATGGAGTTTTCGTATATGTTTCAAAGCAATTAACATAGCTTCTTCGGGTGGGGTTGGGATTCCAATTCCTTGTTCTTTGAGAAAATACTTAACATTTGGAATGATGCCATAAACCCAGAGTTGTAGTGTATAAGCCATCAATAAACTGTCTGGGTCATCAATCTTTGCAAATCCATCGATCATTGATGTTTGACTTCCGTTATTTGATATATTTGCTAATATAAACATTGGAGGGAGTAATTCTGCAACACTATTACTTCCCTTTGCTACATTCATAAGTAATGTATCAAAGTTATGTTTGTTTTGAACACCAAATAAATTGAGTATACCATTAGGTTTCTCAGGTGTGCTACTAAATCCCACACCTTCTAATAACACCTTTCTCCAGACATCTAACGAATTGGTTTTTGCTTCGGATGCGTCAACTCTGAATTTAAACATCTTTCTTATCGGTATTTTTGATGATAAACATTGTGTTACTGTTATGTAATTAATATATCTTGAAGATCTGACATCGAATTTTTCAAATATCCCAGTACACGGAATTATTATAGGATGTTTTAATTCAAATTTTTTCTTGACTTTTGGTTCTTCTTCTTGTTGTTTCGATTCTTCTTGTTGTGGAGGAATTGGGTCAAATACCAATTTATTCATTCTTTTTTCGAACAAATTCATATATTTCTTTTGAGCATACTCTACAAGAGATGTGGAAATGATATCACAATTTATCGCATCTTCCAAAGATTTTGCTTTCATTCCCATTGGTTTTGGCTCTTCGTTTGATTTTGTATTTTCAGAATAATACAAATCATGTATAACACAAAACGATCCGACTGGTGGGTATGATGGTTCTTTTGGTGAGGAAAATGATATAATCTCTCCTACTTGAATAAGTGCACTGCCTCTATTTTCTAACCATTCTTTTGAAGATGGAGATAATCTAACAGAAGGTAACCAAATTCGTTTGTTGATCTCATCATCAACTACAACGTCCTCATCCTCGTCTGAATCTGTGATATCCTCAATAATAATTTTCTTCTTATTTGTTTTTCTAACTTCCCCAACAGCATGTTTTATATCAATAATTTCGACTTGATAATGATATCTGTCAGTAAACTTTCCCCAGTTTTGTTTAGATCTTTTCTGCATCTCTTCTGTAGTTATTCTTGAGATAACAAATCCAATTACATTGCTAATTACGTAATCTCTCTCAAATTTGGTTCTCTTTCTATAACTAACGAATTGTTTTTGCACAACTGGGTCAGAGAATTTCTTTTTTTTACCAGTACCACCACTCTCATTCTTTGAATAATCTCGAAATAACTGGAGATTACGGTTTCTATTCTTTCTGTTCTTCATCAAATTTTTAAATCTGCTTTCAGCCTGAGTAGATTTTTTCTTCTTAATTACTTGCTTTTTCAATTTTTTACTCTTAACCGAATCCATTTTTTCTGGTGTTTCCTCTTTACCTTCTTCTTCCATTTCTTCCTCCATGTCGTCTTCCCCTCTTTCTTCCACATCGCTATCATCGCCGTCCTCGTTCATGTTCTCGTCCTCGTCCATGTCCATGTTTTCGTCCTCGTCTTCTTCTCCTTCTTCTTCATTCTGCCTCTTCTTCTGACTACGTGATTCTTTAATCTGATTTTCAAGTTCCTCAAAATCAATTTCTTCTAATTCCCCTTCACCAGAGCTATCTAACATATTAACATCTTCATCCACTCCGTTGTCGTTTTCTTCGATTTCAATTACTTTTTTTTTTTCCTTTTCTTTCTGCAACTTTTTAGTTTTGGTCTTCTTTCTTCTCTTTTTTGGTGGTTCTTCATTAACAATGTCATCTTCTTTGTCATCAGATATTTTTAAATTTCTTTTTCTTTTCTTTTTCTTCTTCTTCTTCTTCTTCTTCTGTTGTGGTCGCTGCCTTTGTTTGGGTGGGTTGGGTTTTGGTTGTCTATTTGGTTGAATTTCTTTTTTCTTTCGCTTTTGTACCTTCTTCTTTTTCTTAATCTGGTTCCG
>Ga0114925_10001388_pt1 | contig 11900 bp, 6 predicted proteins | sample SumtaG_2_FD_87287 | JGI IMG/M metagenome (GOLD analysis project Ga0114925, IMG submission 87287) | Deep subsurface microbial communities from Indian Ocean to uncover new lineages of life (NeLLi) - Sumatra_00607 metaG | ecosystem: Environmental > Aquatic > Marine > Oceanic > Sediment | place...
AGTATTTTTATTTATTTTATCGTCGTAAATTACATCAGTACTTTTATCAATACTACTAGTATATTCTACAGTATTTTTATTTATTTTATCGTCGTAAATTACATCAGTACTTTTATCAATACTACTAGTATATTCTACAGTATTTTTATTTATTTTATCGTCGTAAATTACATCAGTACTTTTATCTACTCTATTTTTATCAATTTGTATAATCTCATTTTTATCTATGATTTTATTATCTAAGCTTTTATTAACTATGAGTTTATTATGTATAGTATCATATTTATTTATTATTGTATCATCGCAACTACTAATTCTATGGTTGTTTTCAATATTAGTTTCAATGCTCTCAATCTTAGATTTATCTATATATGATGAAAAATAAGCTGGTTCAAAACTAATACTTTCAATATAATTAGTATTATTATTAGTTTCACAAACGTCTGTTTTTGTAGTTTTAAATTCACCAGTATGATCAATATAGATCAAGTTATATGTTTTACAGATACTTGAGAAATCAACATTATCACATTTTATAGATTGGTTCTTAATATCATCGTTATCATAAGGTTTTGAAAAACGTGATCGATTAATTAAATTTTTCATATGGTTAGAAAAATTAGCATCCATAGCTATTTTTAAGGAGACACTAATTCTTTTTACTTTTTTTATGACGATAAAAAATTTAAATAAATTAATAAAAGACAATTATTCAAATATACAACAAAATGTACCTATTAAAAAATTAAGAAGAATGAGAATAGCAATAGACACATCGATTATCATTAATAAGTACAGACATGTAAGGGAATTATTCGATAATATATTAAATAAATCCGATTTGATAAATGAAGGAGTAAATGAAGAGTTATTGACAGGAGCAGTTATATCAAGGTTAAAAGATCTAATTATAAAATTTATGAATCATGAAATTTTTCCAGTATTTGTATTTGATGGTAAACCACATAAGCTGAAGGATCAACACGAAGGAATGGATAGAAAAGAAAAGAAGAGAAAGGCTAAAGAAGAACTTGATGCGTATATGGAAGAAATAAGAGCTTTAGATCCACTTAAACAAGAAGCGTATTTATCGCAAGTGAAAAAACTATATAAAAATGCATATTCACCAAGTAGAGATTTTTATAAGAAAATCAAAAAATTCATTCAATCATGTAAATTGCCATGGTATCAGGCAAAAGGAGAATCGGATGAAGTATTAGGGTATCTATCAGTGAATGGGAAGGTAGATCTTGTTTATTCAAATGATTCTGATATGTACGCTCATAAATGTCCATATATAATAAAGGATTTTAATAAAGATTATAGTGGTCCTGAGGGGCAAACATGTATTATTTCATGTTCAAAGGATCTACGTAAACAAATGGGATTAAATGAAGATGAATTTACTGATTTATGTATTATGATGGGCTGTGATATGAATAAAAATATTAAGGGGGTTGGACTAAAGGGGTGCATTAAAGCTATAAATAAACATAGACGAATTTCTAATCTACCGCCACAATCATATGATATAACATGTTTAAATTATGAAGAGTGTTTGTCTATTTTTAGTTCAGGTAAGAAGGAGTTTTATGAGATATGTGAAAATTATGAAGATTCGATCTTAATAGATTTTGATGGGGTTAATAACGAATTAGAAGAATTCTGTGTTGAATATGGATTAAATAATTTTGCTGATATTATGCGTGGATTTTACAAAGCATTTAAAAATGATGAACACCTAAATTATAATGATGAACCAAGATTAGATCATGTTCTCAAAATGGGTATTTTCAATAAACAAGATGTAAATATCATAATTGGATCCAACATCAAAAATATTGATCTGTCTGGATTAAGTATCCCAACTCATCTAGATATTCATTCACAAAATGGATATTTTCTAACTAATAATCAACAACCCCAGTCTCATAATTATAATACACAAACTTATCCTAACTATTATCCATGAATAAACCTTAGTAATTTAAAATTACAATAAAAAAAATTTGAAATTGATAGAAAAATAAAAAATAGATAAAAAACGGAATTTGTAGAATAAGTTGAATTTTGGCTATGAATTTCCCTGGGTTTGAAATAATAAAAAATGGATCTCAACCACAAACACTCAAATGGGCATTAGAACCACTTTATAAGTATAATCAACGTGGATCATTGATGTATTGGCAGATTGGATTTGATCCATATACAAATCAACTAATTACTAGGCATGGTCAAGTTCAAAAAGCAGACGGAACCCGAGGGGAAATTAAAGAAAATAAAAAAACAGTTAAATTAAATAGAACAGGGAGAAATTACCAACAACAGGCATATTTGGAAGCAAATAGAAAATTTGTGAATCAACATAAGAAAAATTATCGGAGGGATGGTGAATCATTTTCATCTAGACCGATGCCACAATTAGCAAAAAATTATGTGCCACCTATCAACAGAAAAACTGCACAACCACAAAAAACTAATATAACTCATAAACAATTGGTAATTGGTGTATCATGTCAACCAAAATTAGATGGTATCAGAGCATTATCTTGGAAACAGGAAGATGGATCTATAATTATGATATCAAGACTTAATAATGAATTTACATCACCAGTTCATATAAAAACACAATTATTTTATTTCTTTCCTTATGTACAAGCATCAATAAAACATTATTTACCAAATTATACAGAAGAATTTGGAATCGATGGGGAAATGTATAATCCAGATATTATATTTGAGAAAACAGTTTCAATCATTAAAAATGAAGTCAATCTGTCAGCAGAAATTGTATTACTGAAATATTATATATTTGATGTCATAATTTTAAAAGTACCAACTGAAACAAGAATGGCTATTTTATCATTAGCATATACATGGTTTGTTCAGACAGAATATTATAAGGGTATATTGATGGTATTAACAAGTACAACTGTATATTCATACCAAGATATAGATAAATTACATGATCATTATGTAAGGCTTGGATTTGAGGGATTAATGATAAGAAATTTGGCTGGATCAAATCAAAATCAGTCTGATTCATATTACAAACCAGAAAGAAATACTAATCTATTGAAATATAAAGTATTCTCGGATAATGAAGGTATTGTTGTAGATATTGTATCCGGTGAAGGAAAGGAAGAAGAATTAGCTATTATGAGAGTCAAAGATAATTATGGTCGTATATTTGGGGTTAGACCTCGTGGATCATACGAATCAAGAAAAAATATATATGAAAATAAGGATAAATATATAGGGTTGCCATATACATACAGATATTTTGAATTGACTGATAAGGGTATACCAAGATTCCCAGTCGGTATTACATTTAGATCATATGAATAGAATAGGAGGTGATACTCACAAATCCGAATAATCGACAAATATACTTACCCGTTATAACTGAACGTATAATAGTTAGTGTAAAATTAGAAATTTTATATAAAATTTTAAATTTTATATAAAATTAAAAATTTGCATAAATTTCCAAAAATTTTAAATTTTAAAAAATTTTAATTTTTTGGAAAATTTGCAGAAATTTTATATAAAAAAATAAACACACACAAAATTATAGTGTAAAATAATTTGAAATGTCGATTTTTACATCCCCCATTGATAATCTTTCAGTGGGTAGTACTAATTTAACTGGGTTAAGTGGTGACCGCAATACTATTTTAGGTATTGCGTCAAACCCTAACGTGAACAGTGGTTCTGATAATCTGGTACTTGGAACTGGGTCTTTTGCATTCTCAACTACAGGAGGCAGAAATGTTATAGTTGGAAATCTTTCTGCAAATGCTTTAACGACTGCTATGAATGTAGTAAGTCTTGGTCATAATTGCGGAGGGGGAATAACAACTGGATTTAGGTCTATATGCATAGGTGATAACGCATTGGGTGGAGATGCTGGACCAACAAGTGGAAATAATAATATTGCGGTCGGTGTAAATTCAGGTGCTGCTATTACAACAGGTTTTGAGAATATTAGTATAGGAACTTCGACCCTTAATGCTGCTAATGTGACTGGATTTGAAAATGTAGCGGTGGGATTTCTTGCTGGATCAGAGCTTACTACTGCTAGTCGATGCGTCATAATTGGATCACAATCGGGTAAGAATCATACTACTGGAAATGATGTAGTTCTTATTGGTAACTTTGTTAGTTTTGAAGGTAACGCTGGTGCCAATACAGTTGCAATAGGAAACAGCGCATTCCAAGGTGGTGGGGGGAGTTCAAATGTAGCTGTTGGGTATGGTGCCCTAAGTGGAGATTTTGGAAATGTGGCATCCGGAGGCAATAATAACACAGCGGTTGGAGAAAGAGCTCTTCTGGCTAGTGCTGTTGGTAGTAATAATGTTGGTGTTGGAACAGAGGCAGGATTTGAAATAACTTCAGGAAGTGGTAATGTAATGATTGGTCGAAAATCAGGTGCTGGGTTGGGGGACGTAACTGATACTCTTATTATTGGTAATAATACTGATAATTTGATACGCGGAGATTTTACAACAAACTATTTACAGACGGGCTCAACTGTTCAGTCATCGCAGGACTTTAGATCACAACAAGAATTCCTGTTCATGAACGACTCGGATGTGGTAGCGGGTCCAACATTCACTGGATTTGTATGTAATTCCATCACTTCAAATGTAGTAACGGGCGGAAATGGTGCAGTCACGAATATTGACCTGGTAACATCAGGGTCAAACATATTCTCGACGGGTGATTTTATTTTGATTACGAATGCCAATAACCCAGAAAACAATGGTGTTTATACAGTATTTAATCATATCGGTACTGTATTGACTATAGATACCGTGCCTGTTTATAGATTCTGCAAAACAAGTCTTGTCCCAGGTACAGATTTACAATCTACTATTGTAAAAATAACGGTGTCAGTTTTACAAACAAAAGCAACTGGTGAATGGCAGATTGGTACAGGAGACAATTCGGGTAGTTTAGTTTTGGGAGATGTTGCAACTGCCGTCGGACAAAAGGGAGAGAAAGGAGAGATGGGAGAGAAAGGAGAGATGGGACAAAAAGGAGAGATGGGACAAAAAGGAGAGGTGGGACAAAAAGGGGAGGTGGGAGAGAAAGGGGAGATGGGACAAAAAGGAGAGTTGGGGCAAAAAGGAGAGATAGGACAAAAAGGGGAGATGGGAGTTGTTGGACAAAAAGGAGAGATGGGGGAGAAAGGAGAGATGGGACAAAAAGGAGAGATGGGAGAGAAAGGGGAGATGGGAATGGGAGTGAAAGGGGATATGGGAGAGAAAGGAGAGGCAGGAAAAAAAGGAGAGATGGGACAAAAAGGAGAGGCAGGGCAGAAAGGAGATATGGGAATGGGAGTGAAAGGGGATATGGGGGAAAAAGGAGAGGAAGGACAAAAAGGAGAGGTGGGAGAGAAAGGAGAGAAAGGAGAGAAAGGGGATATGGGAATTGGTCAAAAAGGGGATATGGGGGAGAAAGGAGAGGAGGGGCAAAAAGGAGAGGTGGGGCAGAAAGGGGATATGGGAGAGAAAGGGGAGATGGGAATGGGAGTTAAAGGTGATATGGGACAAAAAGGAGAGATGGGACAAAAAGGGGAAGCTGGAGGACAAAAGGGAGACAAAGGAGAGGCAGGAGAGAAAGGGGAGAAAGGAGAGAAAGGGGATAAAGGAGAGGCAGGGGAGAAAGGGGAAACGTCAGATAGAATAGAAAATAATACTGGGACAGCTGGTGTTGTAGCAACAGGACAAGATGTCGTAGTGGGAATTGAAACAGGTGGAGAATTTAATATAGTCGAGAATGGAACTAGTATATACCAAGTAAGCAACGAGTCAATAATAACTGATATAGTAATTGATGTAAGTGAAGGGACAATATTTGATGGACTATCATCGGGGACATATAGAGGAACAAATTTGGTAGTACAAAATACACAAAGTACAGATACCAGGGGAGAAGACCTAACAATAAATAATAGCACATTTGTAACAATGAATGGGGAGAATGTCAATATGGATAATACAAATAATGCATTAGTAAATATAAATGATTCAACACTAAGTACAACGAGATATGTAACAGTACTAGGTGAAAATGTTACATTAAATAATACAGATACTGGAATAATTAATACAACTAATTCTACAATAACGGATTCAAGTATTATAAGTATACAAGGGCCAGAAAATGGTGTTAGTGGGTCAAGATCAACAGATGCAATGGGGAGTGAAATTAGAATAGTAGATTCACAAAATACATATTCGAATGGAGTGAATCTAGTGACACAAGATTCATTTTACACATCAATAATAGGGATTTCATCAAATATTAGTCTTCCGCCACCATTATTATTAAATGGTGAATTAAATAATGGAGTAGACGGATCAAAAAAAGAATTGATTAAGGGACATTATGATAAAATAGTTAAAATGAAGAAAAATGGTGCTACAGATGAACAACTAAAAAATGAATATGAACAGTTCATGCATAATTTACCAAGTGCATTTATTCAATTAGTAGGTTCTGAAAATGAATCTATAGGGTCTAAATATATTGATATGATCGGTAAGAATCATCTAGCTGAAAATGCTAAATTTGCATCATTTACTGGAAATTATGGTAAATCAATTGGATGCAATGAAGTTATTCAGGCAATACAATCACAAATTTCAGATAACCCAGGTGATAACCAATATACTAGAATAATTGTTAATGGAAGTAAAACAAATGATAGTAATAAAAGTATTAAACTAAAATGCAATGGAGAATTACCAAAAGTACCAAATGTAAATACACATGCATATGTGTCAATAAAAATTAATCTTGTTAGCATTGAAAGTGAAGAAATTATGACACAAAAAATAGCAGCAAATTTATATTGTGATAATAATGGTAATACTAGGTGGTTGAATTATAAAATTAAAGAAAAATACAATACTTTCTGTGATTGTGATAGACCTAAAATAAAATTAGTTAATACCACCGACCAAGAAATACTAGTAAAAATAAAGGTTCCATGTGAATACAAGGTTAGTGTTGTTGCAGTATATAAGATATTGTATAACACTGTATAAAATATCACATTATTTTAATTAATAAAACATATCAAACAAATAAATAGATAATGTGATATGCCAATTACCAGGTCTTTGTGACAATAGACCTCTACCTTCTTTTTCTTCAGCCGCCAATATAGGAATTAAAACTGAGTACTCCTGTTGTGCATGTGCTAAATTTTTGTCCCCTACGGCAATTTGTTTTGCTAAATAAAGAGTTACTAAATTAGCAGGCATGAAGTGGCACCTTGCTGATATTTCCTTTTTCATTGTATCATAACTTACACTTTCCGTCAAATTTAATACATCTTTTACTTTATCTATAGGAATATCCATATACATTTTAGCATACCAACAATCAATATGTGGTGCGGGGACAAGATGTGGTATTGCTTCATCTTTTATCATTAACTCCGAATAATATTTGGTTGATTTTATATGGTCTTTAGAACCAACGAATTTCAAATTATTATCATACTCAGGATCACGAACTATACCATGCTCCCTGAAAAGTGGTTCTACTAATTTCCATTTTACAACACCTCCTTCAATTATATTAATTATATCAGGATTCCCAAGCTTTTGGGTAACCATATTAGCTCTATTTTGTGCAATTAAATTATTCCATTTTAATCCAAGAACATTAGGTATTTCGTCCTCTTTTATTTCGGTAATTACCTGAGCTAAATTTTTTTGTAATATTGCGTTTCTTAGCATTTTGATTTTTTAATGATGTGAAAAATTTTTCATTAAAAAATTAACTAACTAAATATTTTATTGACAAGCAATACACACATCATCATTGCAAATTACTTGCTTCTTGATACTGGATTTTCTATTTTCCGGCTGTTTTTTAACTAATTCTTGATGGTTTGTATGAAGTTCATAAGTATCAGACAGATCAGATGGAATGAAATTAAAAATATCAGGATCAACAGTGATTTGGATAGGAGGTCTAGCGGCTTTTTCACGCAAATAATACATTCCTGTTTTCAATCCAATGCTATTACCATATGTATGAGCAGTAATGAGTTGTGCATCGCTGGGGTCATCTAGATAAATATTTGTACTTTGTGACTGACATACGTACCTACCTCTATCAGCAGCCATATCAAGGAAAACATACATAGACAACTCCCACATAGTTTTATATTTTTCGATTAACCAGGACAATCGATCAAGATTGGATTGGTCGAACTCTGGGTATTTTTCCGGATATTTTTTAATATAATCTTTCAATTTACGAATGGATCCTTCATCAGCCTGCATAAGTTGAATTGTGTCCTTAGACCACAAATTAATTTCTTTGAGATCATTAACCAAATGACGGTTAAGTACTGGATATGCACCATTCATAAGTTTACGAGAATAAATATTACTTTGGTGTGCTTCAACAGTTTCCGCATTCCTGAGTGGTTGTGATGATGTAGCAGTGGGCATGAGAGCAATCAACAATGAATTTCTTACACCATATTGTATAATAGCCCTTTTAAGGTCACCCCATGTAGGTGAAATTACATCGCCATTAGATAGTACAAACTCCTGTTGACCCCATTCTATTGGATACATTTCCTGATCATCTTCCTTTTTACGATATCTAGTATCAATTAGGTCATGTTCTTTCAATAAATTATATTCTTCCTTCCATAGATCAAATTGTAATTTACCTTTTGAAAGAGGGGAGCCATCAAATGTCTCATATTTACCATATTCAATAGCTAAGTCTACAGATTGTGCAAGTGCATTCCAATACATTGCTGCGAAGATCAACTTATTTAGAGCCTTAGTCACAGGATAAGGGGATACTGGGTTTGTTGGATCATGGAATGGGATATCAAGCAAGTGCAAAGCATCTACAAGACCAGAAACACCAATTCCAATAGGCTTATGTCGATTATTTGATAGTTTAATTTTTGGTTCGTGATAATTATTTTCATCAATAACCTGATTAAGATTAGATACCAATTGTCTGGTGATTTTACTCAACATGGTGAAATTATAAGATTTTCGGAGTTCACTATAAATATTAGTACTATTCAAATCATATTTTTTCATAACAAATTTTCGGAGTGAAATGGATGCAAGATTACAAGATGGAATTTCCTCATCCGAAGTATATTCTGTAATTTCCAAGCATAGGTTAGAACATCTAATATATCCTAAATTTTTCTGATTACATTTCATATTAACAGTATCACCATGAAGTATGTATGGCATTCCTGATTTTCGTTGAATTTTAATAATATGGTCAAGTAATTTCCTTGCCTTAACTGTCTTATGTCTGATTGTCTTATCTTTTTCGTATTCTAAATATCTTTTGATCCATTCAATACCCCAAATATCATTAAGGTCTTTAGTATCAGCTGGGCAGAAGAGAGTCCAATCTTCGTCATTATTAACTCTCTTCCAAAACAACCATGGTGTCCATAGTGCATAATTGAGATCATGTCCTCTAGCGTATGGATCCCCAGTTTTGAGAGAACATTCACAAAACTCAAAAACATTAATGTGATGAGGACGAAGATAAAGAGTTGTTGCACCATTTCTTTTTCCATTTTGATTAACAGCCCTGGTTGAAAAATTATACAGTAATACCCATGGAATTATTCCTTTAGATTTTCCGTCTAGGCCAATTTTTCCATCTCTTACTCGTGATAGATCAATTCCGGTTCCACCCATATTTTTTGAAATTTTAGCACTATGCTTTAGCGTGTCATAAATAGAATCAATATTATCTTCCATAGTTAATAGAAAGCAAGATGACATTTGAGCCGATCTCATTCCAGCATTGAATAGTGTAGGACTAGCCATTATATAATAACCATCACATAATTGATTAAATACTTTTTTCACATGTACTAGGCCCTTTTTATAGAATAGTGTTACAGCAACACGCATCCAAAGTTGCCTCGGCGTTTCACATGGTTGACCATCAACCTTAGTCAAATATGTTCTGATAAGTGAATTAGCTGAAAGCCAGTCATATTCTAAATCATCTTTCTCTCTTTCATCAATCATTTGTTGTAGTATATTAACGTTACTAGAAATAAAATTATGTATATCCTCTTTCATCTTACCTTTCATTATTTTAAGATAATTGGTAAGAGATGTTCCAATTCTTTTTTTCAAACTTGTGATTGCCATCCTACCAGCCAATTGTAGGTTATTGTAGTCGAGTGTATTATATCCAAGAACTTTAGACGCAACATCCCACCCATTCTTTTTAATCAATTCTTTTGCTTCTGATGTATCAATCGTAAGATCCCCAGATAAATTATCCAGTACAGTATTATCCATTACAATATTATCCATTATTAAAGTGTTAGATCTTTTGTTTGTTTGTTGGCGTTGAAATATTTTTAACGTTCAAAAAAATATTTAAATTTATCATTTTTTCAAATAATTATTTTATAATCTTGTGATATTTGATTATATTATCTAGAGATTCCTGTTCTCCCCTTTTTGGTAGCTTTTCTTTCAATATATCTATCCATGATTCTTTGTGATTAGGATATTTATCTTCTAACTCCCTTACTTCATTTAGCATTTCATTGTATTTATTTTCTTCTTCCTCTATAATTTTTCTGAACTCCTCTATTTTACGATATTTATTAATAAGTAAGAACCATTTTCTAGTAAAATATTGTACTGACTCCGGATCTAACATTTTCTCATTATCTTTTTCCAGTTCTTGTCTTAATTCTGCTTGTTTTTCAAATTCTTTTTTAAGCCTTTTTTGTTCGTGATCTATCATCTTATCCAAATTTTTCTCATTTTCTGTTTTTTCTTCCCCTACAAAAACTGTTTTGTCTGGTTTAAAATTTTCATCTATTTCTCTCCACTGACAAACCGGCATTGCATATGTTGATTGAATATTGTATTTATTTATTATATTAATTGCTACTTTGTTTGCCTCCTTTGCCGTTGGATATGTTCCTACAAAAAACCACATTCCATGTAACCCATTCACTACTTTATTCACAATAACATATGTAACTACACAGTATTTTTGGTTATCCAATGGTTTATATTCTTTTTGAAGTCTTTCTAACCCACGAGTACTATGAATTATTTCAGAACGCGGTATCTCCATCGGTTTTTTCTATATGCTATTTATTTATTCAATTTCATTTTTTTCCTTTTCCTCTCACAAATTTCCAGAAATTTTATATAAAATTTCTTAAAATAAATAAATTTTATAAATTTCCAGAAATTTTATATAAAATTTCTAAAAATATGGATGGTGATGATTCTACTAGCAATGATTTCGGTAAAACCCCTAGCAATGGAATTACCACATCAATTATAATATTAACTATAATAATTACAATAATTATTATTTTTATTGTAAGTTATATATTCTATTATATTTTCACCAGATATTATACCGATTCCGAAAATTCCCAAAATATATGCATAAATTTTTAAGATTTTTTTGAGAAAAATTTTTCTTAATTAAAAAATTAACTCTTAAAAAATCAAAATGGGGATCAAAAAACACTCCCGTAAAAATAAAATCAAAATTGTCAGCCCTGATGATCATTCTAAGGTCCCATCTCATATCTTGATTGATCATGATATTGAGATTAAAAGTGATGGATACACCTGTGAAATCTATGTAAATGGATATTATCATGATACTATGCATGGTCATAGTATTGATATTCCTCTCAAAACCGGTGATAAGCATCTGATCAAATCGGTTCTCAAAGATAAACATGGTAACGTTCTAGATACGGATTCTATTAAGATTCTTTGTGCTGAAGACTCTTATTTCTCAACTGATATTCAGTCTCAGGTTAAACAACTCGCTAGCCAGTCCCGTCGATCTAGCTCCTCCTCTTCCTCTTCCTCTTCCTC
>Ga0114925_10001389_pt1 | contig 11897 bp, 12 predicted proteins | sample SumtaG_2_FD_87287 | JGI IMG/M metagenome (GOLD analysis project Ga0114925, IMG submission 87287) | Deep subsurface microbial communities from Indian Ocean to uncover new lineages of life (NeLLi) - Sumatra_00607 metaG | ecosystem: Environmental > Aquatic > Marine > Oceanic > Sediment | place...
GGGGTGTTGGTGCTGGAGCAGTAGTAGTTGGTTGGGGTGTTGGTGCTGGAGCAGTAGTAGTTGGTTGGGGTGTTGGTGCTGGAGCAGTAGTAGTTGGTTGGGGCGTTGGTGCAGGAGATGTAGTAGTTGGTTGAGGTGTTGGTGCGGGAGTAGATGGAGGCGCAGTAGTTGGTTGGGGCGATGGTGCTGGAGCTATAGTAGTTGGTTGAGGTGCTGGAGAAGGAGGCGGAGGAGGAGTTGGCTCAGGGATTTCAATAGGTACGGGGGTTTCGGACTCGAGAGTTAATTTTTGTTGCATAAGATTTTTCATTCTTTGGACTTTGTCTAATACACTTTGATGCTCCTCACCCATAACAGTACCATCATCTTGATGTACAGAGAATCCTAAAGCATCTCTTTTCATTACTTTAACTGGTTTAAATGGATCCCATTCTTCTCTTAATTGACTTGCTCTTTTAGTTTTTGCTACTTTTGATGCAACAACTTCTATTTTATCTACTTGTTCCTCAATGGATTTCATCTGATCATCAGATATTAAATTGCCCTGTACATCAAACATTTCTGTAGATAGACCAATATATTGCATAATATCGACAATAATATCAGCAGGAGGAATCCAGAAATTTTTTAGCACATAACATTCAACATATAAAATTGAAGCATCATTATCGTCAAAATAATCACAATGAATTGGAACTTCAATAATATTATAAGTCTTTTTCTTTTGGAAAGGATTTAAATAATTCCATACTTCGCTATCTTTTGAATCTAAAAAGTTCCTTAGATTACTTCTTAATTTAACGGCGAGTTTATGCTTACTTGTATTAAGAAAGTCACATAACGGGTCAACAATCCCTTCTGCGTAAAAATTTTCAAGTTCTTCAATTTTAGATTCTTTATTTTCATAAGGATGGAAAGCAAAATCATCCGTTCCAGTTAGAGGCAGCCATACTAGTCCAATTTCACCAGGCCAAGGTGTCCTTAATTGCGACGTGAAAGTTATTTTTGGATATTGTCCCTTTGTTCCATAAATAACTGAAGGAAATTCTATTCGAATCATAACTTGGGTAAGAGGGTAATTCTTAAATTTTAGAATTGCTAAAGTTGGAATGGAGTATTCTATATCTGTAATTGCAAAATCTACTTTTTTCCCTTTTTCAAGAGGGAGTCCGATTGTATACTCGTGTTTTTCCTCAGGAGCAATTTGTACACTCTCTAAAAATTCTAAATATCCGACATTTCTCTCGCTTTTAATATTTTCAAAATATTCCACGATTTTCTTTTTAAAAGTAGCCATTATTTGCTTGGCATAATCTTTATACTCACTCATTTGTCATATTCCCTACTATTATTTTCCTTTATATTGAATTTTAGTTTTAGTTCTATTTTAAATTTATTTTTTCAATAATACCCTTTTCCTTAAAAAGTTCAGAGTATTTTTCAATATGTTTCTTCCTATTTTTTTCGCGCAATCCATTTATATATTTTAAATTAACACGGTAATCTGCATAGCGCCCCTCAGGTGGTTCTTTCAAATTATCCTCTGGTATTTTTTTAAAGCCAATTATTAGTGCACCACTTAAGAAAAGCAGAGGAAGAATATAATATCCGCTTATTGCAAGTCCAGGTAAAACTTGGAGAATTTCATTAATATAAAGCATTAATATTATAATTATACTCGCAATAACGGCAATAGATCCTATTTTAAACCAAATAGTTTGACGGTATCGGGCTTCCCACCAAATTCCATGATATCCGTCTGTTTTATTAGACCATAAGTTAATATATCTAGCGTACCGATCTTTTTTCCAGGGGATTTTGCCCCACATTAATCCATCTCCACAACTTATGCTATCCGGGATAAGATGGCCGCAATAAATACTAATTACGGGGACAAGAAAGTACTCTGGATAAAAATTAAAAATTAAACTAATAATAAAAATTAAAATTAGGGGGGAATAACTTATGGGCCAATGTGTCCAAAAGTAAAGATGGTGCTGAAATTCAGTATCTATTGATTGTTTTCCTTCAAATCCCTTATCCCGTTTCTTTATGACCCAATAGACAGCATCTAGATCAGGAAATATACCAAAAAAACAAGCTAAAAAAGTTAAATATCTTGGCATAAGAAATGTGCCCATCCATATAATATAAATCAAATAGTATGTTAGAAATCCATAAGCCGCATGTGCCTCTGTGCGTGCCATGATTATAATTAAAGAATTTTACATATTATATATAGAGTTTTATAAATTATAATATATTAAAATGGATTTTTTTACATTTATGTTTAAATTTCAATCCTTAATAGAATGCTGAGATTATTTATATTATTTTTTAAATTATAAAGATATATTTTTTATATAAGTAAATGTATTTTATAATTGATGGACGATTCGGAAGTTTCAGTTAATTCAATGAGAGAAAATCAAATTGTAAAAAGACGATATTACTGTAAATTTTGTGATGAAACCCATTCGATAGAATTTAATAAAGATATTAGCAAGGGACAGCCACGATTCCCCTTTTCATATGTATATGTTCATATTTATACTAAAAATGACGAAGAAAAAGAACTCTTGACAATATTATATCTTGATAATGATTGCAAAATAAGAGGAACTGACATTAAGGAACTAAATAATTCTGATATTTATTCTAAGACGCACGTTGAAGCAAAAATCGCTGCATTAGACGAAGAGAATCAAAAACTAAAAGAAGAAATTAAAAGATTAAAAGAAGAACTTATTCAGTTAAGGAATAAATAAGCAAAATTCTATAAAAATTTTAAGAAATTATTATAATAAGGTATTTTTAACATTAAATATTTCTTCCATTAATGGCTGAGATTATTAATAATAATGATAAAGTTATTCGATACTATAGGTGCAAGTATTGTAATACTACTCACCGAGTAGAATTGGATAAAAAGATCGCTGATGGGCGAAGTAAATACCCTTTCCCCTATGTGATGCTCCATGATTCAATAACTAATGGAACTGAATTAAGAGAAGTATTAACGATACTCTATATCGATAGAGATTTAAAAATAAGAGGCGCAGAGCTGCAAGAGTTTGGAGAAGGCCATTTATTTTCAAAAGAACAAGTCGTAGCAATAACAAATCCTTTGATAGAAGAAATCAAGATTCTTAGAGATGACTTAGCTTCAAAAGAACATGAACTTAAACTTCTTAAAAGTAGATAATAATTTTATAACATAATCAATAAAAATATCAATATGAAGATTGTTTATTATTTAATCCTTTACATTGGGTTGTTTGTTACAGCTTTATGGGTTCAATTTTTTTCTGGCTGGGAGCCGTTTGTAATCACCCCAGTCATCGCAAATATAATCATCTTTATCGCTCGCAAGCCACTCCTTATATTTTCAGCATATATAATAAAAAAGCAGATTTATCGTGTAGCTTTTTCCACGATTATTGATTTAATTTGGTTTTCTTTTATTTTCTGGCTTGTTTTACTTATATCCATAGATTTATTCATTGCGCTTATTTCATTCCTAATTATTACGATTTCGTTTACCTTTAAAAATATTATAAAAAACATGGCTTCAGGGGCTCTTTTATTAACATCAGAGCAGTTTGAAATAGGAGATTTAATAGAGACTAATAATATCCAAGGGATCGTAAAGGAGATCACCTTGAATTATACTAAATTACGGGAATTTGATGGAGTAGAGATTATTATTCCAAATAGCAGTGTTTTCGGTGCAACAATAACAAGATTTACTAACAAAAAACTAAAAACAATAGAGGAATTAAGACTAAAAGATGGATATAAGAAAGACGAGAGAGTTTATCAGAGGTACATCAAGCATTTTAGGAAATTATGGTCCATAGAAACAAAGATCACCCGATATACCAAACAAGTCGAGATTTTAGGTTCAATCGACCCTTTTGAGCTTGAAGACCACCTTTCAAAAGTATTTGATAAGTACGAGCAAATATTCGGCATAAAACCAGAATATAGTATCCATATGACTAGATACGGTCGAATCCGAATAACACTTTACTTGATATCTAAGAAATCTAAGCTAATTTTGAACTATATTGACGCTTTTTTAAGGGATATTGTTTTTCAATTGTATTCAGAACAAATCTACGAGGGTTGGGAAGATTATAAAAAGGTCCATGAGAAACAAGTAAAGCTAGAAACAAAAAACAAAAAAGAGGTTAGTGATAAATAATGTCAATTTTCAATACTGACATTGAGGCTTTAATCTTTATAATTATTCTTATTCCATCACTTTATACCATTAATTATATCCTCAATTTTTTGCTTTATCGCTCAGAACGAATACCAGTTACCCAAAAAAACAAAGTTAAATTTGTGATTAGAGTAATTTCAATCATAGTAATAGTATATATTCTAATTGAAGGATTTCCCTCTTTTACTCAAATTGATCCTCAATACACAGCAATCTTGACTGGAGCCATCAGTACTGCATTAGCTTTTGCTTCAAGCGAAATATTCGCAAACTTTACGGCAGGTATCCTATTATTAATTGTAGACCCGTTTGATATAGGAGATGTAGTTAAAATTAAAGGATATAAAGGTATTATTAAATCAATTTCATTAACTAAAGTCGTTCTCGAGACTTTTGACAGAGTTGATATTGATATATCGAATAGTGATGTTCTCTCCTCAAAAATCTTGAATTACTCAATTCATCTAAAAGATTCAAATAATTTCTTCCGTTTTAGAAAGGAGATTTTAGCCCCGCAAAGTAAAGGCTATGCTAATTTGAACATTGATTTATTGGATAATTTCGTCGATTTTAACGAGGAATATCGAGAATTATTCAAATTAGTTAATAAAAAACAAGCCGAGATAATACACGCCTACACCTTTAAGATGAGAATGAAATATAATGGTTTTCGAGTTAAAATTGATAAACTAAATAACTTATGTAATGAGTATAAGGATAAATTTGGTTTTGTTCCTAAATTCCATATAGTTGATTTCAGCAACGAAATAGCAGTGAAATTCCGCATTTTAACTATGGAAGCCATTAATTTATTGGATTATCAACCCGAATTTGTAAAAGGCATCTATAAAATCGTTGTAGGCAAAATATAAAAATTGTTTATATTATAAATAATATCCATTTTTTATTTTTTCGAAAAGAATAAATTAATATATTTTAATTTTATATGAGTTTAAAACAATGTCTGAAAATAGCGAAACCATTAAAAGACATTATCGTTGTAGAATATGTAATAAGACACATACAATCGAACTCAGTAGGAGACTACTCCAAGGACGCACCAAATATCCCTTTCCACATGTATTTTTACACGGCGATACACTTGCGCTCCTAACAATCCTTTATTTAGATAAAGACCTACAGATTCGTGGAGCAGAGGTACAAAACTTAACTATAGATGATGATAATTTATTTTCAAAAGATCAAGCCACTTCTATTGTAGAAAATTTAATGAATGAAATTGAGAGATTAAGAAAAGAAAATGAAAAATTAACGCAAGAGCTTAATGAGCTGAAGAAATAATAGATTATTTTATATTTAAGAAGTAATTTTATAAAAAAAATAAGAAAAAGAAGATTATTCTATGAATTATTTCTATCTTGCATTTTTCTTTCGAACTTTTCCTTAGATTTTTTTACACTTGTAGTGGGTCTCATTAACCAATAGGAGCCCTTTTCATAAGTCAATCTTCCAAACATAAATCTTCCCATATTTTGGCCAATTGTAAACCACCAAATATATGAAATTAGAAAGAAAAAGGCATATATATGCCAAATAAACCCGGTATAACTTGTAACTGGAAGTTCTAAAGGCGTTCCAAAACCTAATCCTGGAGTAAACATCCAATATTTTCCAGGATCATCGATTCCTTCAGAAATATTAATCCAAGGGATAACATTGAGTATGCGTATGTCAATTATATTAAAATATATGATAAGATTAACAGATATTATAGCTCCTAAGAATAACATTCCAAACCACGCAAGCCAACCTTTATTTCTTTTTCTTAAATATTTTCTGTAAATTAAAGAATTAAAAAATCCTCCAAAAAAACAAATTACCATACCACCTATAAAACTCATGACTAATATGCCTCCATTTTATTTTTTTCAGTTGGCAGCCACGCATGCTCAATATACCAATCAATAGTTTCTTTGAATCCCGTCCATACATCGAACTTGAACTTATATCCAAGATCTTTTAATTTTTGATTGGAAAATGCATATTGATGCGTTATGTAGTGAATCATTGGTGAATCTAATATTGGCCGTATCCCAAGCTTTCTTGCCTTTTTTTCCCTTAGATCAGCAATCCAGCCTCCTATTTTAGCAATAAATTTAAAAATTGGAAACCAGACAGGTATTACGCTATACTTTAAATCTAATAAATTGTTCATATATTCGATCCAATCATCCATCCACACGATTTCATGAATTGCATTATATGCTTCACCAATCGCCTCTTCTTTTTTAGAAAGAAATACGGCTAAGAGAGCTAAATCTTCAACATGAATAGAAGGCATTGCAAGTCTATGTCTTTTGGGATGGATTATCGGAACTATTCCATTACCCAAAAATTTTAAAACAAAAAGAATATGGTATGCTCCATATACTTGATAAGGCCCATATATTGGAGCTGGACGAATTACTGTTGCTTTGAGTCCAAATTTTTCCTCAAACTCTTTAAGTACTATCTCTTGTTCCATTTTACTGGTGCTATAATTATTTGGGGGATCATAGGAGGCAGTTTCATCAGCAGGTATAACGTATTTCGTCTTTTTATCGAATTTATACTTGGGCTGTCCATAGACGCCACACGTACTCCAATGCATAAATCGAACTTTGCTTAAATCTTGAGTTTTACAAATGATTTCTAGTAAATTGCGTGTCCCTTCAACATTTATTTTACGTAATATATCTAACTTAGCAAAATAGTCATATAAACTCGCAGGATGGAATATTATATCATAATTTCTCCCTTCAAATAATTTTTCCAAAGTTTCCGGTTTAGTTAAGTCTGCATGAATTAATTCAACTCTGGGATCTTCTAAAACTTCAAGCATATAACCTAAATCCTTGCTAAATAGGGTTTCTTTTGTCATTAGTTCTTTTCTTGTATCTGGGGGTAAATCTGTCGCAATAATTCTGCAGTTTTTGTCATCTTCTAACAGAGCATTAACTAAAAATGTGCCGGTATGACCTTTTGCTCCATCAACCAGATATAATTTTTCATTATTTGAACTAGACATAATTTTTAAACCATTTTTATATGTTTAATAATAGTAATAATAGTAAAAGAAAATAGTTTATTTTTTCTGTTTTTCCTTTTTATAGAAAAAAACTTTGGCGATAAATAATATGCCTTATATATTTTAAAACAAATAACAAATATGAGTGTTGATTTATGGAAGAAAGGACCATTAGAATTACTAAAACATTGAAAAAGTCATATTATCCAAACTTCTAGTTTTGATTTAAGAATAGCATTAATTAGTATTGTATACTATAAATTAATTGAGATTAGCGAATTAATAACCAATAAACCAGTAAAATAAATGTAAACCACCATAAAGTCTAAAAGCTATGGGAATTATAAAAAAGAAGTAATAAAAATGAAAATAAAAAATTTCCTAACACAATTGAATTTCATGATTACCGATCTTGAAGTTCATAGAACAACAAAAGGAGAGACAAGATTAATGCATAAAGTTCTTCTTAGATTATTTGATAATTTGAGTCCTCAAGAACGAAAAACAAATAAAAAGAAGATTAATGAATTAAAAAAACGTGTCTTAGGAATAGAAACGATTGATAAAAAAATTGCCTTTAAAATCGCAAACTTGCGAGAAGAAGTCGATATAATGAGAGCAATTAACGAAATGAAAAAGAATAAGAAAAATGGGAAAGAATTACAATAACTAATCCTTATTATCTTTCAGATGATCTGGAATTGGTACATATTTACTAAGGTCTTTTGGGAATAATTTTAGGGCTAAAAAATTTAAACAATTCATGAGGAATGTTAGTTTCTTATTTTTGTGTTTTTCTTCTCTATAAAAAACCCTCCGATATCCCTCAGCATATTTCCATCCCTTTATATTTCGCCCATAGAACTTTCCTATAATAATATATAAAGGCTTAAGATATTTCATCATCCAATTTTGGGATTTATGTATATCGATCATTTTAAACGCAAAAGAAATATCGGTTTTAGCGAAAGGCCAATAAAAATTTGGATTAAGGGGGGCGAAGTAATATAGTTTAGGGTTTTCATCAATGATTTTTTTATCATAAATATAATATAAAATTTTACCGATGGCTATATGATCTTGATGACGATAATAAGTGTTTATCGGTTCTGGTGCAAAAATTATGCTTGGTTTTTCTTTATATAAATAATTTCTTACCAATTCAACAGTATCTTTATCAAATTTTACCATTTGATCTAAAATTCCAAAGAAATGAATATGTTCAGGTTTAATTCCGTGTATTTTTTCAGCTTGAATTAATTCTCTCGCTCTAATTTTACCAAGCCGTTCTCCCTTGAAATGTGCATATTTATGAGGGGGTGTGCTAAATTCACCTTTAGTCAAAGAAGCAATTTTAATTTCATAAATATTATCTTTCTGAGCTAAGTAATGTAATAAATGAGCGCAAAAAAACTCTAGATCATCAGGATGGGCTTGAAAAAAGATGATTTTTTTCATATAAAATATTAAAATGTTTAAAGAATTATTAATAATAATTTTTTATATCTTCTTCTTTTATTCTTCGTTTTTAGATATATGTATGAATTAAAGATATATATTATTGCTAACGAGGTGTGATATTACTATATATTTATATCAAACATATATTTAAATATTAAAAAAAATAAAGATAACATAGGAATTTATTAGTATCCCCTTTTCAATAATTTTTCCTTTAAAGACCATGACTCAGGAAATTGAAGAATTTGCGAACAATTATGGAGAACAAATAAAGAAAGGCTTTTTAAGTTCTTTGATTTTATTAGTTCTAGATAAAGAAGCATGTCATGGATATAAAATTGTAAAAGAGATAATAGAACTCTCTCATGGTATATGGAAACCTAATCATTCAACCGTATATCCATGCCTGAAAGAATTTACAAAAAAAAAATTTGTAAAAATAAAAGGTATGGAAAAAAAAGATGGAAGGACTAGAAAAATTTATGAAATTACTCAAGAGGGAAAAAAAGCTTTAAAGAAACTAGTAATCAAGCAGCAAAATATGATTAGTGAACTAAGATCACTGATTTTTTCCATATACGGTTATGACGGGAACTACTCCTTAGAAGATTTAAAAATTATTTTACCAAATGATCCAATCTTTGGATGGAAAGATGGTAAATCTGACGAGGAAAAAATTGAAAATTTAAATTATTATAAAGGAGTTATAAAGGAGACAATTATATTTTATAAAAATATATTACAAGATCTTGAGAAAGAACTTACCAATTTAGGAAATAAAAAATAAAAAATTTATTAAAATAATAAAAATTAAACCAAATTAGTCAAAAATATAGAACATAAAGTATCAAATTTATCAAGTTAATCAATAATAAAATTAATAAAAAGGAATTATAAAAAAAATTAAAAAGGTCAAGTATTATGAAACAACCATCAGTAAAAAAGACCGAAATAATGGAACAATACGAAGAAGAAACTGGTAAACTTTCAATTTGGAAAGGAGAACTTTCAAAAGGGTTTATAAAATGGAAAGAGCAACAAGAGAGACAAGCAATTAAAAAACAAAAAATCGAGATACTTGCAGAATCTCGGTTAGCAAAGAAGGCAATGAGAAAGGACATTGCTCAGGATAAGCGTGCTGCGAAGGATTATGATCATTTAATAGTTGTGGAAAACCTTCATAAGACTTATTTGCTTGGAACCACGGCAGTTGCAGCTTTAAGAGGTATAGACTTAATAATAGACAAGGGAGATTTTGTTGATATTATGGGGCCTTCAGGATCGGGAAAAACAACTTTGTTAAACTTAATTGGAGGGCTTGATACGGCAACTAGAGGAAAAGTTTTCTTAGAAGGTCGAAATATTTCAATGCTTTCAGACAATGATTTAGCAGATATTAGAAGAGAACGCATTGGTTTTGTGTTTCAATTCTATAATCTTTTACCTCAAATGACCGCTTTAGAGAATGTTATGGTTCCCTTACATTTTTCAGGAAAACTAAGTCGTCGTGGAAAAAGGAAGAGGGCAATGGATTTACTTAGACTAGTTGAACTAGATGAACGATCGCATCATACACCATCAGAGCTTTCTGGTGGAGAACAACAAAGAGTTGCTATTGCAAGAGCATTTGCAAACGATCCTGCGATCTGTGTGTTAGATGAGCCAACAGGCGATCTCGATAGTAGAACTGGATTATTAATTTTAAATCTCCTTAGAGATTTAAATAGAAAAGGTGCCACTTTCATTGCAGTATCCCATGATGCAGCTGTTTCGGAATTTGCTAGCCGTGTCTTCCATATGAGAGATGGAAAGCTTACTGATCAGGGAGATATCAGAGGTTTAAAAGAAACTATGATAATGGAGCTAACAAGGAAATCCAATGCCGAAATAAATAAAGAAAAATGTAAAAGCAAAGTTTTTAAATACTTTTATACCCACCAAGGTCAAACAGAAATAAAAATAAGCGACATTAAAAGCACAATTCCAAAGGAGATAGTAATAAATTTACCTGAACATATCAACGATATTATTATTGAATTATTAGAAGAAAATAAAATAGAAGGAAGCGTCGAAGGAGATATTTTAATAATAAAATAGATGTCAGTTAGAATGGATTAAAATTGAAAGAACATCAAGATTCTTTATGACGAATATACGTTTAGCATTGAGTTATGCATTTGGGGATTTAAAGCGGCAAAAGGTTAGAACCATACTGGGAGTTATGGGTGTCATGATCTCAGTAGGACTCCTTGCAATAGTTCTTTTTTTAGCTGATTCCATATCGGTTACTTTTGTAGATTATCTAAGCCAAGATGCGGGTAATCAGGACATAGTAATCACGGTTCGGCATTATAATGGCGAGCCAGCGAATCGATCTTCCTTCTTCGAGTATCAAGAAATCATTGATAAAATCGAGGACACAACTAGTAAAATTGAAGACTACATTCCAAGAATGCAAGTAGATGGTGTAGTAAACATCTCTGAAGGATTTGATACCACTGAATTAACAAATTTACAGGAATACTCGACTATTTCAGGGATAGATTTCGATTTAGAGAATAAAAAGGATTTTGGATCTTTTGTTAAACCAGACACAGTAAATACAGAACTAAAGTTAAACTCCCTAGCATTAAATCACTGCGCGATATATTATGGTTTTAATGATGTGATTAAGTATAAAAAAGGTGAAACAATTCAAATCGAAATGAGTTTATGGCACGGAGATGTGGAGTTGACTCATATTGTTGATTTGGAAATTGATGAAGTGTTTGATTATCATTTAAAATGGCCATCTAGTTATCGTTATTCTAACCTTATAGTGGTTGATATTAAAACTCTTTATAATATTTTTGGGGAAGAAGAATTTGAAGGTCGATGTAATAAATTGATTTTAACTCTTAAAGAAGGTAATGAAATATATGATTCCAGAGATGTTGAGGGGTCAAAACGAAAGTTAAAAGAAATAGCAGCTGATATTAATATAGCGATTGGACTTGAAGCATATAATGTAAATTTACCCAAATTAGAAATTCTTGGTTGGTCAGAATTCATTACTATGGGTATTACAATTATTTTTGTATTTGTATCAATTATTTCAATGCTTATAGCAGGAATTTTAATTAATGGGATATTAAAAACATCCGTTGAGGAAAGAATTAGAGAATTTGGAATATTTAGAAC
>Ga0114925_10001390_pt1 | contig 11896 bp, 8 predicted proteins | sample SumtaG_2_FD_87287 | JGI IMG/M metagenome (GOLD analysis project Ga0114925, IMG submission 87287) | Deep subsurface microbial communities from Indian Ocean to uncover new lineages of life (NeLLi) - Sumatra_00607 metaG | ecosystem: Environmental > Aquatic > Marine > Oceanic > Sediment | place...
CCCCCACCAGTGCCGAGGTACTAACACGCAACGTCAGCTCCCCGCCCCAGATAGTGATCTCTTCACCGGTAATTGCCTCGTCAGGTACCTGCAGGGCGGCATACAGGTAATCACCAAGCGGAGACGGCAGCACGCGCAGGTCCGACTCCTCTATCTGGGAGCGCTCCACTCCCAATATCTCGGCGGCATAAGGATTACAGATGCCGATTCGTTCGTCGGCGTCGAGAGTGATAACGCCGGCATTCATATTCTGTAGAATGCGCTTGATGTACGACTTGCTCATGCGCAACTGCTGATGCAGTTCAAAATCTCGCAGAGCCAGGCTCACGTAGCTGGACAGTAGATACAGTGTCTCTAGCTGCGCCGTCGAGTATGGTTGGCCCGTGACGCGCTCTCCTAAGATGAGCAGGCCTGCTAGCTGGCCGCCTATGAACAATGGGATGGCGAGCTGACCACCAAAGAAGTCCATTTCGCGGCTCAAAGTGCTGGCAGTCTGTCTGTCAGCCCAGCCCGCCAATTCCGCGCGCCTCAGCACGCGGCGGTTGCGCTGATACCAGCTTGGCAAGGCGTCTTTGACCAGCAGTCGGCCGCTGGCTGCGATCCGCTGATGCATCCCTTGGCCGGCCCAAACCGTGTAGCAGTCTTCGTCGTCGTCCCACCACAGCAGGCAGTAGCTGCCGGGTCGCACAAGCTCGACAACGGCCTTCAAGTAGGCCTGGAGCAATCCATCTCTGTCAAAACCACCGGCAAATCCGCTGAGAAGTTGCTCAAAGGCTTGACTGGTCGGGCGGGAATCCTCCTGTAATGGGCTTTGCTCAGACTCGTGGACGTGAGGCTCATCTCTTACTGGTGAGTCATAGCGGCCAGTCAAACTGGCTTGGGCAAGAGCTTGGCGGAGAACATCGGTGGCATCGGCGGGAGTGCTGTCGGCGCGCAGCCAGATATCGGGGGAAAACAGATTCTCGGTTCGTACCTGCTCAACAATATCCGGCGGTGCCAAACAGACAAAAACCGCCTGCTTGGCCTGTTTACTGAGACTGCGGTAGTGCTCCAGGGCCGGCTCAGTGAGAGACTCCAGCCCGACCACCACCAGTTCAACGTCCGCCGCCCGAAGAATATCCAGCGCATCGTCGCGGCCAGCGGCCAGCACTACCGCCTCGTCGCGCAGACAACCGGCGATCTGCTCTTCCCAATGCCGACTCAAATTGGTTAATAGAGCGGCAATCATTCTGTCACGCGGCCATCATCATCCCTTGCAGTTGCCAGCAGGGGTAGTGCGATGACAAATTCGGTTCCGGTATCAGGCTGCGAATGGGCCTCCAGCGTTCCACCATGCTCTTCAATGATTGTCTGGCAGATTGCCAGACCCAGTCCGGTACCCTCAGGCCTATCAGTATAGAAGGGTTTGAAGATTTTGTCAACTTTTTCAGGAGGAATGTAACTTCCTGGGTTTGACACCCGCACCAGCACGCGCTCGCCGCCGTCACCAGCGTCGCTCTGTTCCGTAGTTATCTGTACTGTGCCACCCTGTGGCTCGGCCTCCAGTGCATTATTGACCAGATTTACGATGGCCTGGTGCACTCGCCTTTCGTCACCAATCGGGCCAGCGGAGATATCAGCTAGATTGGTAGTTAGTGAAATCTCTTTGGCTTCAGCCTGGGCGGAGGCCGAGCGGACTATCGACTGGCAAACCTCATTTACCTTGATTACTTCATTGGTGGCGTGAGCTGGTTTTGAGAGGCTCAGAAGCTGCCCGACCAGTTGATCAATCTGTTCAATCTCGTCGGTCGCGGTCGCCATGAATGTAGAGCGGAACTCCTCGTCATCCAATCGCGTTGGCAGCAACTCGGCGAAGGTGCGGATGGCCACCAGCGGATTACGAATCTCGTGGGCCATACCTGCGGTCAAAACGCGCATTAGCTCCAGCCGCTCAGCCCTCTGGCGCTCGTCTTCCAATTGCTGGATGACAGTCAGATCGTTTATGACGGCAACTGCTCCGCCCCGCTGACCAGTAGCGCTGGTCAAAGCCGAAGTGCTACAGGCGAGAGGGATAGAGTTTTGCCCGGGCCGGGGCAGGTCAAATCGATCCCCAGAACGGGTCTGATTGTACTCCACCGCGGTGCGCAGGCAGCGGGCAATGCTGGTGGGAAGCACTTCCAGGTGTTGGTCCATCACCTGTTCCTGGCTCCTGCCCAGCATTCGTTCCGCGGCCCGATTGTACAGGAAGATGCGCCCATCGCCGCCTGCCGCAATCACCCCACTATCCATCTCGCGTAGAATCGTTTCAATATATTCTTTGGTGCTCGCCACTTCTGCATAGAGATTGGCATTCTGCAAGGCCAGCGAGATCAACGGTATCATGCCCCGCAATTGCTCAATTTGCTCGCGCTGGTACATTTCCCCCGCCCGATTGGGGCTTACCACTATCAGACCGATCAGTTCATCTTCCCAGCGCAGTGGTGCTACTATCTGCGCACCGATGCGGTCCAAAGCATCCGCCAGGGGTTTACCCACCTCAAGGCTGCTGAACCGGAATATTTCGTCGCGGTTGATGATGTCGAGGGAGCGAGCAGCGGCGGTGACGACCATATGCCGCTTAGGCAGGAAGTCATTATTTGCTGGAAGACCTTGACCGTCCTGGGCTGATCTGCCAACTCGGCACAGGTAATCCTCCGTGTCCTCATCCTGCAGGAAGATCGAGACTCGATCCGGTTGCAACATCTCAGATATTGCCTCGACTGATCGCTCCATCAACTCATCAATGTCAAGGGTGCGAAGAATAGCTTCGGTGCTGAGGTTAAAAGCTTCTTGTGGTTTGTGTTCGCTTGTATCGGAGCCGGCAATGATCTCAGAGACGTAAGTGTGCAGGGGATAGATTGCAAAGCCCATAAACAGGCCAGTGAGCATATATGCCAGAACCAAATACTGCTCGCGAGTCCCTATGAAGAATTCGGACAGGGTCAGTGCGATGAAGGCGATAGACAAAACCGGGATGACAACAAATAACAAAGCAACAACGCGGCGCAGCGCGACCTTGGGCCCAAGGATATGCTCCTTGGCCAGAGCATAAGCCATTGCCCCGATAGTGAATATGTATGCTGCTGAGCCCCAGCGGCTGTAGTAGGCATTGCCCCAGACCAGGGGCAGTAACACCATAGTAATGACGGCGATGGTCTGGCTGACCAGCAGCCCCGTGAGCACGTAGCTTACCTGGACCCGCTGTAAGCCCCGCAGCCGCCGGGTTTTTCGATACATTACATAGTCGGCCCAGCCCAGGGTCGCCACGGTAAACAGCCCAAAAGCCACGAAAGGAGGGCCGTATTCGACCAGCACAGTGCCGCGCGCCAGCTCAACTGAGGTCAGCAGACCCGGAGCAAGCCCAACCACTCCGAAGAGCAGGCCAGTCCCATACAATATGGCCCGACGCGGCCAGGCCACATACCGAATGCGGTCGGGGAAAACCCAGGCAAAATCAAGGAATGTACAGATTACCACTGCCACCACGGGGTGAGTAGCTCGAATCCAGAAGGCAGCCTCCGCCGGTGAAGCAGCACACTGGATGAAGTAATTACACAGTGTCCAGCCGGCAACCGCCAGGGCATGTACGGCGTACAGCCGATTCCACACCCGGTCCGGTGCCCGGCGGTATACGGCTACGGCCAGGACGATAGCGGCTGCTGATATGGTTGCTATAATGATCCGACTTACCTCGAACATCTCAGCCAGCCCCAGTTCTACGAGTGTTCGTTGAACCTACGAACTATCAAAGCGGCGTGGGTGCCGCCAAAACTGTGGGAATTCAGCATTATGGTATCAACCCGGGCGCGGCGGGCCACGTTGGGGACATAGTCCAGATCACATTCGGGATCCGGTACGCGGTAATTAATGGTCGGAGGCAGCAGATGGGTGTGCAGGCTCATACATGAACTAACCAGTTGCCAGGCTCCCCCGGCGGCAAATGACTGCCCGGTAGATGACTTTATCGAACTTGTGGGCACATTATAGGCACGTTGACCGATGACCATCTTCAGGGCGCGGGTCTCGGCGATGTCGTACTGGCGGTTGCCGATACCGTGGGCGCAGACGTAATCAATACTTGAACTGCTTAGCTTACTACCTAGTAGCGCGTTACGAAAAGCATGGGCAAGCTCGTGACCACTGGGATCGGCTGCGATCAGATGCTGGGCTTCAGTAGCCGAGCCATAGCCCAGCACCTCGGCATAGATGAGCGCCCCCCGCTGCAGAGCATGATGGGCCGTCTCCAGCACAACAGCCCCGGCCCCTTCGCTGAGTACCAACCCGTCGCGGGTGTAGTCGTAAGGGCGGCAAGCTGCCTGCGGCGAGTTATTGTGACTGGTCAGCACTCGCTGCTTGCACAGCAAAGTCATGCCTACCGTGCTCACGCACGCTTCGGTGCCGCCGGCAATCATTACCTGAGCCTGACCAGACCGCAGGATGTTGGCCGCAGTGTTGACCGCATCGAGACTGGCCACGCAGCCCGCCGCCGTGGTGCTGTTTGGCCCCTTGATACCCAGTTCGATGAATACGTAACTGGTCGCAGCATGAGCAGCCAGTTGGGTGGCGGTGGTGATCTCTATTCCTGCAGGTCCGTCGGCGGCGAACTGCTTATACATGTCGTCAGCAACGTTGCCGTTGCCGGCCAGACTGGTGCCAAGGATAGCGCCGGCCTGATAGGGATCGAAGCCATCATTGAGGTCCAGGCCAGCGTCCGCCACCGCCAGGCGCGCTGCCGCCACCGCAAAGTGGCTGAAGCGGCCCGCTCGCTTGGCTTCCTTAGCCTCCATATACTGGCTGGGATCAAAATCGCGGACTTGTCCGGCGATGCGACAGTACAGATCCGAAGTATCAAAACCCTCGATCCAGTCTATACCGGAACGCCCCTGGACGACAGCATCCCAGAATGCATCCTTGCCGATGCCGACGGGACTGACCACACCCAGTCCAGTTATGACAACCCTCTGGCGAAGGTTGTCCGAAGACCAACTCATCGCTTGCCTGCTTTCTGTCAACAGCACTCAGGGCAGCAGGGCACTGCCACTGTCACGAAGCGGACAATCAGGCTACCACTGCCGGCGGACCTCGAGCTGATGGGTGTCGGACCCGCCCAGGCTGGCTCCCACCATATCATCGTTCCAGTCATCAATGAACGCATATTGGGCTGACCAGCCGTCCCCGACCCAACCAGCTCCCAGGGACAGAGCACCGTCGTTCCAGCCGGCGCGGGCCGTCCACGTCTCATTCAGTGCCATTTCTGCCCCAAAGCGGAAGCCGGAGTCGCCCATTTTTACACCCACACCTTCGGTGGTCAACTGCTGCCACTCGATGGCGGCCAGCACCTGCTCCGAGACCTGGCGAGAGATGCCAATGGCCATTTCCTCGGAATCAAATCCCGCAGAGCCGGCAGATAGCATGGTGCCCGACCAGCTCACGTCTTCGTCATAGGTGTCGTAGACAAAACCCACCTGGCTCAGTTCATCAACCTCATACAGACCCCCCAGGCGAAAGCCAAAGTCCACGTCACTTTTCAGGCGCTCGCTGAGCATCGGGCCGGGAACGAAGTAGTTGGCTTCGGTGTCGAACAACGGGGAGAGCCCCAGACCCAGCACCCAACGCTCACCGACCCGTTGGCCATAATGCACGGCCAGGTCCTGCTCCTCGTAGGTTGCCAGCGCCGTTGCACCACCGGCGCTCACCCATCCCTGGTCGCTATCCAGGTCGAAGTAGGTTACCTGCCAGCCACTGTGGCCAGGTCGCAGGGGCTGGGCATAGGAGACCTGCATCCCCTTCATCTTCAGCCCACCGTCAAAGTCGGTGGCGGAATATCGGGCCACGCTCTGGTGGCTTGTTACTGTCGCGGCATAAGCGGGGTTGCCAAAGCCAACATCCTTGATGCAGGTGACAAATCCGCCCATACCAAATAACCTGGTGGTGGTAGCAGTAGGCAGGGCGAACAGGTGGGAGGTGGCGTACGAGGCAATAAACTCGCCTTGCGAGAAAGTGGGGCTGGCGGCGATCAAGAGGGCAAGGGTCGCCAATGCGATTATGTGCAGTCTTGACTGCATGGCTGCTGTCTCCTTTTCTGTGAGTCTTGCTGTAATTGATCCTGTATGTAGCCGCATAGCGGCTTTCGGTCCGCCTGCTGGATTATCTGGCCCAGTCTGACGGATGCTTACTAAACTTTGGTGACTGGTGCGATATCTGCTTCAGGTGGGAGGGCAGCCAGGTTTTTCTCTTGCCTTAGGGTACTATTATAATAGATAATGCCCACAAATGCAACCCCAGCCACTCCAACCACAGTCAAAGGACACGACATGATCAGAAAAGAAACAGTTCCAGAAAGCCTTGCCGAATTCGCCACCGACGAAAGCGGCATCGTGCAGGCCTCCGATATCGAGGCCGTCTGCTTCCCCCAATCGGAGCAGGAAATCTGTGAGCTGCTCGCAGAGGCCAACGAAACCGGCACCCTGGTTACCACTTCAGGCGCGGGCACCGGCCTCAATGGCGGTCGGGTGGCTATCCACGGTGGGCTGGTCCTGGCTACGCAAGAGCTACGTGCCCCGCAGCCCCGTGAGCTGCCCGCCATCGAAGCAGAACAGTTCGGAAAACAGTATGTCATATATATTGATCAGGAATACCAGGAGGCCCACGTACCGGCTGGGGTCTCCACTGAGCTGCTGGACCAGATGCTGCCCGAGGGACTGCTTTACCCGCCTGATCCCACCGAAAAGTCCGGCTTCATTGGCGCTAACATAGCCTGCAATGCCTCGGGAGCGCGCACCTTTCACTATGGCGCCAGCCGCCACTGGGTGCTGGGCTTGCGGGTTGTGTTGCCCACCGGCGATATTCTTGATATAAGTCGTGGCGATTGCACTGCCGATGGCCAGTTGCGCTTTGCCAGCCAGTCGGGGAGGGAGTACGCCGTCCCCCTGCCCTCCTACCAGATGCCAGCGGGCAAGAACGCCGCCGGCCTCTATGCCCGCCCCGGTATGGACCTGGTGGATCTGTTCGTCGGCAGCGAGGGCATACTGGGCATCATCAGCGAGGTCCGCCTGAAGCTCACCGAGCGGCCTGATAACATAGTTGGCGAAATTGCCTTCTTTCCCAGCGAGGCTGAGGCTCTCGGATTCATTGACGATCTGCGCAGCGCAGCCGCCGGGGCTATGACTGTGCTGTCCATTGAGTACTTCAACAGCAACTCGCTGGATTTTATGGAGCATGAGGTGCTGGCGGGTAAAGACTACGGAGCGGCTGTCTACACCGAGGTAGTGGGTACACTAGATGAGCTTGACCCACTCATAGCAGCGCTGGACGCCAACAACTATGCTGCGGACTGGTTTGCCGAGAGTGACGAAGAAGCCGCCGAGCAAAAGGAGTTTCGCCATTTGCTCCCTGATGAGGTGCATAGCTACCTGCGCCGCCACAATAGCCAGGCCTGGATCACTGACTTTGCCGTCCCGGCTGAGAAGTTTCCCGAGATGCTCCAGGCTTATCACGCAGCGGGTGCGGCCCTGCGGGAGAAATTCCCCCGGGAGGGCGAGCACTACCTGGTATTCGGCCACATCGGCGACTATCATCTGCATGTTGAGTTTATCGCTCACACCCCAGAGGAATTGAGCATGGCCAAGCAGCTTTACGGCGATCTGGCTCGGCAGGCTGTTTCTTGGGGCGGAACAGTGAGCGCTGAGCACGGTGTAGGCAAGAAGACGCTGACCGTAGATGGCCGGACTATCCCGTATCTGGAGCTGATGTACGGCAAGCAGGCCGTGATGGAGATTGCCCGCGTCAAGCAGGTGCTGGATCCCAATCTGATACTCAACGTCGGAAATATGGTGCCGAAGCAGTATCTGGAGGAGCTGGATAAGACATAGCGGGCCTTATCGGCGGAAGCGCAACGGTTCCTGATGTGTGAGTGGGGGCCAGAAGACACCCAATACAAGCCAACTATTGGGGTACTGCCACATATTGCCAACGTACAAGTACGTGTCAACGCTTGGACTGCACAGTCCGCTCCAGAACTTTTGTGTAATCAGGTCCAGCACAGCGTCCTCGTCGTCCGGGTGCTGTTGGGCCAACCGAACATATAGTGCCCCAAGTTCCCAGTCTGTAATAGTCAAGTTGTGTCCGGTGCATTCTGCATCATTACATCGAAAGGAATATCTGAACCTGTGGGGGAGTCTTTTCAATTCAAGCCTGTCGCTGAAGAGTCGTTGCTGTGCCAGCTTCCCCCACTTTTTCCAATGCTTCTGTATATCGACTGACTCTACCTCCAAATCAAAGATTTCGGCAGGCTTGATCAAGCCGATTGAGCGCTCTTCCCTTTTCAACTCCTCTATTGACTGGCTCTCGTAGGGCAGAATAATGCGCTTTCGCGCTTGCCACTCGTTCTGAGTGTCAACGAATTCACCAACTGCTATAGTAGACTCCTCCACATGGTAGCTCTCTGGGCGCCTATCTTGCCCAGTTGTCTTCATGGTGTCCACCTGTATCCATTGATATTTCCGGAATTGCTGATGTTCCAGAAGATACCTAAACCGCACCGGATACAAACGGACAAAGCCCTTTTCGGGCATATACCACCCGTGCACACCAGTTCATCGTACTTGTCAGAAACAGCCGGGTAGGTTTTCACGGTAACAAGAACGTTCAATTCAGCCATAGGAGGGAACTCCTATAAGTGACACCCCCCCAACTCACTGATATCGGCTATGATGTCGGCCAGAATACTGCGATGGCATTCTGAAGGGTCAGCCTCGAGACAGAGCAGAGCCAGCGGTTGATCAGCAATCTTCTCAACAACCGTTCGGACAACCGACATTTCGGATTCCGTGATACGCTTGCGGTAAGCGGTGAACAGTTCTTCGCGCCCCATGCCATCCTCCAAGTCCTTGCGTTTGTCAGTGGAAATTCCCAGCGTCGGGTAGCTGTAGTAGGACAGGCCAAGTCTTTCGAGGTGTCGTGATAGGGTACTACCATGAAATCCATAGCGGCGCGACGAAGGCGTAGCTCGCACATCGGCCACACCAGCAATCCCTTGGCGGAGAAGAAGATTCAGTAGATTGTCGAGTGTTCTCCCCGAATAGCCAACGGTGTAGACCGCTGGCTCAGCGGTCGGCTTGCTTGGAGGATTATCAACGAGGTCTACGCGTTCGCTCAGAAGTGAAAACCAGGGGTACTCGCGGTAGGTGTACGTCAGCAGATCTTCATGCGACCAGCCGCCGTACTTACGCACTATCTCCCGCACAGCCATCTTGGTGCCCGAGGAAAGACTGGTGCGCAGCCCGCTGGCTGTTTCGATGCCAGATCTGCCCTCCGTAACTAGTTTGGCGTCTACAAGCTTCTGAATATCGTGATATGCAACGAATGAAAACGCGCCATACTTATAGGGAAGAAAGTCGTAGGGCGAGTTGTCTAGCCCCCACTCAGTCTCGTTCGCCAGAAGAAAGAGCCACTTCATCAAGCACGTCTTGCGCGTATGGGCACCGTTTTCGGTTAGGAACTGGAGGATCAGGCGTCTTCCCATTGTAAGCCTGGGAAGCTTGTTCATTGTAACCTCCGCCTCTAACTGCGGTGTCGTGCTACGTTTACAAGGCTTGTCGCATATTGTAGCATGTTTGCAGGAAGAAGGCCAATGCGCATAACGCCAATAGACCAACATCCCTCTGATAGAACTGCACAGGCAATAGCGGGCCACATTGCTCCAATTGACGATTTCGGCAGCTCTGGGTATAATAGCCTCAATCCAGTTAACGACCGCAGCCAGCGGCTGGTTTGCGGTCTTTTTGGCAAGTAGTGGGAGTAAGGCCCATGTTTAAGGTATTGCTCAAGGACATTCAGGCGGCGCGCGAGCGTGACCCGGCGGCACGAAGTAACCTGGAGGTTCTACTGTGCTACAGCGGCGTACATGCAATTATGGCCCATCGTATTATTCACCGGCTGTGGAAATGGAAGTTGCGGTTACTGGCTCGCTGGCTTTCCCAGGTTGCCAAATCCTTCACCAACATCGAGATACATCCAGGGGCTGTGATTGGCCAGGGCTTCTTCATTGACCACGGCACCGGCACTGTTATTGGTGAGACCAGCGAGATTGGCGACGGCGTGACTCTGTTCCAGGGCGTCACCCTGGGCGGGACCGGCAAGGAGACTGGCAAGCGCCATCCCACCCTGGAAGATAACGTCACCGTGGGATCCCACGCCCAGATTCTGGGGTCAATTACTATCGGCGAGTGCTCCGTGGTGGGCGCTGGGGCGGTGGTAGTAGACGATATTCCGCCATACTGCACCGTCGTAGGCAGTAAGGCCTATGTGGCGCGCCGCGACGGTCAGCGCATCTACGATTTCCACCACGAGCGGGCTTTGCATGCCAAGGACCCGGAAATGCAGCAGCTCCTGGACCGCATAAAGCAGTTGGAAGAAGAAGTCTCCACCATCAAGGCTCAATGTGAGATGTATAGGCGACCGCGGGCAACCGGCAGCACCGAAGGCAACCAGGAAGAACAATAATTGCGTGATGACAGTCCAAACAGATAATAGCCGAGGGCCGGAATGAATAACGAAGGTCGGCGCAAAATACTGAAACGGATCGGAATTGCCCTGGGCGCAATTGTAGCAGTGATTGTGGCCGCAGTAGCATTGCTGGCAGTAAGTGCTCAGCAATTCCAGGCCACCGATGAGATCGCCGCCAACGTGAGCATAGCGGGAGTAGACGTTAGCGAGCTTACTCCCACCGAGGCGCAGGCCAGGCTGGAAAGCCGGTTGCTGCCCTCGCTACCGGCCGAAGTGGACCTAATCCATCCTAATGGCACATACACTACCAGCCGCGAGGAGCTGGGTGTGGCAGCGTTGCCGGACGAGGCTGTCAGGGAGGCTATGCGAGTCGGGCGTGCCGGCAGCCTGTTGGAACGGATTCAGACGAGGCTACGTCTGTGGCGCTACGGCCGCGATGTTCCCATCCCCGTCTGGATCGACCAGCGCCGACTGCGGCGGACCCTCGAAGAGATTGCTGCCGAGATAGACTGCGAAGCGGTGGATGCTCAAACCCAGGTAACTGACGATGAACAGGTCGAGAAAGTACCCGGTAAGGTGGGTGTCACCTTGCAGCTCAATGAGAGCCAAGCTGCTTTGCAGACGGCTCTGTCGGATCCGCTACGGCGGGCCGTGGAGCTTGTGGTTGTCGCTCAAGCTCCCAGCATAAGCATTGAGGATCTGGAGAGTATTGAGGTGGTCCTGGGCAGCTACAGTACCCCATTCAATCCCGGACAGGTCAGTCGGAGCCACAACCTGCGGCTGGCTATCGCGCGCGTCAACAACACAGTGCTGCAGCCTGACGAGGAGTTTTCAGTGAATGAGACTGTGGGGCCGCGCCTGGCCGAGGCTGGCTACCGCACTGCCCCGATCTTCCGCAACAACGAGATTGTTCCCGGGATCGGTGGCGGCGTCTGTCAGGTGACCACCACTGTCTACAATGCCGCGCTGCTAGCCAATATGGAGATGATTGAGCGCCGCCCCCACTCTCGACCCATCGCGTACTGCCCGGCCGGGCGGGATGCTACTGTGGACTACAGCCAAATTGATATGCGGTTCAAAAACTCCCTGAACCATCCTATTCTGGTTCTCGGAGGAGTCAAGGGAAACCGGCTGTGGGCCAAGATCCTGGGCAAAGCCGAGGACGATTACGATGTTAAGCTCCTTCGCACCGGTCTGAGCCGCAGCGGTTATGCCACTAAGGAAGTGCCCGACCCCGAGTTGGAGGAGGGCAAGCGGGAAATTGAGACTGAGGGGCGCAACGGTCTGCGTGTCACTCTCATCCGAGAAATATACAGCAAAGACGGCGAGTTGATTGACCGCCAGACTATGCACAATGACGTCTACCGTGCCC
>Ga0114925_10001391_pt1 | contig 11892 bp, 11 predicted proteins | sample SumtaG_2_FD_87287 | JGI IMG/M metagenome (GOLD analysis project Ga0114925, IMG submission 87287) | Deep subsurface microbial communities from Indian Ocean to uncover new lineages of life (NeLLi) - Sumatra_00607 metaG | ecosystem: Environmental > Aquatic > Marine > Oceanic > Sediment | place...
CCTCCGCCTCCCCCGCCTCCCCCGCCGCCTGCTCCGCCTACTCCGCCTACTCCGTCTACTCCCGAGGAAAATACTACAAGAAGAACTACAAGTACCAGTCCTTCGCTAAGTGATATTACAATAAATATGGATAGTGATCCCACTTTAGCAAGAATAAGGCGTTGGGCAGATAGATTATCACCGCGGACTGTCCTGCATAGAACAAGATCAAATGCTATATCTTCTCCTAATCGGGAAGTAAATTCTGATACATCTTTTGATTCCAGTTCAAATATAATTACAAGGCCTAATAACTCCACAGCTGTGGAAAATATTACCAATTTAGCCTCGCCTTATAGTTCTCCTCCTGGATTAAGTACTATTTTACCAAATAGAAATAGAATTATTTCAGGTCGTCGTCCAGCACCAAGGCGTATCCCACATAACAGTAGAAGATATTCAGTAATGATGAATATTCCAAATATGGTAGATGATAGTATACCGGAAGATTTAGGTTCGCCTGTGCGAGTTCGGCCACAAAACTCACAAGTTAGAAATAGTACCGAATTACTTAAATGGGAAGATATCTCAGGAAATTATCAAGAAAGGTGTCCTATTGATTTTAATGAATTTAAAGAAGGAGATGATATTTTAAGAATAAAAGCATGTAGTCATATTTTTAGAGAAATGAATCTCAGAGCATGGTTCAGACGAAGCCCGAGATGTCCGATATGTAGATATGATATAAGAGATTATGAAGGCGAATAATATCATAACGACAGTGTATTTTTAAGCATAACGGAATAGCTATTATATTTTGAATCTGTAGGAACTCCCTTGTTAGAAAGATGTTTGATCATATGCGCAGTGAATGAAATATAGAATTGTATAATTTCAAGCTCACCTATAATTAATAATAATGCAAGATACTCTTGAGTATCTTTAGAAATACTGTTAGCTAATTCTACTGCTTTTTCGTAAGATAAAATATATTTTTCTTTTTGTTTTTCCATAAATGTATTCAGTGCTGTTAACATCCGGATTTCATTATTAAGCGATATTGGTCTAGAATATTTAGTCCTGTATCTATACTGCGCTAATTCGTTGTCGTTGGCCACCCAAATTCTAAAAAATGTAAAAACATTATTTGTAGCATAATCTTTTAAATCCGTTTTCAAATAAGCATCAAGTTGTGGGAACATTTCGTATTTTTTTGATTCTGTTCTTGTTCTATTCATTTTATTACTAAGTGTTAAATATAATGTATTAGATTTATTATTAGGAAGCGCAAAGCCATAATATAATAACATTAGACTATTACACTTATTACCATATGTATCTGTTACTATGTTTCCTCTAGATATAGCTGTATTGGCTCTCATTATAAAAAATTTTTTATTATTATCATAAAACCACGATATATTTGGGCTCTGGTGGTGGTTAATCATATCACTAAATGGGACCATAGCAACGCGTTTAACCCCATCTATTCTAATACCGAAATTTCTACTACCAACTAATATTCTTATAAATAAAAAATCATTAAAGCTATATTCTTCTTCAAATCCATCACAACAATTACAAATAATCTTATAATCCTGTACGAAGTTATTTATACGAGCTTGTATTTTTCTACTCATCGGGCTTCCTTTTAATAATGATCGTGTTTTTTCGTTCCAAAAGATTGGAAAATTAGAAATTTGTTTTGGTAATATCCTGTAGTATGGTAAAAAGAAACTATCGCGTCTCATATCATCTAACATAAAAATTACTACTAATGATATCTTAAGATTATTAATTTGCGAGTAATTTCCCTTTAGTAATTGGTTACCATAATAAGATTCTTGTCCCAAACCATCATGAATTAATAATTTTTTCGGTATCTTAACAACATTGGTACCATCCCTTATTTTCTTTGTGGTGACAACGCCCCGCTCTTGGCCTTCATTATAAATATTGATATTAGATATCGTGCCACCGTTCTTGTTTATCCATGTTATTAGATTATTGGCATCTTTATTACTTGTTGTCATGTAATAATTATATATATAATACATTATTTATTATTTTATAATTGTAATATATAAATGCCAGGACGTGGAATAATGAGAGCAAAACAATTAAGAGGAGGTTCTTTAGGACAAGGGACCCGATTCTATTACCTTGGATCATCTTCATTTTCTAAGATAGCTGGGGCACAAGGCTTTGGCAAGACGAATCCTTCTATAGGAAGTATGCGTTCTCTTGGAGTAATGAAACAAAATAGAAAAGCTGGTGGGAATAATGTATGTTCTGATACCGTCTACCCGAGTTACAATTATACTCAAGTTATAAAAGTAAATAATACAGATCCAGCTTTGCAAACACTTCTTCCTCTCGGAACGCTTATTTATTTGAATGGTACAACAAGATTATTAGGAAAAATTATTGCACATAACAATGTTTTACAGTTATTGGATAGAGAATTTCCTCTCCCTATTGGTAATATTAATATTCCCGTTACATACGTTGTACCCAATGCAGGATTCCCCGGTACATTTGGAAGATTATTATCTGCTGACCCAGTAGTACAAACTATTGATGCAAAAGGTACAAATTGTAATTGTAGAGGACCTAAGGCATATTGTGGTAACTGTAGCGGTCGCAATAACCCATTAGGAGCAGTCACAGGAGGTTCCATGTTTTCAAGTACTACGGGGTTTTCTCTCCAGACTCATTAATTGTTTCATGTATATATGTGATATATGTATGAAATTTAACTATATTTGTAATGTAAATGATGGACTATCTTGGTTGGGCAGCGGGCCTTGGAGCAGCAGTATATTTTTTCTACTCGTATAATCTTTTAGTTAGAAAACATATTGATGAAAATAAAGAAATGTTTAGTCTTATTAAAAAAATACACGAAAATACCAAAAAGGACGACAACTAAGATACATTATCTACCAATTTCTCTCCAAATATATCGGTATATACTTAAACACTATAGGTATTAATGTGTTATCATGAATATTCTTGGTAAACACGGAATTCGTCTACTTGTATGTGATATGGCAGGAACAGTAGTACAAGAAAATGGTGCAGTATACAATGCCATTGCAAACTCGCTACGAAAGGTAAACTGTGTTATCACGGAAGAAAATATCAAACAATGGCATGGAAGAAGTAAAGATGAAGTAATTAGCGAGGTTTTGGCCGATAAATATACTCCAATTGTAGCTCATGATAAATATTATGAGGCAATGGCGTATTTTATTGAGGAATTACGCAAAGAGTATTTTGAAAAGAATAAAATAGCGTTAATTGATCCCAAAATTCCAACTTTTTTCAATGAATTAAGATCGCATGGTATAAAGATTGGTCTGAATACGGGTTATTCTAAAGACGTACAACTAGATATTATCGATCATTTAAATCTTACCAGTTGTGTAGATAACTTTATTTCAACAGATGTTGTGGCTCGCGGGCGCCCTTATCCTTACATGATACATAGATTAATGGAGAGAACGGATATTAAAGATATAAAAAGTGTAGCAAAGGTAGGGGATACTATTATAGATATGCAGGAAGGGCGAAATGCTGGATGTGGTCTTACTATTGGTGTATTAAGTGGTGCCACATCTCGCAATGATTTATTGGCTAGTTGTACAGCTGATATCATTCTTAGAAAGATAACAGATTTAGCTTAATTCCCTCTGGGTTGCATGGGTTGTTGGGGGAAATAATTACTTAACAATGTGTCCATTTGATCAAGATAAATTTTGGTTATATTTTCGGGATTACATTCCTTTTTTAGTCGGGCCATTGTATTTTTAACATCAGGGAGAACCACTTTAATATCAGCAACTACCTGTTGGACTTCTGCCATTAAGATATCCATTTGATTGGATGCATTAGACGAATAAAAGACAACCATTAAGAGTATTATAAAACTTAAAATTGCAGATATAGACGCGATATTATAGACTAGGCTTGGTTTATCTTTAGAGCAAATACTTGTCCTTTCCATATAAGTAGTATGCAAATTGTTGTTTATATATATTTGTTTAATTCATTTTGCAATTTATTATATTCTATATAATAAGTATAAATGGTACGGTATTATGGTAGAGCGCGGCAACGAATTGGATCCGTAAATACAAATCAGATGGGGCTGAAAATGTCTGGTTGTCCTTCAAAGGTTGGTCTTAATCCAACAAATAATAGATATATCCAACAAAGAGTTAATTGTGCAAATGGAATATGTGGTATTCCAATCGTAAATGGGGCTATATGGCGGCATAACTTTAGAAACAAAAAGCCTTATTGTAAAGACCCATCTTCCAAATGTTTGGCAGCAGCCGGTGGAATAAGAAATATCTATACTCCTTATTATAAAACTATTCAACCTGGTAAATATGGTTGTGGCAGACGTTTTAATAACTTACAGCCATTACCTTCATTAGTATTTATTGCAGGGGCGGCGGGAGTTGGCGCAGATACTACTACAGGATATGTTGCAGTTGAAAGTGAGGCAATTCAAGGTATTGGGGTCGTAACACCAATAGGAACCCCAATAGGCGGCGGCGGCGATGGAGTTGTAGTCGGATTTGCTACGAATGGTTCCTCGCCAGATACTGCTATTATAGTAGCGTCCGTTCCCGTTCTAAAAGATGGGCAAAGTATACGGGTTGAAGAAGAGATTGATGGTAAAAAAATCGTAGAAGATACTAAGATTCAGAATGTAAGTGACGATGGAAAGGTTGGAACTGTAGCTCTTTCAGAGCCATTGAGAGAGGGTGAAAAAGTTTCTTTAACTTTAGACCCAAGAGATATTGGTAATGAAGCCAACAGATCCGCTGCCCAAAGGGCAGCAGCAGTTGCTGCAACAATGGCCCTCTAATGAAAGAAGCTTTCAATTGACCGTTGACCTAGTTTACTATTATTTGCTTGTCGTAATGCTTCATCAAATATTATTTTTTTAACTGCTGCATTCCTAAGTTTATCTTCTTCGCGCTCCATTTTTTCAGGATCTTTGGCATACTTTCGTTTTAATGAATTTAGCTGCCGTTTAAAGCGACTCAATGATGGTTTAAATTGTGGTATTTGCTCCAGAACCAATGCAAATATCTGCGTAAGCGGTTTCATTATTTGATTCGTAATATAGAATGGATAATCTGGTATAAGATTATGTTCTCGCATGAAAGTCGGATGTTCTATTTTATCTCCTTGCAACTTTACCTTTTTCTTTGTTTGAAAATATACAAACGGAATTCTAGATCCAATGGCAGGTTTATTCCCCGGATCTCTTTTGCTCATACGGTCAGCTAATACCTTATGAGCTATACTCTTTGGATTCTTATACCAACCGCGAAGGGATTTTGATATTACCAGTTTATCCAAATCAATCTTTCCATTAATAATATTTTGTAGAAAGTGTTTTGTAAAGTCAATTGCTTCCGTTACATTACCATTCTTCATAAGAATATCAATATTCCCTCCATATATATCCTTAACAACATCCGCATTATCACGTCTCTTTAGCACAATACCCATAGACTTTCTTTTACATTTATTAGGATTTTCTTCGTAAAGCATTCCAACATAGCGTTTTTTCGATAATAACAGGAAAGGCCAGAAGGTCTTTTCATATTCAAAATAATGTGGTAATTTAAGGAATCTACTTGCAAGATCACACGCTTCTATTGCAAGTTCAATTGTAATTTCTAACGCCCTTTTACCTAGAATCTTCTTCCCTTTCATATCTTTTAAATGAAATGTCGCGAAGACCGAATCTGTGTCACCATAAATATATTCCGCATTACACTTGACTTTACCATATTTAGTGTCACAAACAGTATTGCCATATACGTCTTCAATAACCTTTTGGGCATACAAAAGAAGTTTACGACCAGTTGCCGTGGTTGAAGCTGCGATATCCTTATCATAGAACGCACTTGTTCTAGCACCACACTGTCCATACAAAGAGTTGGCAGTAATTTTGAATCCTAGCTGCCTTTGGTTAAATACATTTTTCATAAAATCATTGTAGGTATCACTTATTCCCACAACATCTTCCGCATCAATACAGAATTCTCCTTCTTTATTAGTTACAGTATACTCATCGCCATCTTTTGTTACTAAACCCGAAATTGTACTTTCATCGCTGAGTTCTAATGTTTTATATTTGATGAGTTTTCTAGTTGATTTCCTTGCCGCCAGTAATTCCTGCAAGATGGATGGCATAATAGCCTTTTTCCCTTCCGGAAATTGGACGTATCTGCATATTTTTGTACCGACTTTTATTTTTTCTTCTTTTTTCTTTCCTTCAGGTGCTATCCATTCATATCTATCATATTCAATATCTACATACTTTCTGTCTGGTAAATTATCATACTCATCGCTTCCTGATTTATTAATTAACCGGCCCTTTAAATCGTACTCTTTTGTCCATACTTTACTATCATGGGATATATTTTCACTGATCATGGAACTCGGATATAGAGAAGCGTAATCTCCTACCCATACTGGATCTTCTATATATAGACCTCTTTTTGGCGCTAAACATATAGCACCTTCATAGGACCCATCATTCTCTGCTTTTTCTATGACTGGCATAAGGGTATTCTTTTCACGACATTTTTTTGCAATAAAACTTAATAGTTTAATCCCTTGACCACGCATGACGACAAAATCAATGGGAATAGAACAAATAGAAGCAATTTCCGTCATTCCGGTTAATACATCATTTTTTCTTAATAGATGATGCACCAAGTTGCAATCCTGAAAACAGTATTTTCCCATAATTTGCCTATCATCTGCTGTCCCATTTGTTAATCGGAATAAATCCTGCGGACTTACATCGTCTTTACCCAGTCCCCAACGCAGTTTTTTACCCGCAGGGATAGATATTTCCGCATCTACAATAAATTCCCCAGTATTATAATTTATATCATGTACTTTGTATTTTTTACCATGATTATAAGGATCTAAAGAATGGCCAATAATTTCAAATATCACATAGTTTTCCTCTTGTAATCCCATTAAATTACGACTTTTAATAATACTATAATCATCTTTTTTGTCTATAGAAGTTATCATGTCCCCGATAAAATGTGAAGCCACGTCTTGTAATTTATAAGAACCCAAGTTAACTTCCCGTCTGAAATAATTATACAAGTCAATCTGGATTACACCGTCTATTTTCATATAGGTTAGTTCATGCGTACCACTTGCTATTCTAATTTCTTTATCTAATCTTTCGCATTTCACACCTTTATTCTTTCCTAACTTACAAAAGTCTTCAAAACAGTGGTTTTCAGTTGCTCTGTCGCACATGAATTTATAATCAAAACCAAATATATTATACCCAATTATCACATCAGGTCTCTCTCGTTGTATGACATTTGTCCATTCAAGTAATACCTGTCTTTCGGTCTCACAAGGGACAATCTCAATTTCGTCTCCACCATAATCTGTACAACTATTAAGACAAATCCCGTGATTTAAATACGGATTTTCTTCTCCAGCTATTAAGAATGTTGAACCTATAAATGTCACTTTATCGCCCTCCAGAGGCGGCAGACAAGTTGTTAAGAACCTATCAATAATATCTACTTTTTTTGCCGCGTCTATATTATCCAATAGACAATCTAGTACTGTATATGCGCTTCCACGTTCATTCTTTTTCTTGATATAAGGGTTCCAACTTTTACTGGAACTATATAGTTCTTCATCATCATGAGAATCAGAACTTCGCTTGAAAGCTGAAACTTTTTCTCCACCGACCACACCTCTCATACCAGTAGATGCTATTGTTTCAAATAAATCTTCTATATCTTCTCTATCAACCTCATCTTTTGTAAATACCTCACTAATTCCATCACAAGGTACTTCTGCAAATTTAAAACAGGATAGTATCTGATTGCGAAGAAGTTGTAACTGATCTCGTCTATTCATCCGTTCTACTTCGGTTTTATGATCTGTCCAATGCGTTTGTAACTCACCCGCTAGTTTTTTATAAGTTTTGATAGCCACGGGAAAGTCGCCGTGACTGGATGAGGCCTCTATATCCATACTACAAATACGAATTGGTACGGCATCTTCCTTATTAGGAAGCGATTGAATATCTCTAGCATGGATAGTATACTCAAAATCACATAACGTTGTCTTATATTTAACTTTTTTCCATTTTTTAGATGGTAAACAAATCCATCCCGAGGGGCTAATATTATGGACATGAAAGAATCGCAATAACGGTGGTAATTTGGCCTCATATAATTGAGTAGCAAATCCTTTGAATACATAATGTTTAAGGGTTTGGCGATATCCAAATATACTTGTTCCATCTTTTACTCTATCATACCAAAAGCCTTTGAGTTTATTAAAAGCGGATGTATTTTTACATCTAATACAAGCGAAATTATGTAATTTATGGTTATCAAAACCATATAGCTTGTGTCTCTTTACTATATCAAATGACAAAACGCCTTTTTCATAATATGATTTATATGATCTGGCATTACGGTCAGAGTATTGTTTTTTAGTTTCATCTTGCAAAGGTGGCGGGATCAATGTTTTTCTTTTTCCTGTTTGCCAAGCTTTATAATTTCTTTCAAGTTCGCTCTGTGATAGTTTCAAATAAATGCTTTTTTCAAACTCCTTTAGCTCATTCTGACTCCAGTTCTCGCCAATTTTCACAAAGAAGAATGGGTTAAAACCTTTTACAGTAATAGAAGCGCTTTTCCCCTCTTTGCTTATTCCAAACATTTGAATAGCAAATTCCTTTTGAGAACCATCTTTTCCAACCGCAATGGTATTTGTTACTTTGAAATCTATTAATCGATATTCTGGTGATCTATTTATTGTTGCCATGACTTATATTACAACAATAAATATTATATCTAATTCAATTTTTACTGTAAAATCGCGAGACCTAATAATACTAAAATAATCCCACCGATTTTTTGCAGTGTCATTTTCTCATTATAGAAAAAATATGCAATCGCCGCGGTTGCTAATAGATCTACTCCCCCATCCAAAATTTCAAGGAAGGCCAAGTCATTATGTATAAGTAAATTACGACCGATGATTATTGTTATAGCGATACCTAGACTTGTTAGAAAGCATATAAACCAATCATATGAATTAAGTTTTTTCATATCTGCAAAAATAGAAGCAGGTGGCGTATGGGTCATGATCATTAAAATCAAAATAGTACCGGTTAAAATACTATCTATGAAAGTAACTGCATGTACCCCAACTTTAGTTAAGTAGTATTTTCTTGATGCACCGATCATAGCGCCTAATAATGATACCAATATTGAAAATCCTATAACGTTTAATTTACCAGTAAACATTATAATATAGTGATATAAAATTGAAATAGAAATAGAATATCTTATATATAGTATAACAACCTCACAATGTCTGATCAACCAACTGATTACACTTTTATGCAAACCGGTTTTAACAATGTGGCTGATGCCGTTAGTGAAGCGGACATGAAGAAAAATGCAATAAGTTTAATAGTGGCTTTTTCGGAAGGCGCCATGGTTACCGCAGGTAAATATGTAGCGCATTGTAAAAGAACGGCCATTACTCCTGAAGATCTGAAACGCGGGATGATGCTGGAGATGTTCTTGTTTAAAAAACGCGACAATACTCTTGAAAAGGCAGAGAAAATTAAAAAAGAACTCTTTGCAGATGAAAGCGATGAGGAAGATGAAGAAATTGAGTTCGCGGATGAATGCGAGGAGTTTTGTGAAAGTAGCTGTAAGTGCGCACTTTGTAAGTGTATGAATACTATCTATAAGCGTTGGGAAAAATTTGAACCCTCTACTCCCTTTGAGAGAATATTTCAAAAACATATCAGTAATATGGCCTAAATAATTATCTTCTTCTTCTCCGGGCTTTGGTCGCCCTTTTTTTTCTACGACCCCCTGTTAGACGTCTTCTGTGACGGCGTCTTCTTCTGGTCTTGCGTTTTCTCTTTTTATGTTTGCGTGTTTTTCGTGAACCTTTACCCGTCGGCGCGTCTGGTAACTGCCTCATCAGTTCTGCGGCCTGTTCACGCTCAACTTCTTCTTGAAGTTCTCTAAGGGCTTCCTCCATTTCCTCGTCATCAACATTGTTCAGAGTAGCCATTGCATCTTCTATTACTGCTTGTGTTTCATCAACTTTGCTTAATTGGTCTAGTAGCCTGGCTTCAGCTGCGTCCTGCTCTTTCATCATTTCGTTTAGAAGTTTTTCGGCAGCCTTTTCTGCATCTCTTACTGTTTTCTCAGTAGGTCTAACACCCAGTTTATTCACCGCAGTATTTAAGTTTCTACATGCTCTTCGCCGTGCTCTGGATGTTGTAGGTGAGTGTTCTGCATCATCTCCTGTACAACCTAGAAAATTTCCCATTTATATATAGCTATAAATTAAATCCTCATCTTCTAGTTCTCTTTTTCCTTCGTTTATTTCTATATTTTTTTCTACGTCTTCTTCGCGATCTTCTGCGCTTTTTTTGTTTTTTTGTCCGCCTTCTTCCTTCGGCGATATTTGATAATTTTGAGCTATAACGATTTCTTGTTCTCCGACCAAATCGGGTCTTTCTTCTCATGGTTCTGGCGAAGTGTTGTTTTTCCCTAGTCTTCGTTCTTTCAACCGCGCTCTTACGAAGTCCCGAATCCAATGTCATTCCCAAGGCAGGACCGAAACCGCCATGCTGTTGTCTTTCGGCCTGTTTCTTCATATGTTTTTCAAGAAAAGCAACGACTTCCTTCATGTTTCGTCCTCCAGTATAATCTTCTATATGTTTTCCGGATTTGTATAAACTCATTGTAGGAAATCCACTTGGTTGTTTAATTGGTAAATGTTTCATTGTGGTATCGCTGGCGGTAATTATATGCCCTTTCATTTTTTTACTTTTTAACTTAAGATGTTTCTTTGCCTTTTCCCACTCTGGTTTAAATGATTTACAATGACCGCACCATGGGGCCAGAAACGCTATGAAGACAACGCCCATTTTCGGAACCTGTGGAGCAAATGTATTAATATTATCCTGATCTAGATCAATAATTTGTAGTTCTTCCTCTTCTTTCATCTATATACTATAAACAGATTATCAATTCAATGAATATAAAATATTTAAAATATATATATATGAAACTTCTGTGCATAAGTATACTATTCTTATTAGGTATTGTATTTCTTTCTACTTATAAAACCGCTGATTTAAAAGAAGGATTTAGTATGTCTGAAGAATGTCCGAATTTACTAGTACAAAAAGGTACAAAATTACATCTGATTTATAGTAATAAGGCAAAAATACCTGGAGTGAACCCTGTAGTATTTAACAATTTAGAGGATTATGTTGAATTTATTAAATGGCAAAGAGCCAAAGGTATCAGATGCCCAATTCTTTATTTCCAACAAACATATGATGCGCAAAACAATGTTGGTTATAGAATGTTGCCAGATCCTATAGAAAAACAAGCGGGTCTATCTAGCCATGCACCAATGGTTGCTAAAGAACAACCATTATATGATGCTAACCATGATGATCTCCCATATAATAAACAAGATTATGCTGGGTTTGATCCGCAAGACCAGTATATAGGGGCTTATACACCTTTAGATAAAAACTTTAGATCCAATGAAAAAACCAGTGCCAATGCTATGGATACAAATTGGGGTGGTGCTGGATATAGCGAAATATTGGTAGATGAGGGTGCATTCAAAGAGGATTCGCGAAAATCGTATGATAATCCCTATGTATCTAGAAGGAAAAATATAGCTTTCCAAGATGAACTACCTCGCGAGAGTGCACTGAATCATCATTCAAAGACGACTCCTATGACAGCGGAAATGGTGCAGGAAATTTCAAGGCGGTATGGAGGCTATGGTGTTGAAAATAAACCAGAAGAGAGAGCACTAGCGCCGTTGGCA
>Ga0114925_10001392_pt1 | contig 11884 bp, 9 predicted proteins | sample SumtaG_2_FD_87287 | JGI IMG/M metagenome (GOLD analysis project Ga0114925, IMG submission 87287) | Deep subsurface microbial communities from Indian Ocean to uncover new lineages of life (NeLLi) - Sumatra_00607 metaG | ecosystem: Environmental > Aquatic > Marine > Oceanic > Sediment | place...
CGCCGGCGAAGTTGAGAGTCACCTCTGCCGCCGGCGACGCCGCACTGACGTCCACGAAGATGTCGACCGGGTTCGGGTCCGACTCCTTCTGCGTGCAGCTGTTCCGCAGCGTGTAGCGGTACTTGTAGATGCCAGGCGTGAGACCGCCGTCGGGGGAGAGCGCGACCGAAATGAACGACGCGGACGGTTCCTCGTCCCGGTAGGGCGTGTCGATCCCTGCGTTCTGCACGACCATCGCCGTCGGGTTGAACTTCTTGGGGATGACCGCGCCGTTCGTCATGATGAGCAGCGCCGGCGAGTCGCCAAGCCCTGCGGATGTGCTCACGCACCCGAGCGGATCGAAGCTCCCGATCGCGAAGAGCGGGCCGAGCTGCGGGGTGAACTGTCCCGGGTCCGTGCTGTTCGGCACGAAGTGCGGGTACATGATGTGCGCGTTGAGCACGTTCCCGTTGCCGACCACCGCCCCGGTGGTCTTGTCGTACACCTTGATCGGCGCGAGCTCCTCGAGCGGATCGTTCACGACCGACGCGCAGGTCAGGAACACCGTCTGCGGGTTGAGACCGTCGTCCTGGCCCGAGCTGTTGATCTGGCACGGCGTGACCGAGACCGCCGTCGCACTGAACCGACCGTTCTGCCCGTCGTCGGTCCCATCCAGGTCCGGATCCCAGCGGGGGAAGTATTGGAGCAGGAAGGCCATCGCCAGGTGCTGCAGCGCGCCTTCGATGCGTCGCTCGGTGATCGTCGACAGCGGGTACTCATCCCAGAACGTCGGCCCGTCGTAGTAGTTGAAGCCGGTGCCGCCGGCGGTCGCCGGCTGGTCTGGTGAGTTGCCGCCGCGGCCGAACTCCATGACGAAGACCGTCTTCGTGCAGTTCTTCTGCACGATCTCCATTTGCTCGAGCGGCCCAGCGTTCTCGTCGCCGAAGAGCCCTTCGACCAGGTAGTCGCCCACGATGTGATCGCCGTCGTTCACGAGCGCCTTGACGTCACGGCTGCGGATGACGTCCTGGCGCAGAGCTCCGCTCAGGTCGTCGAAGTTGATTTCGTCGAGAATCACGAACGACGCCGAGGCGTTCGTGTTGTCCTGGACAACCTGAATGCCCATCGACGTGCCACCAGGTCCTGGCGTGCTCAGGCCGATCGCTTGCTGGTGCCACAGCACCATCTCCGAGATGCCGTCCCACTCGTCCGAGTTGTACTGCCATCGCGCAGCTCCCTCGTTGGGGAAGCCTCCCGGGTAGCCGTAGGTGTTGCGCCGACCGACCAACAGGTTCGGAGTCGTGAAGCTCAGGCGCCCGCAGTTGACCACCGTGCAGGTGTTGTTCTCGAGCCCCGGCTCCTGAACGATATGCATGCCGCACGACAGGAGCGCGATGTTCGCTGTGCTGCCGGCGACGAATGTCGACTCGACGATCCCCGGGTAGGCCGAGAAGCCAGCGTAGATCGAGTCGTCCTCGAGGTCCGCGATCTCGTCCCAGTCGGTCCAGAAGTCGTCGTGCGTTGGGTCCGACCGGTCGAACGTGATCGTGAAGACGTGCGAGTCCGCATCGGCGCCCAGCAACACCGTCCGCCCGTTCAAGGTCGCAACAGGCCCACGGTTGTCGTAGAGCATGTTGTCCATGAAGTTGACGTTCGCGCCATTGCGCGGCTTCCAAAGCCACGGCGTCTGACGCCCCACCGCCGGCGCAACGTGACCGGCGATCGGGAAGGTCAGCCCCTGGATGTCTCGCAGGTTCTGGTTGGACGACATCGGCCCGACCATGAGCCGGACGTCCACGTTCCGCGCCGCGTTGTTCTCGGCCCACTGGAGCGAGATGTGGAAGACAACCTTGACGACGTTGCTGTAGCGCGAAGGCGCCACGCGGATCCAGTCGCTCGGCGTGTTGAGCGTACGCAGCCCGTCCGTCGTGATGTTGTTGTTGTCCTCGTACATGTTCGTCACGTTGACGAACTTGTTGTCGACGATGCTCTTCACGTACTTGACGCCAGCCACTAGATCGGCCTCCCTTGCACGTCGAGGATCTCAGGCGTGACGCCGAGCGAGCTCCGCTCGAGGCGCACGCCGGTCGCCTGGCCGAAGCCCTGGTCGTTCACTGCGTTCAGCGTGCCGAGGTTCTGGATTCGGAACGCCGCCAGGTCGAGGAGCTCCACGTCCAGGGTCGCGACGTAGTTGTTGTTCACCGTGTCGCGCGTGTACGAGAGCACCGCATTGCCAGAGGCTGGCGGGAGCGCGAGCGGGTCGACGAAGCCGAGCACCGTCTCGACGCCGGCGACGTCGATCCAGACCAGCTGGAACCCATCGTCGGTCGAGATGCGCCCCTCGAGGCGCGCCGGCGTCGTCAGGCTCGCCTTGATGATCGCGACCGTGCGGCTCGTCGCCTCGTAGACGAAGTTCCATTCGAGCTGGTAGCTGAAATTGCTCGCCAGCTTGAACCAGAGCAGGTCGTCGCCGACGAGCATGCCAGGCACCAGCTGCAGGCTCCCGTCGAGCTGCGTGTAGGTGGTCCGGTTGTTCCACCGGTTCGGGTCCACTGGCCCGTCGGCCTGGAAGCTATCGGAGGGGTAGGCGTCGGAAGCTCGGAACGAGGGGATCGAGAACGGTTGCCGGATGCTGAACCCGGCCTGGTCAGCAACGAGCAGCCACTCCCGACCGCACTCGTCGGTGTACTTGTGGAGCCCGCACACCGCGCCGGCGAACCGCTCGTCGATGCCGCGGATCAGGCCCTTGCGCTTCTCGAGCTTGTCTGAGTTGTTGATGATGCAGTTGATCGACGAATCGACCATCTGGCCCGAACCGTCGTCGAGCTTGCCCTGCCGGGTGTTGATGCCGACCCACGGCCGCCCCTGCGGCCGAATCGGAAACTCTTGCCACTTGGTCACAGGAGGAAGTTCTGGAGTTGGGTTGCGCGGAGGAGGGGAACGCGGGTGCCCTCAGTCTCGACAAACACGTCGGCCGCCGATCGCATGACCGTCTGCCGGCCGCTGACCTTGCGGTTGTTCTTCCGGCGCAAGGCCGACATCTTGATCCCGTAGATCGACGCCAGGCGCGCTGAATTCACCTCGTCGGTGTCGAGCAGCGTTGCGTGCGCCGCGGCCCCGTAGATCAGGACGTCGATGTCCTGCTGCGGGACGAACGGGAGCTCCATCGACGGGGTCGACGGGAACAGCTGGCGCGCGTAGTAGTCGATCTCGAGGTACGGCCCCTCGGTCGGGTCGTTCGTGTCGATCGACGCCACCAGGGCGGCCGGGAAGACGCGGATCGTGGGCCGGTCGTTCACTGACGCCTCGGTCATGATGTAGACCGACGGCTTGCCACCGGTGTCCGCTCGGCCGGCGATGGCCTGGTGGAACTGGAACGGTTCCATCTCGCGCAGCGGGCCGGCAACGAAATTGCCTGGCCGCACCATCTCGATCTCGCCGACGTTCTCTGGGAGCTCGTAGGTCGACTCCTGGTCCACCAGGTAGACGCGCTGGGTGCGACGAAGCCAGCCGTAGTAGCCCTCGGTCCGGATGATGTCGGCCTCGGCCTCGAGCACGAACTGCAGGTACGTGTCGCGCTTGGTGGCGCCCGAGTTGGTCGCGGTGTAGCGCGCATCCCCGTCCTTCTCGACGAGCAGGATCACGCGATCGACCACGCGGTCGTAGGTCATCAGGTTGTGCGGCTGCACTGAGACCGGCTTGCGGAAGTCCTTGATCGTCTCGACCGAGAACAGCGTGCAGCGCATGAGCGCCAGGGCATCCTGGGCGAACGGCGAGGCGTCGACCGGCTGCGAGCTCAGGACCGCCGAGAGGAACTCGAAGCCTGGCACGCCGAGCGACGACCACAGCGGGTCCTCGGTGTCGGTGAAGCTCAGGATCGTGTTGTTCAGGTAGCGATCGTTCAGGTACGCCTCGATCACCACCTCGCTGTCGCCGCGGCGCACGCGCAGGCGCATGTCCTGCCAGTGGCCCCGGTAGGGGTAGTTGCCCGTCTCGTCCCACGCCGGGTCGATGTTCATGGCGACCACCGGGATCGTCACGCTGGCGAGCACCTGGGCGCCGTCAGGCTCCGCAGACGCGCCCGCGGACAGGTCAGGGACTCGCCGCTTCGGCGTCAGCTTGATGAGCTTGAGGATGGGCGCAGAGCCGTCAGTCGGGCACGTGACGCGCACGCCGTACGCCTGGTCGTAGCAGTCGGGCGACTCCTCGGGCGGCGCCAGGTCGATCAGCAGGGGGTCCTTGGTGGCCCGTGCCAAGATCGTGAACGAGGGCGGGGTGTCCACGCCAGTCGGGATCACGTTGTCGTGGCCCCAGACGGCCCGTACGACCTGGTCGGGGTTGTCCATCGTGTCGCCGGTGTAGAACACCTGCGTCCGCTGGAGAGGCGTCTCGAGGACCTGAGTGCCCTGCGAGAGGGTGTCCACATCGACCGGCAGGATCGCCTCGTCGAAAAGCGCCACCTGACCGCACGGGACCAGGTAGCCGGCGCCAATCACGCCGTCGACCCGGTTGAACTTGTCCTGGAATGCCTCGGTCATCAATCCACCTTGCAGCTCTTGTGCCTGTTGCGGTTCTTCGGGTCGTCCCAGTAGTTGCGGTCCCCGGTCTGCTTGATCTTGCCGTGGAACAGCGCCGCGGGGATCTGCATGGTCTTGCGGAGAGTGCCGCGGTTGCCGCCGTCCGCGAGCTCGCGCCTGGTGCTCTCGTTGTGCCGCGCGTGCGCGGCCTCGATGCCGGCGGCCTGGCCGCCCGAGATGTTGCGCTCGCCGCCGTAGGCCACCCGGTCAGCGTGCGGGATCTCGTCGACATCCTTGCACCCGGCCGTGTCGATCGAGGCGCCGTAGACGCGGAGCATCTCCTCGCCACAGTCGCAAGTCGGGGCCTTCGGGGGATGGAACGCCTTGGCGTCGATGTCGGCGACGAGCTCGCAGGGCTCGCAGGTGAACTGGTAGATCATGAGATTCGGAGATGTCGGATTCGCTTACGCACACGGCGAGCGCGGTCTCGACCGCATCAACCGCCGCGGCCCTTCTTGACCACGTTCTTGACGACCTTGTGGAAGCACACCGGGCAGAGGATCGTCATGAGCTTCTTCTCTCTCGAGACAGCTGCCATCGACCCACACTTGTCGCATCGTCGTTCGCTTGCCATTGGGAAACGGCGGCGGGCCGAGGGGACCCGCCGCCAACCTCAGTCACATCTAGCAGCCGGCGACGCCGGTGCAGAGCGTGTCGATGTAGCCGATTGCATTGGGCGCCAGCACCTCGAGGGTGCCCTCCCATTCGACCATGCCCTTCGTTGAGCTACCGAGCTTGGCGAGCTCGACAGCGAGCACCGGACGCAGCACAGCGATCCGGAGCTTGTTCGCTTCCGCGGTAGCGATACGCGCGTTGTTCTGGTACCGGTGCAGGTACACGCGCTGGGTCCCGAAGTCCGACTGGTAGTAGTCCACGGTGTTGATGACCGTGCGGTCCGCAACCTGGATGTTGTACCGGACCTGACTGTTCGGGTTGAGAGTCAGGTTCGAGATGGACCGCTTCTGGACCGCGTTGGCCCACATGGTGTCCGTCATCGCTCCCTTCTCCCACATCGCCTGCAGGTGCTCGTTGAGCGTGCATTCGTCGATGCAGTTCACCGGCGACACGCCGGCGACGGTGGTAACCGTGCCCATCTCATCCGAGCCCAGGCCCAGGGTCGTCGCGCAGGTCGGGTCGGCTGCTGACGCGTACGCGTAGTAGCCGTCCATCTTGCGCGGCAGCACACCGCCGGCGGCCGGCGGGTTGTTACCCTGTGCGGTCTGGAACTGACGGATGGAATGCACGAGAGCGAACTCGATGAATCGAGCGAGCTCCATGCTTGCCTTCCGCAGCTGGTACACGTACTCGTCCCGAATGCCGGCGGTGTTGATGTCCCGCTGGGTGTCGGACACGTCGAACGTGCGCCGGATGATGTGGGTGAGGTTGCAAAGGCGCTTCCGAGGCACGAGCGTCGTGAAGTCCGCGTCGGAACCTTCCGGTACCGCTTGGACGTCCGCGTTGCCCACGTCTGGATCGCCGAACCCTGCGAGGATGTCCACCAGCCACTCGTGGATGATGTTGTTCGCTGGGACCTTTTCGAACCCGCTCAGATAGAGCGTGTCCATCGGAGAGATGTTCGTGATGATGTCGAGCAGGTCCTCTCGGTTCCCTGTTCCGACATTGAAGGAGTTGAGCACTCCCGTACTGCCTACGAAGCTCATTGGTTGTTACCTTGGGTTGGAATTCCCGCGGCAACACCAGGCGATCTCTCCGAGCGAAGTTCTATGTCCCGGGCACGTTCAGACCGAGCCGCTCCGTCAGGTTCTTATGCCAGAGAGCGGTTGCTGCCTTCTGGTCATTCGGATCCGCACTTCGCGCGAGCTCGGCTGCGCGATCTCGGTCGGCAACCATCTGCGTGATGGGATCGTTTCCTGGAGTGGGGGTCGGAAGATACCGGGGAGCGGGAGCTCCATTGCCGGGTGGCACGGCTGGCGGTGGCGCGTTCGCGCGACCGGCACCGGCGGCAGACAACTCTTCGGGCGTGGCGACTGCTCTGAAAGCCTGCTCGATTGAGCAGTTCGGATTGCCTCTTCTGAACTCGTCGATCAGCACGTCGTGTACGTGTGGGTCGTAGCCCTGGTACACGGACGCCACCCTGACCCGCTCCCGCTGTTCGTTGCCGGTTTGCAACTCCTGCAGCTGTGGGGTCACTCGTTGGAGAATTCGACTCTCCGCTTGGGCGACGGCTTGTGCGATCTGCGCGTTGTTCAGCACCTGTTGCCGCGTCTCCGGGTCCATGTGCTCCATGTGCTCTTGCATCAGCGCCTGCATTTGGTTCTGCGAGGCCGTGAGCTGTGCGCGCAACTCTTCGTTGGTTGTCGCGGCGGTGCTCTGCTGATTCGTGGCGGCTTGGAGCTCCTGGTCCTTCTGACGTAGCTGGGTGATGAGATCCTGGATTCGTTCCTGCGCTCGTTGAGATGTTTCCGCTGGCTCATGCGGCGGTGGTGGAGTGGGTTGCCCCTGTTGCGCCGGTGCGGCCACGGGAGGTTGGGTAGCCATCTGCTGCGCTCATTGCGCTGCGGCTGCCTGCTGCTCGTCGTGTGCTTGCCGCGCGTAGCTGCCCTCTGGGGGCGGCTGCCCGACGGGCTGACCGTCTGCACCTACTGCGACCGGTGACGGTGGGATCACCACCTGTTCGCCAGTCAACGCACTCAGTTCTGCGCCAAGCTGTTCCTTGACTCTGAGCGCCGCACTATCGGCCCGCGTGTTGAAAGCGGACTCGTCTGTTGGTTGTCCTTCGAATTGGGTCATCTTGGTGTCGACGTGCGCGACTTCGTCTTGTGTTCAGCGCAGGGTTTGCCGGCGCGACTCGGCTACAGCGCAATGGTGGAGGTAGTCCCCCAGCCAGGCTTTCTAGTAGCCGTGGGAGCCGTAGCCCTTGACGTTGCCGCCGGTGCCGCTCCCCGCACCCTTCCAGAGGTTGTTCTGGTCGGTGCCCTTGTGCCGCGAGCGCGTCTTGTTCGCCATCGCGGCTTCGGTCTTCGAGAAACCGCTCGCACGGTTCAGGACACAGGCGTTGTCGCCTGACTTCTTCTGGGTTGCCCCAGCGCCATCGTTGTTCATACCGCTACCCCTTTGGGTTGGACCTTGCCGTCTTCACGTACGTACGTTGCCTTCTCGGCTTCCAGTCCCTCGAGACGACTCACGAGGACCTGGGTGTTCTGTTCGGTTTGGTTCATGAGCGACAGGATCGCGCCGAGCTCGCGGCACCGCCCCTGCAGGACGTGGACCTCGGCAGAGTCGCCGATCGCGAGCTCGAGCTCGACGCGCCGGTACGCGCGCATGTCTTCGATCGCCTTCACGAACGGCGCCCACCCTGGCGATGCCTTGAGCACGACCATGCGCTCGGCCAGGGTGATCGCGCCCTTGAGGTTGCCGGCCTCGGTGTCGAGCCGCTTGATGATCGCGCGTTCCTGCTCCTTCTGATTCCAGAAGTCGTCGGACGGTTTCAGCTTCTCGTGGCCGATGTTCGGCCCCGGGTTCTCCTGCAGGAACTGCCCGAGAGCAGTCGCCCAGTCTTCCGGCGTTTGGACAGGCTGCTCGGTCACTGTGCCCCCGCGTTTGGCGCCTGGCTCATCGCTTCCGATCGCTGCGCGTTGCCGGCCGGCGAGCCGTTGTCACCGCGCTCGACCTCGTTGCGCCGAACCTTCGGGGAGTCGGGCGCCTGGCCTGGTGTGCCGGCGCCGGCGACGTCGAGGGTCGCCTGGTCCATGCCAATCCCACCCATCGGGGGAGGCTGAATCTGCATCGAGTTGGCGACCTGCTGCATGTCCATGATCTGCTTCTCTTGCATCTCCTGGGTCAGCGCGAGGACCTGCATGTGCTCCGCGATGTGCGCGCGAGCCTTGGCCGCGGCCCCGTTGTCGTGCTTGTAGAGATACTCGAAGCGTTCGCTCTTGAGCTCTTCCATGTGGATGAGCGCGTGGCGCAGGTGGTTGTCGTCCGATCGCACCGCCGGCACCTTGCCGTGGTACCAGAGCTCCTGCTCCTGGATCGCCGTGAGCAGTGACGACTCGTCGGGCGGCAGCTGCACGAAGTCGCCGGTGTTCCGGATGTCGAAACCGAACTCCATGACGTGCGCGAGCAGCTTGATCCCGTTGACCGACTGCGGCCCGTAGATCTGCGCGAACATCGGGATCCGGTCGAGCAGGTTGACCAGCTGCTGCACCTGCGTCTGCTTGGTGAGCAGCTTGAACGACGCGAGCGGCTGGACAAGGAAGCGCCCGATCAGCTGCCCCGGCCCGATCGTGTAGCGGTCCGTGTAGTTCAGACCGGACGCCCCCACCTCTCGAATCACCTGCTCGTAGGACATGAACTGCTGGTTGTTCCAGGTCATCTGGTCCAGCATCGGTTCCATGACCTGCGTCTCGTAGTTCGCGATCATCGGCGAGATCCGCAGCTTGCCCTGATCGATCTCGGACGTGTGCTGCGTCGCGGTCTTGCCGCCCTTGCCGAACGGGTCCTGCGCGCCCATCGACGGCGAGCTCGTGCCGGCGGTCTCGCGGATGTCCACGGTCAGCTGGTTCTCGGCCTTGAGCGCCGAGTCGCTGACCTGGGGAACATGGATCGGAGCGATCGAGTTGGTGACGTCGGGAACCCGCAGGCAAAGTCCAGGCTGGAGGATCAGCTGGCCGTCAGGGATGTTGGCCTGGTCGCTGACCTGGAACATCGGGTTCGCTTCTAGCTGCGACGCTGCCATGAGCAGCTGCCGTTTGACATCCTTCTCGCGCGACAAGCGCGCGATCATCTCGATCGCCCCGATGCCATAGAACTCGTCCTCAAGGTCGATCGGCTTCCAGGCTTGGTAGGGCTTCTGCTTGTGCCAGTACGGGTTCTCCGTGATGCGCGCGATGATCTGCGGGCCGTCGGGCTCGACCATGACCACGTTGCAGTTCTTCGTCACGTAGCTGCCGTCGCTCTGCTTCACGACGAGCGGCCCCCACCAGTCGATCACCTGGTAGTGCGGAATGTGCGGCGCGTTCGCGGCCTCGCGCGGGTCGAAGACGCCGTAGGCGTAGCTCTTCCGCTCCTTGAACTCGTCGCCGAACGACAGGTCGGCGGTGCCCGGGTGGTCGCGCAGCGCCTCGAGGTTGAGCCAGTGGCCCATCTCGCCCATCGACTTGACCTTCCAGTCCATCCACATCGACCGGTCGGCGCACCACTCGGCGTCGTCGAGCGAGCTCGCGTTCGGCGCCGTGAGGAAGTCGAAGATGGAGACGTTCTCCATGAAGTTGCCGTCGTACGTGAACTCCTCGCGCTTGACCTCCTCGAGCTCGACGGTGGTGCCTCCGGGGATGTTCGGGTCGGGCCGGCGTTTGCCGGTCCGGTACGTCATGTCCCCGACCTCCTGCTTCCACCAGAGCTTCTGGATCTGGGTGCCGTAGATCAGGCCGTCACGGATGCCGCGGCTGACCTTGGCCTTGTGCTGCATCGCGCGCAGCTGCTTGCGACACAGGATCTCCTGGGACTTGGAGTTGTCGTCGTGCTCCATCTGCTCGGCGTACAGACGGAACCACTCCTCAGAGCCGAACAGGGTCCGCATGATCTGCGGCTGGATCGTCTCGACGATCTTGTAGGGCTCCGGGGAGTGCAGCGGCAGGCGACCGTACGAGAACTCATTGACGGTCTCGCCGCGGTAGAGCCGATAGAGGATGAGCCACTTGTTGCGAAGGAACTCCATGACGTTGAACACGTCTTTGAGCCCTGCGAGCACGGCGTACTTCGCTCGCATCGCGATCTCGGGATCGTTCGCCAGGTTCTTGTAGCCTACCGACTCCTCGTAGAGCCTGGCGGTCTTCTCAGGAGCGTCGTCCCCGGTGCCCTGCTCGAGGAGCTCGTAGGGAGCGTAGTTCGGCTGCGTGCCCTTGCGGCGCTGGTAGGTCCCCATGCCGCGCGCCTGGACTGCGGACGAGTCCACGCGCGACATCACCAGGCCGTCGAGCCCGCCACGGTCACCCATGCTTTCCCTTCCCCGCCATGCTGGCGTTGCAGACCGCGTATGGGTTGGTCGCGCCGCCCTTCGCTTTCACGGCCTTGACGCAGCGATCGTACTTCGCTGGGTTGCTAGAGAAGCCAGTGAATGGGTTGATCTCCGTGATCCGGTCGAAGTCGCTGGACTTCAAGATCTCGCCCACCGTTCGGCTCTGAGTCTCGTTCTGCCGACCCGGTGCTCGCCGGCTCAAGTCGCTCTCGTAGCTCATCGCATCCCACCTTCGAAAACACGCCGTACACCGGACCGCTCCAGCCTTCGACAAGTTGAACGCGCCCCGGCCACTGCTGTTGATACCACGAAAGCCACTCGAGCGCACGCCGTGTGTCGTACATCGAAGCCCGACCGGTGACTGGGTTCTTGTTGTCCCCCCACTGGTAGCCGCTGCCAGGCTTGATCGTGAACGCGAGCGCGTAGATCGGATCGCAGCCCATCAGGTGCGCCAGCTGGATCGTGTAGCACAACGAGTTACCGCCAGGGTGGAGCTCGTCCGTCAAGCTCTCGGGCATGTAGGACGGCGTTACTCCGTTGCGCCTCACGCCATCGTCATAGAGCACCGTGCCTTTGGGCGGGGCGATGCGAATGTGGAAGGGGTCGATACGCTTTGAGCCGACCAGGCGAGCTATTGCCTCGCCTCGCATCGAGAACGTGCGGTCTCCGAAGATCCCCTTGTTCGCTACAACAACCAGGGAGTCGGGGCATCCACTGAGAGCATGTCGCTCGAGCTCCCAGACTTTCTTGTCCACGACATGCCAGATCGTGGGTGCCAGCGTTCGGAGGGTCCAGTTGGTCCCAATGGTGATCTGTCCCCGTGCGGCTTCCAGTCCTGGGGACTCAACCAGTCCGTCGGCTCCCCCAAGGATGAAAGCTGGGCGACCGGCAGCTGTGCCTTCAAGCCAGCGCGGATCAGCACCTCCGCGGCTCGGTGCTTGTAGCTGTGCCGACTTGAAATCAGGTAGGAGCATTTGTCTCCGATGGCCTCGGCCTGGTCAGGGTTCGCGATGTAGTGCAGCACGAGCTCGAGGAAGTGCTCGGGGTCGCTCGCCTGGGGGACGCCCGGGAACATCCGAGCGAGCTCGCTGCGGTGGTTGTCGCTGACGACCAGCGTGCCGCACGCCGCCATCTCGAGGAAGCGCGGGTTGATGTGGGCCGCCGGCAGGTTGCCGTCGTTCCAGAAGCCCGTGCCCCACCCCTGCGGCGGTGGCGTCTTCGGGACCCGTAGGCCAGCGGGGATCGGAAACTGCGCGTGCCGATTCAAGACCCGCTCCCGAAAGCACTTCTCGTTGATCCACGGCGCCCGGTGGACATTGAGCCCTACGACGCAGTTCGAATACAGCCG
>Ga0114925_10001393_pt1 | contig 11883 bp, 12 predicted proteins | sample SumtaG_2_FD_87287 | JGI IMG/M metagenome (GOLD analysis project Ga0114925, IMG submission 87287) | Deep subsurface microbial communities from Indian Ocean to uncover new lineages of life (NeLLi) - Sumatra_00607 metaG | ecosystem: Environmental > Aquatic > Marine > Oceanic > Sediment | place...
GCCATTGCGGTGGATGGGATAGAGGGTGTAGGGTTTCACCCGTATTCTCTTGCTATTACGTGATAAAATTAGTAAAAAGAATAAAATTTATTTTCCATGAAGGTAAAATAAAAATAACCTAATATTTATTACCTTAAAATTAATTTATATCATAAAAAAATAATTGGAAATGTGAAAAAATTATGCCAAGAGCACCCAAACGAAGTCCTAGAAGAGCTCCAAAAAGAGAGTACGACCCTTATGACCAATATTCCACGTGGGATGTGAGAATCGCTCGTACTTTTTTTGCAGCATTTGTTCTTTGTGCCCTTATCATTGTAATAGGAATTTGGGGGTCAATAATTGGTGCTATATGGCAATCAGGAAAATGGGAAGCTTTTTTAAAGCTACCCATTAGTGCCCAAATATTTATTTACGCAGGAATAATAACAGCACATCTATTTCTTTTAGTTCTATTTTATATAGTATTTAGAGGAGGGAAACTAAGACTTCTAAAAATAATGTTTAAAGATCGCTTAGTAGCAAAGAAGTACGAAGACTTCCAAGCTTTAAGATTTCTTATCGCAGTAACACTCATAGGTGTATATATTATGATTGTTGCATTTTTAATTTGGCTTCTTCCATTAGCCTTTTTTGAAAGCGCTGCGACAATCTGGACTGAAATGCTTGATACTTTTAATCCCGGTAATTGGATTTTATATTTTGGATTTATGAGCTTCATTTTTGTTTTAGTATTTTTCTTTTGTTTTGTTTTATGGAATCATGGGGTTTATGCTGTACTTAGAAGGGTAAAAAGAATTGAAGAAGAGGATGAAATAAAGGTAAGGATTAAAAAGGAAATACTATCCAAGGCCGATAAAGATGAATTAATGGAGGAATACAAGAATGAAACTGGTAAAAATCCGTTATATCGTAATAAAGAAACAAAAGGATTTATGGAATGGAAGAAACAAAAATTAGGATAATACAAACCTATTTCTATTTTTTATTTTATTAGGAATATTCATGAAATAAAATATAAAAAAAGTATTAATGATTAAATTTAGCCTCTAACAAGGCGGGGATTTTTAAATAGGGCGATCTCTATATTAGGAGGCTTGAATGTTGTAGCTCCGCTGTCTTTCATCTCTTTATAAAGCTTTTCAATAATTTTCTCAGTATCCTTCATAAAATTACAAATACATCCAAATATTAATAATAACTTTATAAACGTCTTATCTTTAGCGTAATCTTCATCATAAATTTCAATTTCCCATTGTTTTTGGATTCTTTGTCCATCTATTGTCGCTATTTTCTTTTTACCGATAAAAAGGTCAAAATCTAACCCCAATCCAACAACTCCTTTTGCTTTTACTACTACCAACAGATCATCTTTATTTTCAGGAAGTAATGGAAAAAACCAGCGTGTTCCTTTCAATCTCCAACCTCTTACAATTTTTGTTAAATGCTTTGTTTTTGGTAGAGTGACAAAAAATACTTGAGCAGGTCGCCCTATTTCATAACTCTGAATAAGAGAATGTGTTAAGCTAAGTTCAACGCCTGCTTTAAAGTTTCCACCTTTTCCTACGCCCATTTTTTCTTCCAATATCGTAAAAAGGCGGAGAATTAATCGTTTTTGGTCATTAGGTTTATTATTCCAGTCCTCTTTATTATATGCGATTATGTATTTTTTCGCATCATCCTCTTCACAAATGCCCTCGATATCAAAGTTTTTAGCAAAATAACGAGTTTTTGCTTGATATTTTAGTTCTTGGTAAACCCCTAATTCTTCTCCGTGTAATCTTGTTCGCCAAAAGTTCACTTTTAATTTTTTATAAGTAATCTTTTTCCCGGCACTAGACTCATCTACTAATTTAACATCAGGTTTTTTAGCTGGAGCTTTTGTTTTTCTCTTTGCCATGGATTATCAATACCTTATCTTTTAATTTTTAAATTTTAGTTTAATAAGATTATTTTAATAAGAAACTATTTAATTTTTACTTAAGACATATAAAGAAAAAAACAGATTATCTTTTGAATAAGAATGAAACCTATTCCTACTATAAATTATTTATTTTTTCCCTTAACTCTACAACTTTTTTTAGCAAATTGAACTTTTTTCTTTTAGGATAATCATAAGAATCTAAAAGATTTTTTAATAGTCTTAATTCATTCAACAAAAAGCTCTTTAATTCTTCTTTTTTAATGTATTCAGTAAATTTTGGAATAGTTTCTATTTTGGCAAGTTTTTTTGATCTTAAGATAGAAATTGCTTTTGCTAATTGCGCTTGAAATCCTTTAGACTCAGAAGGATCGGCATCCTCAAGTGAGTCAATCGATTTCTGCAAACCTTTTATAAATGTCTCAAGGTCTTTTATATCTACCGGCTCTGTCATAATCTTATATAATTGAAATTTTTTAATTTAATATGGTATATTAACTATGGACCTTCTCGTTGTTGTTCTAATTTGAGCGCTTGAATGGTGGATGGACTTTTGTTATTCACTCCGCATTTACTTCCAAACCATAAATAAATAGTTTTTTCATCGTCAATAAGATAAATATCTTCAGGTGAGAAAATAGGCTCATCAATTTCTTTCAATTCATCTTTATCTACTAAATAAATCTTCATCAATTTCTTATATTTTAATAATCGATAAACCCATGTAAATTCAGTATATATTTATTTTTAGTTCTACGATAAAAAAATCCTAAAGATATCAAATTTATAAAAAACAACTCTTACAATGAATTTTTACTTTTATATAGCACATTAACAATAAAAATTATGTATTCTAACTAGAATAAAATGAAATTATTATTTGTAGGCGCTCATCCAGACGATATAGAATTTACCTGTGCGTGTACTTGCCAACAAGCTATTGAGCTTGGGTGGGATGTATATGAAATTTTAATGACGAGTGATGAATATGGTACTAAGAGAAATGAGTTTAAAGGTGAGCGGATTAGAAGGATTAGAATACATGAAATGGAAGAGGCAGCAAAAGCGTACGGAATGAATCCAGATGGGACACAAAAAATAAAATTAATCTGGTTTGGGGAAATTGATGGACATCTTCCATTTAATCGAGACGTTTTTTTAAGACTTAAAGAAAAAATTATTGAAATAGAGCCGGATATTGTAATTGGTCCTGATAGCTTTTTCTCACTAGATTTGCATAACGACCATAAACATGCTGGTTGGCTTATTTATTTGGTTATAAAATCTCTTAAACCATCAGAGAGACCTGTATTATTATTATATCATTCATTTAACACTAATTTTTATATTTTTTTTAAAGATATTTCAATTCAAGTAAAGGCTTCGGCAAAACACAGGTCTCAAATATCACCTTTAAAAAATAAAATTTTAACGGTATTGAGAAAGCTTTTTTATTATGGTCTTAATAGAATAAAAACTGGACAATTCTTAGCAGAAGGATTTAGAAGAGTCGACTTCACTAATGATGAAAATCAATTAAAAAAGCTGCGACACAGAATTTTTTATTATTTTGCTGCTAATAAATTAAGCGATTTACCTCCAGAAAGATATGTCCCAACTCCTAAAGAATTAGATTTGTTATAATTCTGAAAAATTAGTTTTAATAGTTTATATTCATTTTCTATTCAGAAAATCTATGGAAATTTAAAAATTTATTGTACAGCGGTCGCTGTCACAGTACCTTTCCCCTATTACTCTATCTTGGGTCTCATCTAAGAATAATGGTTTAATATTAACAACCATTTCTTCAAACTTTTCCTTTGTAATTTCTTCATAAGGTGCTTGTTCATAACCATGTTCCTTAATAGGCAAAAAACTCACGCTTTTTAGTTTATCTTCATATGCTTCAAGAACATACTTTATTTCTTTTGCTTCTTCCTTTTTAAAAGTAATAGTAATCGAAACTTGGTTGTCAGACCAATATCTTTGATAAGCAGCAGCATTTTCTGCCTGTTCCCAAATAGAGACATCACTTTTCGATCGTTTAAAATTTTTCTCATGAATAGGAAATTCAACTACATAAGAATTTTTTGAATAATGATCATCTTCTATGTTATACCCTGCGGCCCTTATAGGTTCAATTAAATCAGAATTTTTTGAAACCCTTATTCGTCGTATATAATATTCAGAATGAGGATAATGAATACCGGGGGAGACTCCTGGAAGGAGACTTACAGTTCCACTTGGTTTCACAGTAGTAATTTTTATTGACTTAGGAACGCACAGCCAATCAGAATATTTCTCGTCTAATTTCCTTAAATAACTATATGCTTTATCACACCAATTAATAATATTTCTTCTGCCATGTTTAATGAAAGCCTCAATTATACCCGTTTGAGAAATTCCCATTCTTCTATTTTTTAACATCACCGCATTGGTCTCTTTCCAGTGTGTATTTACTAATGTCACTGACTTAGAATAGAGATATGCATATTTCAAAGTTTCTTGGAATTCTTCATAGGAATCATGCCTTGAAGGGAAAGTCTCCACAAGGCAACAAAGTTCGAATGATTCTAAGGATTGTTCTCCGCACGGATTTACTCCAGCTACTTTCTTATCTTTAAAGTCGGGTTTATCGCCCATTCTAGAATAGGTTCTTGCGTTTTCTAACCATAATATTCCAGGTTCTCCATTAACAGCAATTTGATCTGCTATAAAAGAATAGTCTAATCCTTTAATTGCGAATACACTATTATTACTAGCCCATCTATGGGAATATAACTTATCTTTATCTTGTTTGCAAGTTATAAAGTCTAAATCAGTAGGGTCGCCTAAAGCCATTTCAGCACTTCGCCTGACATTCCCAGCTACGACGCATTTTCCTATATAATTCATAATATCTACAATATCAACAGATGTAATAGATTGTCCTATTCTTGCGTCTAATATCTTTTGAACATCTAATAACATCTTTTTCAAGGGTTCAGGACCTGAGGCAATCCCTCCGAAACCTCTAATCGGTACTCCGGCAGGCCGAATTAAAGAAAAATCAAAGATTGGACGCTGTTTTCCTAAGAAATATGCTTCTAACAATAGCTTAAGGGCTCCGACCCAACCTTCTCTACTATCAGGAAGTTGAAAATCAAAATGTCCTTCTTTAGGTTTTTTTATTACAATTTTTCCTGCGCCTTTTGTATCAAAACCAACACCAACACCTAACATAAGAGCATCCATTACAAATTCAAATGCCTTGGAATATTTCCGATTTATATCTTCAGTAGAGGCGAAGCCGCAATTATTAAGGGCCATAGAACCATGACGGGCAATAAATTCAGTTCCCATCATCCATAATCCCCTGCCAGGTGGAGATAACTTGAAGTTCCAAATCTTTTCGAACATTTTTGGGCGGATTTTTGAGCTTTTTTATCACTCCAAGGAAGGCTTAATTTCATGCAATGTTCTTTTTGAATTGAATAACATCCTTCAACTACTCTTTTGATGGTTTCCCACATTTCCTCCTTTCGATTTTTGCCTTGAATTATTCGAGCATATGTTCTTTTATAAGTAATATAACCAAGGGGACCCCAATCGGGCTGATTTCCTTCGAATTTATTTAGAAATCCATCGTTTAATTTGAAACTAATATTTTCTAAATTAATAGCTCTTGCAAAAAGATTACGATATTTATTCATCCCGCGTTGGGTTAACTCAACACAAACTAATTCGCGAATGTAGTTTGTAGTTATCTCATCAATACCTATACCGATTATTTTTCTTATAACATCTTCAGACACTTCTTCGGCAATATGCATATCGAGACCAGTCTCTTTATTTAGAACTTTAGCAATATTCGCAACATCAAATTTTTTTTTCTCCCCTTTAGAATTTATAACCCATTTCGGATAAAAATTAATTAATGCAAAAGAATTATTGGTCATTTTATTCCTCCACTACCTATTCAATCTCTTTTTATTTAATATTATCGGCTTAAAGAGTAAATTCATAATTATAATGCCTTATACCTTTGAAGTTATTATTTTCAAACTGTTGTTCAATTCATTAATAAACTGTTGTTGTTCAATTCATTAATAAACTGTTATTAAACTGTTATTAAACTGTTATTAAACTGTTATTCAATTCATTGTTCTTTATTCTTAGTAAAATAAATCTCGAAAATGTTTATGATATCTAAGGTTTTAATAGTCTCCAGAAATATATTTTTTTTGTCGTTATTTTCATCCAGGAAAATGTTATATTGATCATGTTTTATTGATATTTAAAAAAAAAATGTGAAAAGGATTATTGATTTTTGGATAAATATTATATTATAATTATATATCTGGAAATTTTTAAATAGAGTTTTATATTCTATTACTGAATATAGAAGTTACTTTAATAAGGATTTCCTAGATATAACCGAATCATATAATTAGAAAGGATAATCATTACAAGAGAAAAGTAATATGACTGAACCTAGTGATAATGTAAATACAGACAATGAAAATAAAAAAGTAATAAAAGAAGAAATAAATCTTCAATTTCATTGGTATATTTTTTCATTTTTACTAATTTATATGGGATCTTTCATGTTACCTGGAATTTTATTTTTTTCATATATCATGTTCTATTTTGTTCCTTTATTTTTAGATAATCCTAGCATTATTGCTATTTTTACAAGCCTAGATTCCTTTTTAGCGTTAATACTCATGCCATTAGTTATTTTAGGCTGTTATATCCTACATTTATTATTAATGGGAGTAATAACTCGTATTTTATGGAGATATACTGAAAAAAAATCTCCTACAAAAGATGGAAACATCCCTCGTAATATTCCTAGCAAAACTCTAAATTATTATCATATTAGATCATTTATGATAAAGTATTCTAAGAACTGCTTTACTAAGGGGCCTTTTCCATGGCTTTCAAATTGGTTTTATAATTTTGTGGGAACAAACAAAATCGGGAAAGGGACCACAATCGAAGAACAAGTATGTGCGGACAAGTATATTGATGTTGGCGAAAATTGTTATATTGGGGTAAATAGTGTCCTCACGAGTCATTTCGTAGAAGGTATTTTTGGTCGAATTACATATTTTAAAATAAAAGTAGGAGATAATACTACTTTAGGGGGATATAACTGTATTGCTCCAGGTACGGACATAAAAGATAACTGTTATCTCATTCCTATGGCTCACGCGGCAAAACATTATACTGTTAAGGGTAAAAATTACTATTTCGGAGCGCCTTTGCACAAGATTTTTAAAAAGAAGTTGATGGCGTATTTACATGTTTCATTAGACGATCTGAATTATGCAAAGGAATTGGAGAAACAACAACTAGAAAAGATAAATTCTAAAAATAAATCTAGCGAGGTGAGTTCAAATGACTAAAGAGAATACTATAAAAATTGAAACTAAAAATGGAATTGAAGAGAATCTAGATGAATCTGATTTCTTGCTTGATTTTGCAACAAGTAGTGCTATTAGCAGAATAAATATTAAATTTTTAGCAGTTTATATCCCAATTTTTTGGTTTGGTGGAATGTTATCTTCTATTTATTGGTATTCTTATACTGCGCAAGTGAATAGATCGGGGTGGCTTATTACTATGTTATTTTTGCCATTTGCTTTTCTATCAATGTTATTTTTGTTTGTTTTTGGATGTCTCTTTATTAGTAAATTAATATTAATTTTTGTTAATTTAATACATAGACCAAAAGAAGGAATATTTAAAGCAGAAATCGGAGATACAGATTTTGAATTTTGGTGTCTTCGAATTGAGTTAAAGAAATTAGTGTTATGGATGATGAGGAATATTCCTTTACCTTGGATAGATACTTTAGCTTTTCGATGGTTTGGAGTAAAAATGGATTTCTCGAGCCATCTTTTAGACGCGTGGGTGGATGTGGAGTTTGTACAGCTTGGCAGAAAAGTCATGATCGGACAAGGTACAACAATAATGAGCTCCATGGTGGTTGGGAAATATTTAATTATTAAGAAGGTAATTATAGACGATTATGTTGTCGTAGGAGGGCAGGCGGTAATATCCCCGGGAACAATAATAGGAAAGAATAGTATGATTGGTGCGGTTTCTACTACGAATTATAAACAATTTCTCGAATCAGGATGGATTTATTTTGGAATTCCAGGAATAAAATTAAAGCCAAATAAATACGCTGAAGAAGATAGAGATGTAATTAGAAAAATAGATATTGACAAGGAAGAAAAAATCGAGGTTGATTTTGAAGTCAACATTGATGAAGATAAAAAAGACCTCGTATAATAAAAAAGGTGAGTGAAAAATGTCAGTACCAAATACAATGAAAATGGGTCCATTTACTCCAACAGTTTTAGTAAAGAAAAAATATTTATTATTCTATGTTTTCCTATTTTGGATAAGCGTAATTCCAGTTCTTATAGAATTTTGGGTATATTGGCGACTATTATTTAACTATAGCCGACCCTTTCACTTTTTTATTTATTTGCCCCTCATCTTATTTGCGATGTATATCACACTAGCTTTCTCTGCGATTTTTTCAGCGAAAATTCTACTAGTTCTTGTTAATAAAATCCATAAACCAAGAGAGGGTGTATTTTTACGAGATCCTTCAGATATAGATTATAGATACTGGAGTATAAGAAATACAATTAAAAAATGGCCATTCTGGGTTACGCATAAGTTTCCTTTTCCCTTTATGGATAATGTCTGTTTTAAGGTATTTAATGTTAAGACAAAGATTCAAAATTCGCTTTTTGAAGGATGGGTTGATACTGAGTTCATAGAATTTGGGACTAATGTAGTCATAGGGCAAGGTAGTATAATACAATCGTCAGTAATAATTGGAAATCTTTTAATAATAAAAAAGACAATAATTGAGGATAATGTGAGAATAGGATCTCACTCAGTTGTTATGCCTGGCACCCATATTGGTAAAAACTCAATCTTAGCAGCTATATCCTTGACTTTAGTTGGTCAAGAGTTAGAGGAAGGGTATATATATATAGGAGTTCCCGCAAAGAAGTACAAAAAAAATCGATTCTTCGAAGATAATATAGAAGATTTAATAAGACATGTGGAGGATGTCCATCAATTAAGAGAGAAATACGAGGGAATATACGATAAAGGATTTCAAGAGCATTCAACTCAGAAAGCTCGGAAGGAACTTAAAAGACAGAAACAAGAAATAGAAAAACGAAGGTTAGAGAAAGGAGTATAAATAAAATTTTTAAGATATTCTTATTTTATACTAAAATCATTACGATGATTCTTAATTTGGAAATTTTTAAATTTTACAAAATACAATAATAAGAAAGCATTTTAAAAGCGACAAGTAATGGCAACTAGCAGCGATGAGACAATTTCAAGTGATCTTGAAGTTGAGAATGTGAAAGAAGAAGTTGATTTAAAACTTAAATTATTTATGGTTGCATTTTTTATCATTTTCTCAATATCATTTCTTATCCCGGGAGTTATCTTTGTATATTATTTAATTCAATTCTTTGTACCATTGGTATTAGAGGCTGGTAGTATATTTACTGTTTTTTCAAATATTCAATCGATTCTTGCGCTGATGTTTATGCCTTTTGTGATGATAGTGTGTTATTTTATTCATTTATTTTTAGTTGCTTTAGTAACACGTTGGCTATGGGGGATAACTGAGAGAATATCCCCTTCAAAAGAAGGGATGATCCCTCTAAATAGGCCAAGTAAGACTTTGGATTACTATCACATACGGTCGTTTATGATTAAGTATCCAAAAAATGTATATGTAAAAGGCCCTTTTCCATGGTTAGCAAACTGGTTGTTTAATTTTGTTGGTACAAATAAGATTGGAAAGGGAACTACAATCGAAGAACAAGTATGCGGTGATAAATTTTGTGAAGTAGGTAATAATTGTTATTTAGGAGTTAACTCAGTTCTCACAACTCATTTGGTAGAAGGAATCTTTGGTAGAGTTTCTTATTTTAAAATTAAATTAGATGATAATGTTACGTTTACAGCACAAGGTTGTATTGCTCCGGGAGGAGAATTAAAAGATAATTCATATTTATTACCATATGCTAGTGCTTTTAAATTTTCAAAATTACAAGGAAATAATTATTATTTTGGAATCCCATTGCGTAAAATCTTTAAGAAAAAAACAATGGAATATTTAGGTCTCTCTAAAGAGGATTTAGAGAGAGATAAGGAATTAAGGATGAAACAACAACAATTAAAAAAGGAATTAAAGACAGAGGATTGAGTTAATTTAAAGATGTCTGAGGAAAACCTTAATATAGATGAACGGAATAAGGGTGAATCTGATTTTGCATTGGATTTTGTCACAAGTAGTGCAATTAGTAAAATTAGCTTGAAATTTTTAGCTTTTTATATTCCAATTTTTTGGTTTGGGGGGTTCTTACCAATATTATCGTTCTTAGGTTTATTTGCTTTTTTTCCTGCTTGGGGAATTTTAATTTTCCTACCCATTATTGTGTTTGCAATGTACTATGTATTCTTTTTCGGATGCATCCTTTTTACTAAACTCTTTTTAGTTCTTATAAATTTAATACATAAACCGAGAGAAGGAATCTTTAAAGCAGAAGAAGGTGATAAAGATTTTGAATTCTGGAGACTTCGAATTGAATTAAAAAAAATTGGAGTTTGGCTACTTAATAATTGTCCATTACCTTGGTCAGATGCTTGGCCCTTCCGATGGTTTGGCGTAAAGATGGATTTTTCTAGTCATCTTAACGATGCGTGGTGTGATGTAGAATTTATTGAATTTGGAAATAAAGTTACAGTCGGTCAAGCTGCTGTAATTATGAGTTCAATGGTCGTTGGAAAGTATTTAATCATAAAAAAAGTAATTCTCGAAGATTATTCTGTTATAGGAGGAATAGCAACCATCTCTCCAGGAACTATTGTAGGAAAAGATACGATGTTAGGAGCTGCTTCGAATACAAAATATAACCAAGTATTAGAGCCTGGATGGATCTATTTCGGAATTCCATGCATTAAATTGAAACCGAATAAATATGGCGTATCTAAGAAGCATATAATTTATAAAAAAGATGTAGATGGAGAAACGAAATATAAAGTTGAACAGGTATTAGATATTGTTGAGAATAATAAAAATAAGAAAAAATCATGAGCTGAGAGGTTGAAAACATGTCAGTACCTTCATCATTAAGAGTTGGCCCTTTTACGTCTACAGTCTTAGTTAAGAAAAGATATCTCTTTTTTTATTTTTTTCAAATTTGGGCTAGTACTATTTGCGTTTTAATAGAGCTCATTATCTATTGGAACTGGCTTCAACCCTATGACCCAATTCTTTTATCGTTCTTAGCACCCCTCGTATTTTTTATGATGTATATAACGTTAGTACTTTCTTCATTGTTATTTGCTAAAATATTTTTAATTATAGTTAATTCCATCTATAAACCTAAAGAGGGGGTATTTCTAAGAGATCCTTCTGATAGAGATTATAGATATTGGAGTTTAAGAAACACGATTAAAAGATGGCCAGTTTGGCTTGCTCATAAGTTTCCATTTCCCTTTTTGGATAATCTCTGTTTTAAATTATTTGGAGTTAAAACCAAGTTTTCAAATTCACTTTTTGAGGGATGGGTTGATTGTGAATTTATAGAATTTGGAGATAATATCGTTGTAGGGCAAGGTAGTATTATTCAATCAACTGCAATAGTAGGAAATCTGTTAATTATTCGTAAAACGATAATAGAAGATAACGTGAGGATAGGTGCTCATTCAGTAATTATGCCGGGTGCTCATATTGGTAAAAATAGTGTTTTAGCAGCAAATTCTGTTACTACTCTAGGGCAACAACTTGAAGAGGGGTGGATTTACGTCGGCATTCCAGCAAAAAAATTTAAAAAGAATAGGTTCTTTGAAGATGGTTTGGAAGATGTATTAGGCCATGTTGAAGATATTGAAGGTTTACATGAAAAATATGAAGCACTATA
>Ga0114925_10001394_pt1 | contig 11879 bp, 11 predicted proteins | sample SumtaG_2_FD_87287 | JGI IMG/M metagenome (GOLD analysis project Ga0114925, IMG submission 87287) | Deep subsurface microbial communities from Indian Ocean to uncover new lineages of life (NeLLi) - Sumatra_00607 metaG | ecosystem: Environmental > Aquatic > Marine > Oceanic > Sediment | place...
CTGACGACTTTAAAATATCAAAAACTGGAAGATCTGGTGGAAGCCATCGGCCTGCCAAAAGATAAATTATGCACCCACTGCTGGGACGGGAGCAGTTATTTTTAATTGATCACATTAAACCTAAATTCCGGCCCTCTGGGCCCGGATTCTTTACTATCATTGCGGCGGGTGTTGTTTCCAGTGGTCAATCGAGTTCGCATAGTACTGCAAAATATCCAGAGATTCAGGATCTGCCTGAAACCGCCCGTCTGATCCAGTAACCAGTCGTCTCAATTTCAGCATATTTAACGCGGTCAAGATATTTTGCGCCCGAGATCTTCTCGAGACATAGATCGGCGCACCCCGCTTTTGGATGTCGTCAATTAAATCATGCACACGGGCCTCCACTTCAAAAGCGCTGAGCCGGTGTTTGGAAAATTGAATCATGACGGCAGACACCAGAGAAACCGGCAGGGCCGGGATAATCTGCTCAATAGAAGACATCAACGATTTGCATATTTTTTCAACGTGGGGGAAACGGGCATCACGGTTCATTTTGCTGAAATTCATACCATGACTGCGGCAATAATCGCGGGCGGAAAGATGCGGGCCGAAGTTGACACAGGCATAACCGAAACGTTCCCATCGACTCAGCACCATTAACACCAGGCTGCGCCAGATAAACCTGGCGGTGGTTTTCACTACGAACCAGAGGCTCCGCTTTTCGGCCAAGGGGTCCAGTGTCCTTAAAAGGCTACGATCTTCCAGCGTTCTGTCGTAATTTATTCCCACAGGAATAAAAACGATATCTCGGTCCGTTTCCGGTTCGAAAGTGCGCAGCATATAATCGATAAAACCCATTTTGGGTTGCCGCAACCGGCCGTCATGACTCAGACCGCCCTCTATAAATACAGCCTGGCAAACGCCTTCTTTGGTGGCCATGTGGACATACCGTTCCAGCACCAGACGATACAGCGAATTCCCTGAATTTCGCCGCACGAAAAACGCGCCCATTGATTTGAGCAGTGTCTGCAACGGCCAGATTCTGGCCCACTCGCCCACCGCAAAAGAGAGTGCCGTGCGTTCCGCGACCATAAACGCCACTAAAATGTAATCCATATTACTGCGGTGATTCATCACAAACACGACGGTGGCATCCGGATCTACAGACGCCAACTGCTCGTTGTCAGCAAATCCGACACGCACCCAATAGAGGAAGCGCGCAATCTTTTTTGCCAGCCAGTAACCCATCCGAAAATAGAGGTAGGCGTTGAAGGCCGGCACGATCTCTTTGGCGTAGCCCAGGACTTCCGCCTGGACAATCTCACGCGGTTTATTATGCTCCTGAGCATGGGTCTGTATGGCCTGAACAACTTTGGGATCGTATGCTAGCCGGTCAATGAGCACCCGCCGTTTGGTGACCTGGAACGGCCTGATTTCGATGTCCAGGCGAGTGTTGATTTCATCGATGACGCGATTTATTTTACGTTGGAAAAACCAGCGAACGCTGGGGATGAAAATTCGATCCAAAATTGCCAGCACGGTTATTGAAAGCAGCAAGAGAAAAGTCCAGATGGATAACGTAACTTCGCCAGTCATGGTATGAATTTCTCCGGTTATTTATAAATTCTCATCAACACGTATAGACTATTTTCGCTTAAAGTTAAAGGTTTCCTGATAGAATCATGGCGAGATCTGTTTTTCCGTCTTGCCAAATACTTTGCATAAATGCTATAAAAACGGTCCTTCATCGTCATTGGCTTTCGATAAATTTTTTTCAAAAATTGATAACCTCGTAAAAAGTCATTTTGCGAACGACATTGAGCAATTTTGGAGAAAGGTTCAGAATGAGCCTGGCGTTAAAAATTTCAAACTGTTTGAGAGCGTTAGCCCGAGTTTTTGAAATTTAGCCAGGCGAGTTATGAATCCCAAAATTACTCACGGAGAGAACAAAATCAGACTTTTTACGATACCGCCAAAATTAAAGTGAGCTCGAAAAATCATGAAAAAAAAGTATCCGGAACACCTCTCTACATCAACCGACGGAAAAACCAGCAGCAGCGGCATGGAGCAAGAGCTTAAAAACCTGCGCAGGCAAGTCGATACCATAGACCGCCAAATCGTCTCCTTGCTTGTACAGCGCCAGGCAGAGGTGGAGCGCGTGGTTGCCCTGAAGAAGGCACATAACCTCCCGGTCTATCACCCGGCCCGAGAAGCGGATTTGATCTCCCGACTTCGCACCCAGGGGAGTGAAGCCGGACTTGACCCGGATTATCTCGAAGAACTTTATCGACGTATTCTCCGGCAATCAAGGGTTGTACAGACAGCCCAACTGGCCCGGAGAGGCATCCGTGCCGGGGCAACCGTGTTGATCGTTGGTGGTCGGGGAAGTATGGGCCGGTATTTTCGTCAATGGTTTAGCGATGCCGGGTACCGGGTACGTGTTCTGGATCGAGAAGGCTGGCCGAGCGTAGATGAGTTGTGTGCCGGGATTGAGCTGGCAATGATCAGTGTGCCCATTGAATTGACCACTGCGGTTGCCCGGGAACTCGGGCCGCATCTCCCTGAAGATTGCGTTCTTTGTGACATTACCAGCGTAAAGGTTTCACCTTTGGCGGCGATGCTTGAAGCCCACCCGGGTCCGGTTGTCGGTTTGCATCCGTTGTTCGGTCCAACCACCTCAACCATGGACAAACAGATCATTGTCGTGACTCCCGGCAGGCACCAACAGGCCTGTCAGTGGCTGATCGACCAATTTTCCGCATGGGGCGGCATTATTCTCCAGACCAGCTCCGAGGAGCATGATGAGATTATGTCCACGGTGCAGACGGTGCGACACTTTGCCACCTTTGCGTTTGGTCAATTTCTCTGCCGCAGGGGCATCAACCTTCCCCGCACGCTTGAATTCTCCAGTCCCATATACCGTCTGGAGTTGGGGATGGTTGGCCGGCTGTTTGCCCAGGATGCCTCATTGTACTCTGAAATCATATTTGCCTCACCGGAACGCCGTAAACTTCTGAAAGACTATTTGGCATCCGTGGAAGGCAACCTTGAAATGATAGAAGCGGATGATAGAGAGGGTTTTAGAGCTGAATTCCAAAAAATCGCGGACTGGTTCGGCCCTTTCAGCGAACAGGCGATGCGGGAGAGTACGTTTCTGATCGATAAGCTTATCGAACGTTTCTAATTATAAAATCGCGGAGCGATTTTATAAAAAAAGCCCGGCCGATTAAAGTATCCGCCGGGCTGAATAATTTTTTAGACGATTGCTGCTGTTTTTATTGATTACCACGCCATATCTTCGAGATCGATACCATCCCTTTCGTATTGCGCGTCACGCTCCGCGAGTGCTTTCTTGATCTCTTTTTCGCTCCAGGGCTCGAAAATCAGGCAATTGGCCACCAGTTCCCAAAGGTACAGGGTTTCATGGTAATTGCCCATGTCATGTGCCTTGGGCAGACCCTTCATGATCTGGTCGCGGCAGTTATGGCACGGTGCGATGACCAGCTCTGCACCGGTATTTTTAATCTGGTCCGCCTTGACCTTCCCATAAGCAAGACGTTCCTCGTCATACGGCATTGCCCAGGCACCGCCGCCGGCGCCGCAGCAGTGGTTGTTGAGCGGGCTGTCAATCATTTCCACCGTATTTTCAATGCACTGGGAGACGATCCATCGGGAAGTATCACAGTGATGATCCCCAAAAGACATCTGAGACTTTCTCCCGTAGTTGCACGGATCGTGGACAGTGGCCAGTTGGGGGTATTTTGATTTGTCAAGTTTGATTCTTCCCGTCTCAATGTATTCTCTTAAAAGTTCAAATATACTTACAATTTTAAATTCCTCGAAAGCCTCAGGAAACCACATGTTGAACCCGGCCCGGGTTGCAAAGTAGGCGTGACCTCATTCCGGGTAGAGGATGGTCTTTGCCTTCAGCCTTCGGGCGTTTTCCAATACGCGGCCCGCCTGGATTTTCCAGTTTTCATCATCCCCGGAAAAGAGACCCCAGTTGACCCCCTCCCAGTTGGTGGATGAAACCGTCCAGTCTTCCTTTGCAGCGTAGAAGATCCGCCACCAGAATTTCATGTCGTCCGGCTCGGCAAAGGGCTCCTTGGAATTGATTGTGACGATAATGTTGGCCCCTTCCTTGTCCACCGGTACGTGAAACCCGGGACAGGGCTGTTCCTCATCGGTTTCCATCTCGAGGCCCACGTCCGCCATTAGAAAAAGGAAGTCGTCTTTGGGAATGCCGAGGTTGTTGCCCCTTTCCAGGTTCATAATGGTTCCCTTGTGGATGGGGCCGGGAACCTTGTCCCGTTCGCGCAAGATCCGACACGTCCGGAAGGTTTTTATCAGCTGGACCCCCATGGGGCACGCCCACTGGCACCGACCGCAAAGGGTGCACACCCAGGGCCATTTGGAATCGATGACCTCCTGCTCCAGGCCCAGAGCTATGGCCCGTATCGCCTTCCTGGGATCCCAGCCGGGCACCAGATTAGTAGCCGGGCACCCGCTGGAACATGTGCCGCAGGTAAAGCAGACGTCGGCCAGTTCCGGGGAAGTCGCTATTTTTCGGTCCTTTCTGTCTATTTTGATGGGGTCTTCCAAAATATGTTCCCTCCCTTCAGGTTGTGTTTTTAACAGGTTGCCAATTTAGCCGTAATTCCGACTGTTATTCTCGGAATTGTTGCAAATATTTATTATATTTTTGCGCTTAAAGATATAGATAACTTTTTTTATAATGTCAAGTATGGATAATGCGTTTATATATCCGTTAAAAGCCGGTTGGCCGGAGATTTTTCGATTTCATCTCCAAAGGTTTCCAGTGTCTCCGATAACGCCTGAAGCTTCGAGGTCTGTGCCACCGGTATATCGTTGCTTCCCCTGTGCTCCAGGGCTTCGATAATGTATTTAACGGTAAACAGATTGATATCCCGGGCAGGCTGATAGGCCGGATCCTTGTCTATGTTTGATTTTGTACTGGAAAATATGCCACTTTCAACCAATTCATTGAGTATCTGCCGAACCAGACGGACCGGCATTTCCAGAGCCTGTGATATCTGATTGGCTGTCAGGGGCTTTTCGCCTTTTGAAAAATTGTTAACCAGCAGGTGAGTAATCTGGAGGGCGAGTAATTTTTTAAACGCAGGGCTGATTCTCCGGGTATCTGTCTCAAATTCATACGTATCGACATTCTGATACGCAAAAGAGATTTCAGCGCCAAAAAGGACGACCAGCCAGCTGATTTGCAGCCATATCAGGAACAGGGGAAGGGCGGCAAAGCTCCCGTAAATCGCATTGTACTTGGCCACTATAACCTGAAAGTTGATATAGGTCCATTGGGCGATCTGGAAGATTGTTCCGGCAATCACGCCGGCGATAATTCCGGCGCTGAAATCAACCCGTGTGTTGGGCATAAAGATGTAGATGGTAATAAAAAGAATCCAGATCAGGCCATAGGGAAGCATTTTTAACATAAAAAATATTATAGGGCTGAACATCCCCAGCAGCGCAACTTTTTCGGTTATATGTGTAATCTGTGTTGTTATAAAGACCGTAACACTGCTTGACATGATGATGAGAATCGGACAGATCAGCATGATAGAGAGATAATCCGATATTTTTCTTCCAAAACTTCGAGATTCTTCTATCTCCCATATCGCATTCAATGAACTCTCGATATGGCTTAGGACTTTGATTACCGACAAGAAAAGAATCGCTATGCCGATACCGGCGATGACGCCGCCTTTGGTGTTCTCAAGGAGTGAATTGGCAAAAGTTATGACCTGGGTCAGCACTTCTTCCTGGGCGGAAAAATTTTCATAGAGTTGTTTTTCAAGACGTTTTGCAAAACCAAACCCCTTGGCGATGCCAAAAGCCATGGCGGCCACGGGAACAACGGAGAGCAAAGAATAGAATGTGAGTGCGGATGCCCTTAACGGGCATTTGTCGTCACTGAAGCCTCGAATGGTCAGCAGAATAATCCGAAGCTGTTTAATGGCAAAGGCTTTTTTGCGGGGGAGGTCTTTTAAGCGAATCCGCCAGACGCCGGTTTTGAAAAACTCGGTAATTTTTGATTTAATCACTGAAAGTTCCGGCATGGATATCTCCCTTGTATCTATAAATTCTTGGCCATGGCCAGCTGGTTTTTGCTTACTGCGATGTTTAGATCAGGCTGAACCAGTTCGTGGTGTTTTTCATTAAACGGGACATACATCAGAAGGATGTTTTTGGGTTTGATGGTTATATCCTCGAGTTTGGGAAAAAGCTTTAACCGGGGTTTCATAAAACTGGCCAGGTTAATTTTAAGGCTTTCGAAAGCTTCCTCAACCGGCAAAGTCACGGGAAAGAGCCTGGCATTCGGCATTTCATTTTCCGGTTTTACTTTGAGCTGGGACAGGGTTATTTTACGTGCGAGGCTGATGAAAATCTGGGGTGAAACCTTGAATCCCAGTGTCCAGAAGAAGAATCCCATGTCGTGCCAGTCATCCTGAACGGCCCGGGGAAGGTTGGCAACCCTGACAAGATCCGCGTACGAGTCGAGTACTATTCCCGAAACATCCACCCTGAACCGCCAGAAAGGCAGATATATCATATTTTTTTCTTTTCCGGGCATGTGTGCGAATTTCAACCTTTTGAAGCCGTTTTTACCCGCCCGCCAGGCTGAATTGCAGTTTTTGCAATTGAGAACAAGAGCGTCCCGCTCACCGTACATATCCCAACCGCACCCCGGGCAGAGGGTCGGCATGAACTGGATACGCCAGTCCGGGCGTCCGCCGGGTAAAAGGGCGACGTCAAAATCATCCGGCAGCTTCGCAGCGGTCGGTTTGTTCAAAACCCCGTCAATAATTTTTTTATCCACGTGGAACGGCGAATAGATAAGGCTGAGAGTTTCACCGATGTGCGACTGTAAAAAGACAGGCTTTGGCAGAGATGATCTGAAACGCTCCATAAAAAGGTGCATCACTTCTTCAAAGGAGAGGGTTGGCTTCAGGAAGCGTCCCGGGCTTTCCGGGGTTACGAATTTGAGCTTCAGGGCCTGGCTGCGCAATCCCACGGACTCAGGAAAATACCGGGATTCCAGCGCCTGATAGCTGACATCCATAAATTTGTGCCGTATTCCGTCTGAAACACAGGAAAAGAGCATCCCTTTGAACCGCCAGTACGGGAAAAAGACCAGTTTTTCATCTTCCGGGGCAGCATTGGGCAGCATATAGCGGAAATAATCTTTCTGCACCAGATAAGATTTTACCCGGCAGAACTCGCAGGTAAAGAGGCGGTCTGTTTCTTCCAAAATGGCCGGCGCTCCGCACTGGGGGCATTGATATTCGATAAGTAAATTAATGCTTTTCTCCGCACTGGTTGCAAAAGATGGAATTGTCTACGTTTTCGCTGCCGCATTTTGAGCAGAACTTGGACGTGGGCTTTTCCTCAACCGGATGACCGCAGCGCGGGCAGAACTTGGTGCTGGGGGTCAGGTTTTTCCCGCACTCTGTACACTGTTCGAAGACGAGCTGCTGATGTCCGCAAAAAGGGCAGAATTTCGCATTTGAGGGGATCGAGTTCTGGCAATCCGGACAGGGAGTGCCTTGCTGGGGTCCGGTCTCCTGGTGCTGGGGTTGTGCCCCGCTGAAATATTGGGAGAACATGGCCGGCAGCATCAGACCCAGTCCCATGCCCATACCGGGGCCTGCTCCGCCCTCGGCGTCTGAAGCTTTCTCCATGGCCATGGCCGCTTTCATCTGCATGAGCTTGTTCATGTCATCGAAAACACCCATGCGGCTTCGGTCATCAATGGCCTGCTGAACTTCGGGCGGGGGCGTGATGGCGTTAATGTAAAGGTGGTCCAGTGCAAGGCCGAAGCGGATGAAATCCTGCTGAAGGCGTTTGACAAGTCCTTCGGACAGTTCGTCATATTTGGCCGGCAGGTTCAGTATCGAGTCGATGGTCTCTCCCATATAATCATTAAACCTGGATACGATGACCCTGTTGAGGTATTCCTCAATCTCCTCTGTGGTGTAAATTCCCTGGGTCCCCACCAGTTTGTTGATGAACAGAACCGGCTGAACGACCTGCAGGTTGAACACCCCGAAGGCCCTGAGCCGGACCAGGCCCAGCTCCGAATCCTTAAACGCAACCGGATCCCTCGTTCCCCACTTGAGGTTCGTAAATACTTTTATATTCACGAAATAGACTTCAGCCCTAAGAGGGCTGGTGAGTCCCCACGGGAGGCTGAGGATCTTGGTTAGAATAGGGATGTTGGCTGTTTTCAGGGTATGCCGGCCCGGGCCAAAGGCGTCCAGTGCCTTGCCCTGATAAAAAAAGACGCCGGCTTGATTTTCCCTGATCGTCAGCTGGGCACCGTATTTGATTTCCCCGGAACCGGTTTCCGGCAAGCGGTGCACAAGCTCTTTGCCTGTTTCGTCAAACCATTCCAGAATTTCCAGAAAAACGACGTTGTCTGCGCCCATATTTGACTCTCCTTTTGTTGGGTCATTACTTGATATCAGCTTTTCGTTTCGACGCCTTCATCTGTCTCCTGAATGTCGATTTGTTTCGCGGTCATCTCTTTTATCGCATAGTCATAATAGATGCGGTTTTTGATAAACAGGTCATAAATATCCGGATCGATGTGGTTATCCTTTTTCATGAATCCCATGATCTTGACCGCCTGAGAAAGCTTCATCGGCTTTTTGTATGGCCGATCCTTGGCGGTCAGAGCTTCAAAAACATCGGCAATGACCATGATACGGGACTGTAAAGGGAGATTCTTCCCTGAAATCTTTCTCGGGTATCCGGATCCGTCCATTTTTTCGTGATGCCCGCCGGCGTATTCAGGAACATTTGCCAATTTCCTGGGAAAGGGCAGCTGGTTTAATATCTTTGCCGTCATGGTGGCGTGGTTTTCGATAATTTTTCGTTCTTCTTCGGTCAAGGTCCCTTTTTGAATACACAAATTTTTCGCTTCTTCTTCTGTAAGATAAGAATGCGCTTTACCATTTGAGAAGTAGGTTTTTTTCGATATTTCTCTGATACGATCGATTTTATCTTCACTCATGAATTCCCCGGGATGGTTGCATGATTGGATAAAGTCCAATTCCTCGTCAAGGGTTTGTATTTTCCGCTCGAGTTCTTTGTCCAGCCGTTCCATTTCCAACCGGTTATTCGGTTCGCTGTGTAAAAGCTCAATTTTCCGATGAAGATATCTATTTTTGATCGACTCGGCAATCAGCTGGAACCTCGTTTCGATGTTGTGTATCCGGTCAAAAATGGTCTGGAGTTTGGTTGATTTGTCGACCACATACTCGGGGGTGGTAATTTTTCCCACATCATGCATCCAGGCGGCGAGTCGCATCTCTTCGACCTCGTCTTCATTTAAGAAAACGTCTTTAAACGGACCTTCGTCGGTCTCATTAATCTTTTCAGTGATCATCATTGTTAAATCGACCACACGGTTGATATGGCCCCCGGTGTATGGAGACTTTTCGTCGATGGCGGTGGCGATGCTTTTGATAAAGGAGTAGAATAGATTTTTCAGATCATGGATCAGTTGTGTGTTGGTCAGGGACACCGCCGCCTGTGAGGCCAGTGAAGCGATCAGATCCACATATTCCTTTGAAAATTCAACGACCTCCCCGGTTTCAGGGTTCTGAGCGTTTAAAAGCTGCAGCACGCCGATAATGTCGTTTTCATGATTTTTCATGGGAATGACCGCCATCGATTTGGACCGATAGCCGGTCGATTCATCATACTTCCTTGGTCCGGTGAAGTCGAAGCCTTCAGCCTCATATACATCCGGAATGTTGACCGTTTCACCGGTGAGGGCCGTGTATGATGACACGTTTGAATGGTTGGGTTTTCCGTCAATGTACAGCGGGACTTTGGGCAATGAGAAATTATCACCACTCTTTCCACCCATCCGGGTCTTCATGGTGTCGTTTTGCAATATTTCAAAACGGAGATGCTTTTTGTCATCATCAAGAATATACAATGTTCCGGCATCTGCGCCGGAAAGCGCTCTGGCATTATCTACAATTAATTCGAGGAGTGTTCCGATATCCTTTTCACCCGATAGTGCCAGCCCGATCCGGGTGAGTTGCTTGATGTGTTTTATCTGATCTTCTGCATAAAGCGTAACCTCCTTGATAACCAGATTGAGCAGTTTATTGAGCCTTTTATCCGGAGATAAATTGTCAAGATCAATCGTGAGCTGGTTTTCGATGTTTTTGTCAATATTCGATGAAGAGGTCATTTCGTATCCTTTCAGATAAGGCTTCATGTATAAAAACCGCGCCGGAATACCCCGTGGCTTGTCACCGGGATGAGTGGCGTAAACCTATCCATGGAAACGGAGGTTTTCTCCACGCGGTTTTTAGTGCGCGAAATGGGCGGTGCCAATTTCGCTACAGGTTGCCAAAGGCAACCGGCCGGAAAATGGAGAGCATTTTCCGGATGTGAATTGGAGAAAAGAATTCGAGAATTCAAGGGGTTTTTAGCTTGTTGGAATTGGTAAGCATTTCACTCGAACCCCTGGCCCAGACCGACTAACCTTACTAGATTGTCAATAAACTATCATCATTATGAAGCTTAGCCTATAATTTAAGTAATCACCGCGTCGCGACAGGGCGGGCCTTGAACCCTCGACTCCTTGAATCCTTTCAAAATCATCAACTCTTTTGGAGATGATCCTAATTTTTCAAGTAATATAGTATAGTCAAATAAGAAAGTAAAATTAATAATTGAATAGCAGCATCACCCTGAACAATCCTGTTTTAAAATAGTTTAAACTCGTATATAAGGGCTCGTAAGAAAGAACTGAAAATTTTCTTAAAAACAAACTGTTTGGATAAATGGTTCACTTTTCAAAGGTCTCGGATGTAACATTCGGGGTTAAAGACCTTAAACCGATGCGGATAGACAAACAATGCTCAACAAGTCTTTGATTTGTTTTATATTATCTATCTACCTTCTGACCACGGGCTGTACTGTTTTAGTCGGTAAGACTGTTTATGACAGTGGCGAATTGACAAGAGTCTATCAAAAAACCTTTGATGAAAGCACGGCGGCATGTATTGAAACGTTAAAAAGCCTGAAAATTATAATAATTGACAATATACCTCACGGTATAACAACAGAGATACAGGCTGAATGGCCCGACGGGACACCGATAAAGGTATTGATCGTAATGATAGCGCGAAAAATTACCGAAATTTCCATCCGTTCCGGCGTTGTTGGGGTGAGGGACAGAAATGCCTGCGAGATGATTCACGAGAGCATTGCGCAAAAGCTGCACGGTTAACGATAATATCTGCCGGTGCGAGGAGGCATTTTGCGGATTGCCCCGCAGGGATGGGGATCCCACATGTCCAATCCGCTTTTATAGCAGATAGCAAAAGTGCACGATAACGCAGAATTCACCGGACGCGTCAGCGGTCCGGTGGAATGACAGGTTCTGTTCCCATCTATGATTTTGGAGCTAAGGAACCATTCAAATATTTATGAATAACACTTGAAATAAGTGTTTGATATGGAATGCCTTCTTCAATAGCCTTTATCTGAATTTGATGATAATCCTTTTGAGTCAGACGGAGATTGATGCGTTTATCTTTTTTCAGAGTGTTTCGGGCTGCCGCTATGGCTTTTTCTTTTTCCTGTTTGATATTTTTAACAGGGCGCCACTCATCATGCTCGATTGATTCCATCGAGTCTTTTTCTTCTTGATCAATCGGCTTAAAAGCCTTTTTACTTAATTTTTTCATTATTCCCCCTGTAAACCGTAACGCTTTGTATATTTCCGACTTGGAAAGGCCGTTTTAAGAAAAATTTCATTCTCTTTTTCCACAATTGGAACAGAACCAGTGATTATACAGTTCTGTTTATCATGTAATCAGATACATTGCCAA
>Ga0114925_10001395_pt1 | contig 11875 bp, 9 predicted proteins | sample SumtaG_2_FD_87287 | JGI IMG/M metagenome (GOLD analysis project Ga0114925, IMG submission 87287) | Deep subsurface microbial communities from Indian Ocean to uncover new lineages of life (NeLLi) - Sumatra_00607 metaG | ecosystem: Environmental > Aquatic > Marine > Oceanic > Sediment | place...
AAAACCAATAATTTCCTTTTTCATAAAAGCTTGAGATAAGAAAATCAATGTGGGAAAATAGATCTGGCCGGTACAGATGAACTCAACCGAAGAAGCTAGGAATCCAGCAACTAGAGCTCCAAGGAAAAAATGTTTCTTATGCCTTATCATTCTACCAATAGAAGTATTAACTTTCCGCTGAAAACTAAGGGGAATTCTCAGAAATATTTTTTTCGTATTATTTTCTTTTAATGCAAGATAATCAGCTATACTCAATGTACCAGCCAAGGCACAAAAGATAGCTCCTGTAATCAATATAGATTTTCTTACCAAAGGAAAAAGATTAGCTCTTCTAAAAAATTCTAAAAAGCCCAATCCTGTAAAAAAATAAGTTAAAAACACGGCTATAATAAACAAAATACCAGCCTGAAACATTTCATCCCGTCGCTTCCTTAAATAACTCATGAAAGTGATAAGAAAGATAACTATAGAAAAGGCACATGGGTTTATTCCATCTATTAACCCGGCTATTATGAGGGTGGGTATCTTTAATCTCTCAAGATACAAGGGAAGTATACCTTGTTGAAGTTCATTACGATCTTTCTCAGCTCTCATCCACATATTTTCTGTTCCTGTAACGGTATAATCTTTCAGTACTTTTTCCACTTCTTTGAAATCTATTTCACCTATGAAATAATGCTTTCCCATATAAATTGCGGGACTAATAAGTCTTTCTTCTAAAGGAACTTCATAGAGTTTTCCTATACTCGCCTGCATCAATCTATTTTCTTCCTGAGCCACATTAGAGTATCTAATTTCAAGCTGAGGGAAATTTTTGTTAAACCCCACAAGGATAGAAGCTATTTTTGAATCGCACAATCGACATCCTGGCTCAAAAAAGTAAATCATATAAATGGGTCTTGGGGTTTCAATTAGATTTTTTTGGGAAGGGGTAACACTAGTTTCAATAGGCCAGCACAGGGGGGCAAAGAAAGCGAAGAATCCGGAAAAAAATAAGGTAACATATGCTATTTTAATGAAGTCGATCCTTAAAAGACTAAAAAGACCCCTAATCATATCTAATCTTATGCTAGATTTAGACATCTCTATCCCTGAAAGAAAATCAGCTTCCGCAAAAATGAAGACGGCACCCTGATCTTCTACCAGGATGCCGTCTATCTTGCTCACTTCTGTTTCTACAATCCTTTACTTCTTTTTCTCCAATACTACCTCTTAAACACTATTTCCCCGCCGACTATTGTTATATCGATGGGAACGTCTATAAGAGTCATCGTAGGCACGGTCAGAATATCTTCTCCGAGTACCACCATATCGCCATATTTGCCTATTTCTAGGGAGCCGAGAATATCTTCGTCATGATACATGTATGCGGCATTGATGGTATAAAGTCTGAGACACTCCATGACTGATATTTTCTGACTTTGGCCTGTCGGTTTTCCGCCACTTGTCACTCTGTTCACAAGGCCCTGGAATGCCATTAAAGGTGGGTATGGAGAAGCACTATAATCTGAGTGCGCGGAAACCCCCACTCCTGCATCGATAAAGCTCCTCACTGCAAACATATACTCGAGGCGTTTCTCACCGTAAGCCGGCGCAAGCTTGTCACCATGATACCAGGGATATGCTCCGAATATGGTCGGAAACAAACCAAGGCTTGCAATCCTGGCAACGATATCCGGAGGTGTGACTGTGCAGTGGATGATTATATCCCTTCGATCGGTCTGCTCAGGATATCTTTTTTGCAGCTCTTCTATAACATCCAGGTAGATATCGAGCGCCGCGTCGCCGTTTGAATGGGTAGAGGTACGAATGCCCGCCGCCCATGCCCTGTCGAGCTCTTCAAATATCTGTCCCTTTGTTTTGGTCAGCACGCCATAGAAGTCGTCGTCCCGATGAAGAAACGGCTCCCTCATGTAAAGCGTACGGGCGGAACAGGCACCATCCATTAGGTGCTTAGATCCCACGACTTTGATCCATTCATCACCGATCCCGCGAGCATCCGCGCCAAGGGCGCTCAATGCATCAATACTACCATTCGTTCTAAACCTGACGATTTGTTCCCCTTGCCTTCGCAGGCTAGTCATAGCGCTAAGGGCACCGGACCCTGAATTGTAAATAGTGGTGAGACCATTTCTAGACCAGTCCAACATAGCCGCTTTGAGAGCTGCCATTTGTATTTCCATTGGTAGGTCGGGCACAGATGGTAAACTGTTAGAGACCATTCTCCTGGCAGTTTCATGAGTCCCGCCCGTTAACTCGCCTGTAACGGGGTCACGTTCAAACTTGCCTCCCTCGGGATCTGGCGTATCTTTCGTGATACCGGCAAGTTCAAAAGCCAAACTGTTGTAGATTGTAAAATGTCCTCCCACAGTCGATACCGAAACCGGATTATCCGGAGCAGCTTCGTCAAGTTCCCATCTGGTGGGATGACGCTTTTCCGCAAGTTTAAAGTCATCCTCCTTGGAACAGCTAATTCGCGCCCCTTTCGGTATGGTCGCCGCCCGTGCTCTAATCTTTTCCTGCAAGTCAGCTATATTGTCTACTCCAGCTTCCTGACTCACATCAACACTTCGCCCTGCTCGCATTGCAGTTCTCGCATGATGCCCGTGCGAATCGAGTAACCCAGGGATAACAGTCCTCCCCCTTACATCAATCACTCTTGTTTCAGCACCGACCAATGACCGTATCTCACTGCTGGTTCCTAAGGCAATAATTTTGCCAGATTTTACAGCGACGGCCTGTACGATGCTGTCGTTACTATCTACGGTAACAACCTTGCCGTTCAGAAGCACGAAATCCGCAACTACTGGACCTGCTAGTGCCATACTGGTTGTTCCCAAGGCTAAAATCAAAATCGTTGCCAAGATGAACAACCCTTTGGTAGGGGAACCACAGCCATGCTTAAAATACTTTCCCATTTTTAAATCTCCTTTACAGTATTTATAGACTTTGGCTCATTTTTCCTTGAAAGCCCCTAGAAAGAGAGACTAATCTTTCGATACTTCTCTTTTTGGAAAGCTTTCCTTTGTCCCCGCTAACGGCCTGTCTACTTTGCACCTCCCTCTGGCCCTATTTTTAGCTTTTCTGTCGAAGATCCAACTTCATTTTTTATTTCTCAGTATAAAAGAGCTTTAGTTCCTCGCCTCATTCGCCCTATTCGAGGATTTATCCCGTCGATACCATTTTCTCATCAGCGATTTTGAGAACTTCATCAAGAACCTCTATACCCTCGTCAACTTGCTCCTCAGTAATAATTAACGGGGGCGCAACAATAAAGTGGTTATACCAGCTGAGTATATATAATCCCTGCTTTAATGCCTCATTTGATATTTTACCTACCATAAGAGGCTTAAGAGATGCTTTGTCTGCTTTGGTATTAAAAGGTTCTTTTGTTTTTCTGTTTTTTACTATCTCAATGGCCCAGAAATGTCCAATCCCTCTTACATCTCCCATACACTCATGACGGGTCATTAATTCATGAAGTCTCATTTTCAAATGATCGCTTACCCTTTTAAGAAGTCCTGTTATCACAAGTTTTTTGTACTCTTCTATTGCTGCTGGAACAGCTGCTATAGCAAGTGGGTGCATTGCGTATGTATGTCCATGAGAAAGATATCTATCTTCGAAATATTCCTTAATCTCGCTCTTAGTTGCAGTGATTCCAACGGGAGTATATGCAGCTGTGCACCCCTTTGCCGTAGCTAATATATCAGGTATTACATTCCAGTGATTCATGGCAAACCACTCTCCCGTACGATACCAACCACTCATTACTTCGTCTACAACCAGCAGTATTCCATTTTCATCAGCAATATTTCTTAAGCGGGGAAAATATTCCTTTGGTGGAACTATTATGCCATTAGTACCTACTACCGGTTCAACAAAAATTGCAGCCACATTTCCCTCTTCCTTGATCATGTAGTCTATATATTCAGCACATTGAATGTTGCATCCTGGGTATTCTAATGCAAAGGGACATCTATAACAGTAAGCATCTGGAGCAAAGATTACACCAGGCATCTTATTCACAGGTTCTGCAAACCATCGTCTAGGATCCCCTGTAAGTGCGATGCTACCTGAAGTAGCGCCATGATATGACCGATACCGGGAAATTATCTTGTACTTAGGCGCCATGTATTGCCTGATCATCTTTAGTGCTGCTTCATTTGCCTCTGTTCCAGACGGAGAAAAGAAAAATTGATCTAAACCCTGGGGCATTACACCGAGTAAGGCTTCAGTTACCTTTGCCTTCATTTCACATACAAGCCCAGGAGCTACATAAGGAAGTTTTTTTGCCTGCTTACATATGGCATCAATTATCATTTCATTCCCAAATCCGAGATTCGAGCACATCAATTGAGATGAAAAATCAAGGTAGCGTCTGTTCTCCCCATCAAAAAAATATACACCCTCCGCGCTGGTAACGTACAGTGGTTTTTTCCATGCTTTTTGTGCTCTCCATGTCCCATAGGTATGGTTCGTTATTAATTTCACGTCTTTTTCAGGATCAGTCATCTTAATCCTCTCTTTTTTGAAGTTTTGAAGTAGAGAGCTAGAATTTGACTCTTCATTTTTCTAATCGGCTAAATGCCGAGATACGCCTTCTTCACCTTTTTATTTGCAGACAGTGTCCCGCTGTCTCCACTCAACACAATCCTTCCAGTCTCTAAGACATAACCACGCTGACCAATTTCCAAGCTCTTACGCACGTTTTGCTCCACCAGCAGTATTGTAGTTCCCTCCTCATGAAGCTTCTTAATTACACCAAACACCGTCTCCACCACCGCGGGCGCCAAACCCAGCGATGGTTCATCCACCATCAGGAACTGTGGTTTCGACATAAGAGCCCTGCCGAGCACAAGCATCTGCTGCTCTCCACCGCTAAATGTACCTGCCAGTTGACTCTGCCGTTCTCTTAGCCTTGGGAACAAACCAAAAACCCATTCCATAGTTTTTTCCACTCGCGCCTTCTCTTTTTGTATATAAGCTCCAAGTTCAAGATTCTCCCTAACTGTCATGTAGGGAAAAACTCTTCGTCCTTCAGGGACTAAACTGATGCCTCGTGAAATAATCATTCGAGGTGCCACGCCATCTATATGTTTGCCTTCGAAGGTGATACTTCCCGATGTGGGATGGAGCATACCCATAATGGTTTTGAGAATGGTTGTCTTTCCAGCACCGTTTGCCCCCACCAATACCACAATTTCACCTTTACCTACGCTCAATGAGACGTCCCAGATAACTTGAGTCCCATCGTACCCGACACTAATGTTGCTAACTTCGAGCATAATTTTTAGCTTCCTTGCCTAAATATGCTTCGACAACTTTTTCGTTGTTTGCGACCTCGCGAGGCGAGCCCTCAGCGATTTTCTCTCCATAATAAAGAACTACGATTCTCCCACACAACTCCATAACTGCCTTCATTACATGCTCCACTACAATGAGGGCAATTTCCATCTCTTCGTTGATTTTGCGTAGTAATTTTAGAGTCTCCTCAATCTCTACAAGATTAAGGCCAGCCATGAGCTCATCAAGCAACAAAAGCTTCGGCCTAGTCATCAGTACCGTGGCTAATTCAAGACGCTTCTTAAGTACTGTTGTCAGATTCTTGGCAACCACATCCTTGAGTCTTTCTAAATCTGTCAACTTAAGTATGCGCTCAGCCTCACGTTGCTGGTCTACACCAAGGCCAAAGGAGAATTTCCTGGCTATAGCCCCCGTAAGTAAGTGTTCATACACTGACAGCTCCGGGAGAACGCGAACGATTTGGAATGTTCTGCCGATTCCCCGCCTACAAACCTTATGGGGTTTAAAACCATCTATCCGTTCACCAGCGAATTTGACAATTCCCGAGCTTGGTTTTAACTCACCACTAATCATACCGAACGTTGTTGTCTTTCCCGCCCCGTTAGGTCCAATAATACCCAAGCGGCTACCAGCCTTTATTTCTAAAGTAAAACTGAGACCCTCTACCGCCATCACTCCCCCAAATTCTTTGCTGAGATCTTTTACCTCAAGAGTCTGCATCATTTCTTTCTCCATAGTCGCCCAATTCGCTCAATTATCCCTATTAAACCTTTTGGCTCAAAAACCAACACGACTATTAACGCAATAGCCCAGATAACGTATCTGAACTCGGGCGCAAAACGCATGACCTCAAGGACAAACGTCACAATTCCCGCACCCAATATTGGACCAAACAAGGTCCCTGCGCCCCCAAACAGTGTCATAATCACAACCATCTCCGAAGTCATCCAGGCAAACGTCGATGGATGAAGGAGGCGAAAAAAGTGAGCAAAGAGACTACCGACCAAACCAGCCAATCCAGCACTTATGCTGAAAGATAATACCTTGAAAGCGGCAGTATTGATGCCGATCGCTTCAGCAAAATCTTGATCCTCCCGAATTGCTATAAAGATCCTTCCTATCCCCGACCTGACAAGACGATAAAGGAACACTACCATCAGTATCCCGAAAACGAGGATCAGATAATAAGAGGAATTCATGCTACTAAAGTCGATACCCAAAAAGCCTTCGGGCGGGGGAATATCCCTTAAGCCCAGAGGACCACCCGTTAATTTATACGAATTCAAAATGACAAGATAAACAAGGTGGCCGAAAAAGAAGGTGGTCACTGCAAAATAGGCTCCTCGAAGCCTTAACGCGGGATAGCCAACACCAGCCCCCACAACAAATGTGAACATGCCACTTATTGGCAATGCTACCCAAAAGGGCAAGCCAGCTTTTAGGGTTAGAAGAGCAGAAGTATAAGCACCTATACCATAAAATGCTCCATGGCAAAATGACAACTGTCCTGTATATCCCAGCAACAGATCATAACTGACTGTCAACATAGCATACAGCATTGCCAGTATCATTACGTAAACAATATAGTTTGATGCCACGCGGGGAATCAACAGAAGAACGATAAGAAGTATCACTAAACCCATAAGTTTTTTGATCCCAAACTTAGCTTTTGCCACTTCTCTTAAAGAATTCTTCATAATCACTACATCCTTCCAAATAATCCCTTGGGTCGGAAGAGCAGTACAAGAATGAGTACAAAGAAGGAATATCCGTGTTGATAAGCCGATGATATATAGAAACCACCTAAGCTCTCCACAATCCCTAATCCCAAACCGCAAACCAGGACGCCACCGACGCTACCGAATCCCCCCAGAATAACCACCACCAGAGATTTGAGCAGGGGAAGGTCACCCATAGTCGGATAGACCGAGTATAGGGGAGCAGTCAGTACCGCGGCTGTGCTGGAGAGCGCGCCACCCAAGGCAAAAACCACGGAATTCACAGTGTCAATGTTAATACCCATCATCTCTGCCGTTTCTTTATCCTGAGAGGCAGCTTGAATAGATTTTCCCATTTTTGTCTTCGTGATAAAGAAATACACAAGGCCGAACAGAATCCCAGCCATCGCGATGACTACTAGTCGCTCATACGTGACATAAAATCCCAGTAAGGGAATCTTACCAGAGAGATAACTCGGCATGAACTTTGCTTTCCCGGTCCAGAACACAACGGCCAAGTTAGACATCAAAAAGAACAAGGCGATGGCACACAGGAGTTGGATGTGGTGAGTAGTTCCTCGCCAGCGACGAAAGAGCATTTTCTCACATGTAAAGGCTATAGCAGCACCCACACACATAGCTACAAATATACTAGCCAAGAAAGGAAGTTTAGCCCATGTAACTGCAAAAAAACCTACATAAGCAGCGATCACATAAATGGCCCCCTGGCTGAAATCCGGAACATCAGTAATAGACCAGATGAGATTAAGGCCCAAAGCTATCAAGGCATAGACTGAACCAATGACGATTCCATTGATGATTTGCATCACCAGATAATCCACTATTCAACCTCCTTATTCTCTTATTCTCTTATCTCGGGTAAAAACCTAAATTTCCACTTCTTGATTCCCCCAAAAATATCCCATTTTGATTCCCTTGGGGTATCTCATGCTAAACCGAGGCTACCTATTATGGTGTAAAAAAGCCATTATTTAGAGGTTAAGACCTTGGATGCGATTATAGAAACAAACCCTCTTTCTCGAGACTCAACGTCTGTCTTCGCCAAAAAATGTCTTCAAACCCCGAAAATAAGCTCTTTGCTCCCTAATAGAAAATCCAGCCTCAACTGTATTGTATTCGGCTTTAGAGAGCTCGCCGTTGACCACCCTTCATCCATTCAATTACTCTAGGACTGTATCGGCCTTGATTCTTGTATCCTTCAAAGTTCTCAAACTTTATATAGCCTTGCAGGCCCTGAAATTCGACTTTCTTCATAGCATCCTTGATCTTTACCGGATCCAAAGACTGAGCTGATTCAATGGCCTTGGTAACTACCCGAAGCGCATCATAACCAAAGATGATCGCGTAGTGCATAGGAGCATTAAATTTTTCCGATATTCGCTTCTCAAACTCAGCAGGAACATCTCCCCAAAGACTAATTGCGTAAGTTCCCTCCACCACTTCCGCGCCAGCTAGTTCAACGAGCTCCATCTCGCCCATTTCTTCAGCTCCCATGAACTTGATGTCGGGTATGAGTCCAAGCTCTTTTGCTTGTTTCAGGATCATAGCTCCCTCTGGAGTCACTCCAATATAGAAGACGATATCAGCATTAGATCTTTTTATTTTGGTCAAGTACATCATGAAATCAGTAGTTCCTCTCTCAAAGTAATCTTCGCTCACCATTTTGACTCCCTGCTTCTCTAGCTCACTCCTGATAGAAGTTACGAAAGATCTTCCATAGTCATCGTTTACAGACAAAAATCCCATAGTCTTCGGATTGAGCTCCATAATCACCGGGGCTACCAGAGGAGCCATCAGACCCATGGAAGGACGCATTCTGAAATAAAACTCGTGCCCGGGACTAGTTACCGCATCAGCCGCACACTCGATGGTTAATCCTGGGATTTTCAGCTCGTCACATACAAGAGCTATAGCCATACAAACGGAGCTGCAATGATCACCGAGAATTGCCACAACCTCATCTTGCATCCCAAGTCTACGAACATTTGCCACACCTTCTGTTGGTGTACACACGCTATCATAGCGTACAATCTGAATCTTGTGTGTTTTACCATTAATGATAATTCCCTTCTCGTTGATCTCTTCTAGCGCCAGTTGAACACCTCGCCAACCATTTGTCCCGAACTCAGCAGCTGTACCTGTGAATGGTGCAGTATAACCAATTTTTATAACTCCTGGCTCAGCCGCCAAGCTCAGAAAACTACACCCCCCTACGGCTATTGCCGCCACCATAATAACTGTCAGTAACCTTCTCATTGAATTTCTCATCTGATTTGCCTCCTGATAATTGGACTTAGCTAAGGGTCTGCTTTTAGGATAGTTGCCACCACCTCCGTTATTTGATTTTTGACCCATATCTATCGCTACACTGTTCTAATAAAAGTTTTTAACTTGTCCGCGAATTAAATCACTTCCACAGCATCCAGCTAAAGCTGCCTTTCTTTATCACATAACTCGCTAATTAATTTTTCTGAATAGTAGAGCATAGACTATTCTCTTAAAGAAGTAATTTTAGTTTTTCTTTGCGTTCCTCTCCTCTCTTACCTATTCTCTCAAAAACTCTTGGAATATCAGCTAACAGTGATTTTGACATTTTAGCTGCAGTGGTATAAAACTTTTGTAACTTCTCTTCTATCTCCAAAGCTCTCTGTACCACATTAGATAAGCTTGCATCTTCAGCCACAGCACCCTCGAAGATGTACTCATCTACATTCAATCCTTCGAAGGAAAAACCTGTCTCAAGGGCATCAGTTACAACTTCGTTATATGTTCTTTGTACCATTACTCTATTTTTTCTATTCTCCTTCAGAAAGGATAAAAAAGTTTCTTTACATTCTGGATACTTCTCAGCTAATTTTTCATAAAAGTTTGCTGCCGTATCCTCCAATTCCCCGGAAAATCTAACTACCTCAGAAGCTGTTGTTAATTGCATTTTACCACCATCTTTGAATCACAACTTTGCTTTCGGTAAAAAAGCGAACAGATTCCATGCCTTGTCCGTGCAAGATACCAAAGAAAGAGTCTTTCATTCCACTAAAAGGGAAAAAGGCCATGGGAGCGGCTATACCAATGTTGATCCCGATGTTTCCACAAAGACTCTCATACTGAAACTGACGAGCCCACTTGCCACTTGAGGTGAAGATAGATGCTTCATTTCCATAGGGGCTGGTATGAATCATCCCGATTGCCTCATCAAGATCTTTTGCTCTCATAATGTTTCCCACAGGTCCAAAAATTTCATCCTTAGCAATAGTCATATCCAGAGTAACATCCTCAAAAACGGTTGCAGCAAGAAAACAAGTTTCAGGATAATCTCCTGTAATTTTTGCTTTCCTTCCATCAAGTATAATTTTTGCTCCCTCCTTTATGCCTTTTTCTATGAATCCTAAAACTCTTTCCTTTGCCTTCTCTGACTGCATAGGCCCCATTTGAACTGCCTCATCAAGACCGTAGCCTACTCTTATCTTTGATGCTGCATCAAGAAAGACCTCTTTGAACTTTTCGTAGAAAGCATCATCCCTGCCAACAACAATAGCATTTGCTCCTGATAAGCACCTTTGACCTGTATTGCCATAAAAAGATGTCATTAAAGCAGGGATTGTATTCTTGAGATCAGCATCTGGCATAATGACCATAAAGTTCTTTGCTCCTCCCTGAGCGATGACCCGTTTGCCAGTCTCGCCACACCCCCTGTAAATCTCTTTTGCTACAGGAGTGGAGCCAACGAAGGTTGCCCCTCGAATGTCGGGATGCTCCATGAGAGCTGATGATATCATTGAGCCTGACCCGTGTACGATGTTCCAAACACCCGGAGGAAACCCAGCTTCATCTACCAGCTCAACGACTTTTGCCTGAGTAACCGGACATCGACTCGATGGTTTAATAACCATGCAATTTCCCGTAGCAACAGCATATGGTGCAAACCAGAGGGGAATCATGAAGGGAAAATTAAAAGGAGCAATGCAGCAGAAAACTCCTAAGGGTTGACGTATAAGATATTCATCAATACCGGTTGCGATATCCTCCAGGTTATACCCCATCATCAGTGTCGGTATACCAGTGGCAACCTCTACATTTTCAATTCCTCTTCTCGTTTCTCCCCGTGATTCATCAATGGTCTTTCCGTGCTCCATGGTCTGAATTATGCTAATCTCTTCAAAGTTCTCTTCCAAAAGCTCCTTCAAACGGAAAAGGCACCGTACCCGGGCAAGAGGAGTAGTCCTCCTCCATTCAGGATAAGCTTGCTTCGCCACCCTAACCGCCTCATCTACTTCTTCTCTAGTCGAATAGGGAACCTTTGCTATTATCTTACCTGTCGCTGGATTAACAATATCCCGGAGCTCACCTTTTGATTCGATCCATTCTCCATTAATATAATTCTTCAACACAAGAAGTTCTTTTATCGATTCTTCTAAAACTGCCATCATCATTCTCCTTTTTAACTTTTAATTCCAGAAAGCATCACAAATCAACAACACTTAATTCAAAAAGACTAAAGATTGTGGAATCTTTCGAGGAGTGTCTAATGATTAGGAATGTCTGTGATTGGATTCCAAAGGATTAGAAGATCAGTAGAAACGTGTTGTCGAATCTTTTTTGGTATAGTTATCTACCTTTTTATTTAGATTGAATCGTCACGTCTCGCAATTTTAGCAACATCGAAAGCGAATGAGAGAGAGAGAAAGATTATTGTAACACACTAAATAATTTTGTCAAGTGGCGGGGCAGAATCCCCAAAGAAAGCATTGGAAACTCGCTTGAAGGATTCCACATTCCGACTCTTTAAACTCTAAATTATGGAAAGAATTGTAAAATGCCATTGCCTTACT
>Ga0114925_10001396_pt1 | contig 11870 bp, 8 predicted proteins | sample SumtaG_2_FD_87287 | JGI IMG/M metagenome (GOLD analysis project Ga0114925, IMG submission 87287) | Deep subsurface microbial communities from Indian Ocean to uncover new lineages of life (NeLLi) - Sumatra_00607 metaG | ecosystem: Environmental > Aquatic > Marine > Oceanic > Sediment | place...
CTAATACAACCTGATTATACCGATCTCTCATGAATTATTATTTTTTTTTATAATTTATATGATCTTTTTTTCTCATTAAAATTATTATTTTCTAATTAATAATACTTTTTTATATATATATACATTTATTTCTAGATATGTATACAAAAAAGTATTTAAAGGAACAATTCACTTTGTGATGTGAAGTCAAAATGAATTTTAAAGATATTATTGAAAAAGTAAAGGAAAATTTTCCACAACTTCCCCAACCCAAATTTTGGGAGGGACACGGGAAGAAAAGATATTATTTTAACAATATAGAAGATACTCAAGATTATACTTTTTTCATTGATTTTACAGATGAGGATAATCCAAAACTTCTACAAAAACAAAATGCTTTATGGCACTCGACATTTCCTAGTAAACAAGAACTACAAGATTTTTTAAGACAAGAAAATGGCGTCAAGAAAATTTCAATCCCTAAAGTGATTAGTGAATTCTACCATGTCAATACAGATAAATTTGGAAAAATCTACAGTTATGAAATTGAAATAAGCGGGGGAAAAGTGCAGAAAATAGGAGGAAAATTAGCATATCGATTACGTTCAGAATTTGGGGGACACTGGAATTTCTCGGATTATGTTCTTCTTTCAAATAATTTTATCGAAGAAACAAAGTTAAATTCATATCTAGAACAAATATGGTCTGAAGAGAATAAGGTATTTGATAATTTAACAAAAATAAAACACCTTGAAAATGAAAAGCCTTCCATCAAAGCTTTAGCTGATTTTTCAGCAACTTATTTAGAGAATAAGTTCAGAAGGAAAGTATTCAAAATCTTAGAAAAACACAATAGGCAAGAGAATACAATAAAAATAAAGAGGAACCTCAACATAAGAGGGTGGAACATACATGAATCTCCAGCAATATCATTATCAATCAATTCTAACATTTACTATGGAAAGACGCTAGATGTTTTTATAAAGAATATAAAGAATAAAGAAGAATTAAAGGGTTTTGACGTGATTGATATAGGATTAACTCATAAAGGTAGAATTACAGGATTTACAGGAGCTGTAAAGGATCATCGAACTCGACTATTGAAAATAACTTCTAAAGAATTAATAAAGCAAAAAATAAATGATGCTCCTGAAAATGAATTAGTGCTCTCAATAGATAATAAGTACGATTATGTTGCAAGTAGTCTTCATCCATTAGTTACTACTAAAAATGCTCATTATTTCAATATCAATTCAAGTAAATTGATGAATAACCTCACCTTATCTCCTGAATATAGAATTAAAATTGAAAACGAAATTGTTAACCTGTTTCAAGAATTCCTTTTGATAAATTACAATTCAGAGACAACTCCAGAGCTGTTTAAGAAAGGACAAGATATTGGTTTTAAAGAAATGTTGAGATTCAAAGATGGGACAACTCATAGCTCTGATGATTTTGTAATCAATAATATAAAGAAACACGGAATTTTTCAATTATCACCAAAATTTGGAGAAGATAAGACAATACGAATCTCTCTTCTGATAGCTGCATTATTTGACATGTATCGTGATTTTTGGGAAGATTTAAAAAAACAGTTGAGCAACGTAGGGTTCTTACCGCAATTAACAAGTGAAATATTAATTAAAGACCTCGACAGGCTACACATTGAGGAAAGACTAAAAACTATTTCAAAAGATGATTCTGATATAGTTGTTGCTATTTTGCCTGATAAATTCAACAAAGATAAGATCTATGAATTGTTTAAATCGTCTTTATTTACTCTTGAATTTGTAGAAAGTCAGTTTATATTTGAGAGCACCATTGTCTCTAAGCTAAAATATGCTCAAGCTAATGTTATATTAGGAATTCTTGCTAAAGCTGGAAATATCCCTTATGTTTTAGCCGATCCTCTTGAATTTGCTGACTTCTTCGTTGGTATAGATATTTCCAGAGAAAAAAAATCTGGTTTAAAAGGAACTCAGAACTTTTTAGCTATGGCACGATTCTATGGTAAAGATGGGACGTTTGTAAATTATGAAATCCATGAAGATAAGATTGAAGGAGAAACGGTTCCAAAAATTATTTTAGAAAAAATCTTTGCTAAAACTGAATTCCAAAACAAAATTATAATGATCCATAGAGATGGTTTTTTTAGAGGTCCAGAAATACAAGACTTAAAAGAAATCGGAAAGAATTATAATATACAATTTCAGTTCGTAGAAGTAATTAAAAGAAATGTTCCCCGTCTTTTTAGCGGTTCTAATAACAAGTATGCTAATCCTGAAAGAAATCAAATCTTCTATTTGAGTGAAAGAGAAGCAATCATCGTAAATAATAAGGTAACAGGGAACAAGACCGCAAATCCTTTAAGAGTCAGAGTATTGGGGGAGAATGTAAAACTTAATGACGCAATAGTATCGGTAATGGCTCTAAGGATGATGCATTTTGGCACAACTAAGACTCCTAAATTACCTGTAACCATTAGTTTCAGTGATAGAATCTCAGGTTTTGCTAGGAGAGGAATTAAACCTCCTAACAAAAGTGGAAAGATTCCTTGGTGGTATTGATGATGCCTGTTATATTTTTTTTTAAAAATTTAAATAGAAACTAAATAATAAATAATATTAAAAAACAGAAAAGTAAAATTAGGGTAAAAAAAAATGATAATAAGAATCAACTCATTGGAAAGTACGGTTGAAATTTTTTATGAGAGGTACGTCAAGCTTCATGGTTTCATCAAACTTGAATCTGAAAGTGAAGAAAAGCGTTATATAATAATTGTTCAAATTGTTAGTACTCAAACTATCCAAGATTATGTATTGACTCGGAAAAAATTAAGAAATGTTCGCCTTACAGATTATATTCAAGCAGAATTAGAATCAGAATTAGAATATGTATCTCAAGGGAGACCAATTATATGTTCGGTAATTGACCGACGATCAGGTGAAAGAGAAGATCATACACTAAATGTATTTTTTACAATAGAAGATTTAATGGAACGTGAAATTATTAAACCACATTCTTTGAGGATTTCTGAAGATCAATCAGATAAAGCAGAACATTTGAAGGCGGTCTTTGACCCAGATGGTATTTACATCGGAGTCTTGGCAGCAGAAAATCGAGTTGATGTTTTCTTTCCTATGAGATATTTAATGTATCATATGTTCATTGCAGGAGCAACGGGTCAAGGAAAATCTAATCTTAATCAAGTATTTATTGATGGTCTTCTTCAACATAACGCAAAAGTGATACTTAGGGAAAGCAATCAAATGGTCTCAATGCTAGCTATTGATGTCCATGACGAATATGCAAGAGGGTGCCAAGCACGGGGTGTATTTGATATTGCTGAAGCTGTGGAATATAATGAGAGATTAATTGGGGAATGGTTTTATCTGTACCCTCATAATACAGTTGCACCACCTGAACTTAATCGAATCGCTCGATCTTGCCTGATTAACTATCAAGAAATAATGCCCCAAGATCTTCTTTCCACCAGCACGTTTAATGATTTACAAGTTGCGGCACTTTATGCAGCATATAATCATGATAGGCAAAACTATATCGATCTTTTATTACATGGAACTGATGCAGAAATTGATATGATTCCTGGTCGTCATCATGAATCAACTTTTAACGCGTTACGAAGAAGATTGTTTTGGCTAGAAAACTCTCAAATGTTTCAAGATGGAGGAAATAGTCGATTACCTGAGATTATAACAAAATTAGAAAATGGGAGTGTAATTATCTTTAATGTCTCTTTAATTTCAGAGAAAGAACAGTTTCTTTTTAATAGCATCTTGGCAAGAACTTTATTTGAAATCAGAAAATCATTAAAGTCGTCTAATGACCTTAATACTTTTCATAACAAGCTCAATGAAAGTCTCCCAGAGGGATTCTTGAGCAATTTCATTCAAGCCACTGACACCAGCCCCCATGGCGTCTTATCAAATATTTACATGAAAACATCTACTCAATTAAAAGGCCTAGAAGATATGCCAATTATTATTTTTACTATAGAAGAAGCCCCAACTATTTTACGTTCTGAAATAATGAGATATAGTAATGTATTCAAGGATATTTCTCGCCAAGGACGAAAGTTTAATTTAGCTCTCCAAGTAATCTCTCAACAATATACTCCGATAGATGATACTATTATATCCAATATGAATACTGTAATTAATCTACCATTGCGATCGGAAAAAGAGAAAAAGGCTGCAAGTGGAACCATTGGAGGAGGAGTCAAGTTTTATGATATAGAATCGCTTACAGGCACTCGTGGAATTGCTTTAATTGCTGGCATTTGGCTTACAAATTTCCAAAAGCTAAAGATCCCACTTTATGATGACCATTTTGACGCTCATACTCGATCTGAATTCGAAAGGTTTGCAAGAATAATGAGAGAAAGAAATAGAGGACCTCCAAATACAGATTTGCCCTAAAAATTTAATAATTAACCTTGATGGTGATACCAAATTTCTTTTAAATTTGAATTAATCTCATTGGAAGAGTCATTCAATAAACGACCAGACCATTCTATTGAAGAGGAAATAAAGAAGTTTAGAGAGTTTATTATGGAACGGCGAATTAAATGGACAGAAGAAGAGAAAATTGAATTAGAGACTGATCATTTTGATACGGATGAGACTCTCCAAAATACAAGGTTACATTTCTCAGATATGCCACACCATCTAATAGATGATGAAATCACGGATTATTTCGATAAAGGGTATAAAATCATTGGTTTTGATGAAAGCTCAAATACATTTAAAGGAACCTACGCTCAATTAGCCTGTTTTAAGTTTGGGGAATGTCAGACAATATATTCAGAGGGAAAATATAGAAAAGAGTTAATTATGTACAGACCTGTAGAAGCTTATATTGAAGATAATGACCACAAACTCATTATATATCGCGATGTAATACAAAATTTTATTGAGACTATTAAGCAGGAGTTTAACAAAGCTCCTCTAAAGGAAAACATTAATGAGTTAGAGACATGGTTTGAGAAAACATATAAGAAGAAAATTGATGAACACATCAAGGGCCATGACTATTATTATCCCTCAATGGGACATGTTGTCGACAGGATTCGAACAGCTGATGAGGTGCTAAAATCACTCATTAGGATAAAAGAAGAAAGCAATTGGGGGAAAAACAAAAACGTAATTTTTTTAGGCGATGGAATTCAGATGTTCCGACAGCATATTTTCCCACCAAGTTCATTTGTGAAGTTTTTTTATGATTTTCTAAAAGAATATGATATAAAGTATTACAGTTTCTCCAAGACATGTCGGTTAAGAGATGCTCAAGGCAATTTTATACTACCAATTTGGTCAAGCATCTTAGAAGATACAAAATTCTTGGTAGAGTTACCAGATTTATCAAAATATACAAAAAGTAAAGCATTTATTGCACGATTACTTGATAACTCCACAGCTTTACGCTTCGATGTGCCTGAATTCTGCTCTATAACTGAGGCAATTAAAATATTTCGAAATTTAATTCCATATGCCCCTCATGGATATCCCACTTGCTTGGAAGGGGCGCATAATGCAAGTACATTATTAGTCTCAGAATATAATAAATTTGAAGCTCATTTTTTAGAGTTAAAATATGATATGAAAACAAAAAGTTTTGCGGAAAGATGGAGGGATAAAGTCCTACCTTCTGGATAAATAAACAAATAATATTATTAATGAGAAAAAATGGTTAAAATAGCTCACTTGGCAGATTCGCATCTTGGGTATAGGGTGGGTAAGGGTGTAAATGAACAATGGAATGTAAAGAACCATACTCGCCCATATGAACAAAGTATCTATGATGGGTTTTTGAAGGTTATTGAAGATTTAAGCACGGTTGAGGAACTTGATTTTGTGGTTCATGGAGGAGATATGTTTCACACACCTCATGAAAATAATCCATTTTCACCCTACGAACCTGCAAGAAAGACACTTAAAAAAGGATTAGAATTGTTTTTCAACAAAACTCAAAATAAAGTCCCCTTTATTTATGTCGAAGGGAATCATGGTATTTATAAGACATACGATTATACTCCTTTTGAAACTGAGTTAGACAAGAAAGATTATCCAAATTTGTATTATTATAAAGATAGAGACTTGATTGAAGCAATGCGGGGTGGGAAGCCACTAAGGCTTGAATTCTCCGAGAAGAAGGTAAAATTTTATTTATTTCCTTATTTTGAGTTTATGTCATTTAAAAGTTATGAAAATGCGTATAATAAATGGATTCTTCATCAAAAAGCGGATAACGATGGAGGATTTATTAATATCGGGGTTGCTCATGGGTCGAGTTCAGACCAAACCTTACATCCTCAAATCTTAGGAGATTTAAATTACGATTATATTGCGTTAGGACATGAGCATGGAATGAAAAAGGTAAATGAAAAGTGTTACTTTCCAGGTACGTTATTACCACTTAACTTTAAAGAGATCTATGAAAACCATGGATATCTAATTGTGAACGTGGAACCGAGATCGAAACAACTCACAGTCGAAAAAATAAATACAGAGCCATTGCTAGAGAGGGATTTTAAGATGATAGATATTGCGATATCTCCGTCTGAATCTTCAACCGTAATTAAACGTTCTATTGAGGGAGAGTTAAATCACCATCGCAGTGCAGCAGGGTTTAACCCAAAGACATCTGCTCGATTGTCATTTAACTTTACTGGAGAAATCACGTATGAGATGGTGTGGAACGTTACTAACATAATGACTAAATTACGAAGGGAATGTTTTTCAAATTCAAAAGAATACAATATCTTGCAGCTTATATGGAGAACGAGAGATATTTCAGAAATCATAGAAGATGATGTATCACCTGGGATAATTGAAGATTATATTTTAATGAATCCCGATGAGGAATTTAAAGCATTCGTAGAAGAGGTACTCCAAGATGATAAAACTCAGTTTCAAGTGGATAAATTAACAGAATTTGGAATTGCAGCAATAAAAAAAGCATTTAAGATTGAAAAGAAAGAAAAGGAGGAATAATGCAAAGTGAAAATCACTAAAATTCAATTTATCAATTTTATGGGCTATAATTCTCTGAAGTTGCCCCAAAATCAGGATGAGGAACTTCCAGAAGGACTAATTTTAATAAACGGAAGGAATTCTCATGGAAAATCAACCATTCTCGAAGGGATTATCTATGTGTTTTTTGGGGCCACTGCCTTTAAGATGAAGAAAGCAGAGTCATTCATTACTTATGGAGAATCAACAGCGGAAATCTACGTTTATTTCACTTTAGATAAAATAAATTACTATATTTATCGAAAATGGAGTCGTTCTAAAAGTTCCATAGCAAAAAAAATGTTTAGGTTGAATAAATCAACAGGTAATTATGAAGAAATAAAGAGTTTTAAAATTGAAGACTTTTTTGAAATTACACAAGAACAAGCTCTAAGTACCGTATTCGTTAAACAAGGTGAAATCGAAGAACTTGCTTCTAAGAAGGGGGCAACAGTTCGAGACATGATCCTCAAATTATTCAGACTTGATATTATAGAGAAAACCCTAAAGTTTCTAGATAAAGAGAAATCAGAAAAAGAAGCATCAAAGGATAAATTACAGGAGGATTTGGTGCCAATCTCTCGAATTGAAAAAGAAATTGATGATTTAAAAACTGAAATCGTTAATAATGAAAATAGAACAAAAGAAAAGTCAGAAGAAAAACGAGTAAAAGAAGAAAGATTAGCACAATTACCCTCACAAGAACTACTTTCGACTTTAAGAGGGCTATATGTTAACAATACTACCAACAAAGAGAAATTTGAATCTTACCGAGATAATTTTATGGAAAAAATTAAGGAAACACAATTTAAAGCCGATGATCAAGATATTGAAGAAAAGATTGAGAAAAGGATAAAAAAACTTGAATCTTCACAAATAGAACTAGAAAGTGAAAAGGATGAGTTACAAACTCACCTAACTTCAAAAAATCAAAAAAAAGGAGGAATACAGAATATTATTAAGGAGAATAAAGATAAGATGGCGAAAATGGAGGACTCTTTATTATTTACAGAGGAAAAAGTCGCCAAATGTCCACTATGTCAAAATGAGTTATCAAAAGAACATTATGATGAAATTGTGAAAGATTTGCAACTAATAATAGAAGAAAACAATAAGAATCTTCAACAGATTACCTCCCTTATTGAAGACCATCAAATTAAAATCCAAGAAGGTAGCACTAAGAATGATAATGTAAGGGTAGAATTAATATTTATAAAAAATATTCAAGGAGATTACGTTAATTTCAATAACTATAAGGAAGAATTTACCAAGTCTCAAGGGAAATTAAACGAATTTATAACACTACAAGGAGAACTAGTGAAAGATTTAACTCTCGAAAAGATATCTGAATTGTCAAATGAGATTCAGAGACTACAGACAGAATTAAAATCAATAAAAAGAGATATTACAGAAAAAAGTGAAAAAATCAAAAATAACGAGGTAAACATTTTACATAAAAAAGAAGAAATAAAAGAAATGGAAAAATTAGAAAAAGAGATTGAAGAAATTGAGATCGATCTTATTCATATTACAAAAGTGAGGGAATTGGTTCGAAGATTTGTGACTGAATATATGGTTGCAAAACGTCTGATTAAAAATATTAGCATTAAAGCTGAAAAATATATTAGAGAATTCACTTCAGGTCAATATGGAAATTTAATGATAGATTTGGAAGGCACTACTAAAACTGGACTTGCTTTAAGAGTGAAAGATCACTTTAATGGAGTATATGAATCCATAGAAATGATCTCTGGAGGAGATCGTACTTCATTAGGAATGGCATTAAGGCTTGCAATAAGCGAATTAATGAAAGTTATACGTCCTACTAAAGACTCTCCGAAGAACTACCCTAAAATTGATCTCTTATTGTTAGATGAACCATTAGCTGCATTAGATGAAGACCGAAGAGAGCGAATCTTGAGACATTTAGTTAAATCGGATGCTTTTTCTCAAATATTCTTGATAACTCACACTACGATTCCAAAAGAAATCTATACACATAGAATATATGTTACTAAAAATCAATCGACAGGAATAAGTAGTGCCCGATTCGAAAGGCAAGCTCCAATAATAGAGGAATTATAAAAAATTTTATGATATTAAAATACAAACAATTTTGGTTATTAAATTGAATGATTAGAGAGAAATGGGTAAATCTAAAATATATTAAAATTATAAAGTCTAATTTGCACATGGTGTTTCTTGGTTATAGGTGATTAAATGAACATTGTTAAACTGAAAATTAAAGATTTGAAATGTTTAAAAGATTTTGAGATTCCTATTCATAAATTTAATTTATTAATAGGTGAAAATGATTCAGGTAAAAGTACTGTTTTAGATGCATTAAATATCGTTTTAAATGATGAAAAACCTGATGAAGATGATTTCTTTAAAGATTATAAGGGTAATATATCCAAAACTATTGAAATTACATGTGTCTTTGAATTGAATGATGAAGAACAAAATAATTTAAGAGAATTTTCATATAATAAATCCGAACTACAATATAAAAAAGTATTATTCAGAAATATCGTAAAGAATTTTGTCTTTGCCAAAAAATATACTTATAACGATTTAAATTTGAATAAAACTGAATTAAATAAAAAGAAAGCAGGAGAATTAGATGTAATATTAATTGATTTAGGAATTGAATTCAAAAAAGGAGAAGCGAAAAACATAGGAACAAGAATTCAAAAAATTATCGAATTTAAGGAGAATGCTGAATTTACATATAATTGGGTTGAAATTAAAAAAGAACTCAAAAATTATTTACCTAAATTTATAAAATACGATACCAATGATTATCAAAGTCCTGAATCTATGGTCTATAAAACACTTCAGATTGTCTTTGATTCTTTTATTTATAACTTTGATGAAGACTCTGGAGCAAGAACTTTAATAGCAAACTTAGAAGATATTATTGATAGTGTAAAAATAAAATTTGACCAAGAAATTAAAAAATTACTTCCTTATATCAAAAGATATAACGAATCAATAACCGATGTAGCTATTAGACCTGATATCGATTTTTCTAAAGGATTAAGACAAAGTTCTATAGAATTAAAAAATAAATATGGGACGTTTCCCCTAGAAGAGAAAGGGGAAGGGACGAAAAAACGTTTGTTTTTATCATTTTTAGAATGGGATAGGGAAGTTTTAACAGACATAAGCAATACTAGAGTAATAAGAGGTTATGATGAACCTGATACAAGTCTACACTATGAAGCTCAGAGAAAGTTATTTAATAACATTCTGGAGGTTATTAGTCAACCAAATAGTAATATTCAGGCATTACTTTGTACACATTCTTTAACAATGATAAACCGTGCTAATCCAAGAGATATATATCATCTATATCTTGATAACAAAGGCATTACAAATATTCAATTTCTAAAATCTTTCGAAGATGAGGATATAGAATCATACTTAACAGAGTTATCACTTGAGATGGGATTACCAAATAGTAGTCTTTTCTTCGAACGTTGCTTTTTAATAGTTGAAGGAGATACAGAAGAACATTGCTTACCTAAATTATATTATAAAAAATTTAAGAGAAGATTTATAGAAGATGGTATTTGTATAGTTAATGTAAAAGGTATTGGTAATGCAAAAGGATTTATTAAACTCTTAGGGAAAAATAAAAAAAAATTCTTATTGTTTTTGTTAGACTCTGATTGTAATAATCCCGATTCAAAGTGCAGATTAACAGAATCAGAATTAAAAGAAATTGGATTTGATAGTACCTTCATTAGAAAGAAAGTCTATTATATTGGAAATAAGGAATTTGAGGATTCATTTGAAAATAAAACAATATTTAAGGTATTAAATACATATTGGGAAAAACAAGATGGTTCATTATGGGATCAGAATAGTATAATTGAAATGAAGAAAGAAGATAAATTTTCAAAAGTTCTTTTGATAGAGGCAAGTAAATATAGTAAGAAAAAAGGTATCGATCGATTTACAAAACCAAAATTTGGTGAAAAATTAGGAGAATTATGTGAAATAGATGATTATCCTAAAGTTATACTTAAATTATTTGAAGAAGCAAGGAAGATTTCTAAAATTTAAACTATATTATTAAATGATATTATAATAATTCAAAAATGAGTAAAATATGAATCAAAATATATGTTCTGCTATTCGGGACAAAAGGATTATAGCTTTTTATTATGATGGTGGATTGCGCAATATTGAACCATATTGTTATGGAGTAACTAAAAACAGTAATGAAGTCTTAAGAGCGTTTCAAATTAGTGGTTATAGTAGATCTGGAAATCCAAAAAGATGGAAACTTTTTTCAGTATCTAAAATTTCAAATTTAAAAATCTTGGTTGAGATATTTCAAGGTAACAGACGTGATTATAACCGAAACGATCCTGCGATGCCAAGAATCTTTTGTAGAATTTAAAGTTAAGTATAGGTTTTGATTATATCTTTAGGATATTGAATGATATAAAGATATCATAATTTTTCATTATTTTTATCATCTACTAATTTGTGATGCGAACCACAAAGGAGGATTCTATTCTCATATGTGTCTATCTTATCATTAGGATAATTATCAAGGAATCTTGCTGAATCTTTAGTTTTGCCAACAATGTGACACTCGAATCCAACTACAGTATCACTTCCATTTGGAGCCTCAACCATTTTCGGGGTGAATATATCCTCTTTATATCTATATGAACAATGGTTCCCCGCTTTTGTCCATAAAATTTTTCTATCTCGATCACTTAAAACCATAATCATTATAATTTTAATATTAATATAGTGTGATTTATTAATTCATTATTTTTGAATGAAAAAGATAATGAATTAATAAATCACACTATATTAATATTAAAATAGTGTGATTTA
>Ga0114925_10001397_pt1 | contig 11864 bp, 10 predicted proteins | sample SumtaG_2_FD_87287 | JGI IMG/M metagenome (GOLD analysis project Ga0114925, IMG submission 87287) | Deep subsurface microbial communities from Indian Ocean to uncover new lineages of life (NeLLi) - Sumatra_00607 metaG | ecosystem: Environmental > Aquatic > Marine > Oceanic > Sediment | place...
GAAGTGAATGTTGCCACTTCTTACTTACTTCCCCCGAGAATTGCTTCATTAGTAGAAAAATTATTAGTTAAACAATAATACACTGGTTTTTCTTATATAGGACTTAATTTGGTTTATAATTTCTATCAAACCATTGTATATGAAACAGTTTTTTTTTATTGAAACCTTTCAATTAATCGTTCTGTAGATCAATTCTGATGAGTCTCCATTCCTTCATCATTTTAACTTCCTCACTTGAAGTAATATTAATAGGAGAGGACAGCAGAAGTACCCGATTTTTATTTTCATTCATTATTTGAAATAACTTCTCTTGTTGGATTTCAGCAGAAGGGAGGGTGTTATTAACCCGTTCTGTGAAATAATCAATCGTTCGTCTACTAGAACCTTCACATAAGACGGGTTCTGATGTGTAGCTTTTAATAAATTCCCCCATTTGTATCAAAGTCTCATTAGATGGAGAATTCCTTAATATATAAAGAATAATCCATATTTGAACTAGTAGAATTGGTATTAGCAATATTTCCAACTTCCAACGCACAAGAAAAATGCCTAGCAGGGCAGAGCTTGGTATTGTAAGCAAAGATCCATGTCGAAATGCTTCCCCAAACGGATAAAAGAGAACAAGTAAAAGAATTATAACGAACCAAAGAGCGAACAATAATTCTAAAGATTCTATGAAAGTTAAATTTGTATTAAGAAATATTAACTGTTTGATTTGACCATTTTTTATCATTGAAAAGTAAATGATTTGAATGGATACAGGAATAGCAAAAATCATTTGAGGAACAATAATAAAAGATTTAAAACTTCTATTAGGGTAATGAGAACCTTTAGCATATTTAAGAATGAAAGAATAGTGCGATTTCAAGGTCATTTGGAATGAATTACCAAGAAATACCCATCCTATTACTAAACCAACTATTAGATTTATTAAAAAAATGATGTTATAGAAAAGACCCAACATTAAACAGAGAACAATTAAAGTCTGAGAACTCAAACGATGACTCTGAATTGTCATTATAATCCCAATTACTCCGATTAAACCAAACGGAAATCCAAAAAATCCAAAAAAAAGGGAAATAAGTAACCAAAAATGCCCTATTGACCTAGGAGAAAAAGTTTCTGCCTGTTTAATAAGCATTGGTGTTAAAAGAAAAAGAAGCGTCAAACTAATTCTTACATAAATATCTTCATAAAGAATAGAACTCCACCACCAGAAAAGAATAGCTGTTAAAAAATCCCACACCAGATGAATTCTGATTATCTGATAATCAGATAGTCGGGTTAAAGATTTCGACATTTTGTGATAAAAAAAATGCATCCATGCAGGATAAAACTTCATTTCTTCAGGTTCTCCACTATATGGATAATTCAAATCCCTTATTTTAGATAAATGGAAAAAAATATCGTTACCTCCTGGAAAACGGAAACGAAAATACGAAATTGAGCGAAAAAATAAGCCCACCGATAGTACTGCTGTAAAAAGAATTATTTCATATAATTCTATCAAAATTGAATCACTACCAAAAAGCTCAATGGTTCTTTGTGAGAGATATTAGAAGAGAATAAAAGTTCTCTGCTACGGCTTTTACACTACATTGATCAATTATTTCTTTCCTACCTGCAATAGCTAACATTTTTCTCTTTTCAGGGTTTTTATAAAGCTCAATAATCGCTTGAGAAATCGCTTGAGAAGATCTTGGGGGTATTATGATCCCAGTTTTTTCATGGGTTAATATATCAGGAATTCCACCAACATTTGTTCCAATTACAGGTTTTTCCATCGCTAAGGCCTCTGCAATAGCCTGTGGAATTCCCTCACTAAGAGAAGGTAATATAAAAATATCTGCAATTCGTAGAAGTTCAAGAACATCATTTTGGGGAACCATTCCAAAAAAATGTATATAGTTATTAACTTTGTAATGTGATGCTATTTTTTCGTAATAAGGAACGTTACCTTTTCCAACTGATAGAAACATAATATTCGGAATTCCATCTGATACTTCTTGAATAGCTGGAATTAAATATTCAAAACCTTTCACTCGTCTCCGTAAACTCGCAATTGTGATTACTAAAAATTTACCATCTAATCCATGTTTTCTCCTAAGTACATCACCCTCATATTTTTTTGGGTCAAATTCATCTAGATCAACTACTGCATTGAGAACCATGTGAGGCACCTTTGTATTTGAAAATCTATGTGCATGTATCTTTCCAAAAAATACTGCATAATCGCAAAGTATCCATGCTCTTTTCTCTAAATAGTGATAAACTGGTTTAATCAGAGGTTGACTTAATCCAATTACATCTGAAAGAAAACCGTGTGAAGAGAGAACGATTGGACGGTTTATATCCTTTGAATATCTTTTTAGAAAATTCATTGTAATGGGATCGGAAGAGATAATTACATCAAATCGTGATGACAATTTTGATACAATTCGCGAAGCTTTCCAAGCAAATACAATATTTTCGATAAATGAAAGATAAATCAAAAAGAAGATCCTCCCAATTTTCGTTTGGCTGGGAGTTTTAACGGTATAAATATCAAAATTATTTGGATAAACAATATCTGTAGCGGTTTTTAAATATCTAGTAACTATACTAATTTTTGCATCACCAATTTCTTCAAAATGCCTTCCTAGATGAGTATAAAGTTTTTCAATACCTCCAGATTTAAATGGATAGAACAAAGGGAGAATTATACAGATATGCACTGGGGGATATTTTTTCTGATCCATTGATTCTCTACCTATTATTTTAACGATTCTAAACTAGCAATCCTCTTCTGATTGAAATAAAGATATTACTAATTCATGCAGTTCTATTAATCTCATTATTTGAACAATTCAAACGTCTACAATTGGTTATATAATAATTAGTAACTTTCAATTTCACACCGAGGAGGAATGTTTGTACCTTGTATCGCAACTTTGACTATTGAAAAATTACTGATAAAGGACAATTAACCTAAAATCAATATATCTTTATAACTCACATTGCTATAGCTTTTTCAGGAAAAAACTTAGTATCTATTATTATTTTCTTTTAAAAAAAATATTTTCAGTAATTTCGCGGAGATCTAGTTGGTTTAATAAAATGAATTGGAAGGAAAAAAAGATTCTCATCACTGGCGGTTGTGGTTTCATAGGTAGTCATTTAGTTGAGCAATTACAATCACTAGGAACAACAATCAGGGTTTTTGCAAGATATACATCTAGTGGTTCGTTAGGAAATCTTTCATATCTCTCTCATGAAGATATTGATATAATTTATGGAGATTTAAGGAATCCAGATATTGTTAGGAAAGCAATGAGAGATATTGATGTTGTTTTTCATCTAGCATCCTTAATTTCAATTCCATATTCATATTTGAATCCATCAGAATATTTTGATGTCAATGTTAAAGCAATTAATAATATATTAGAATGTGCTCGTGATTTTTCTACCGAATTAGTTGTTCATACATCAACGAGTGAAGTATATGGGACAGCCCAATATGTACCTATTGATGAAAGACACCCTCTACAAGCGCAAAGTCCATATTCAGCTAGTAAAATTGCTGCAGATAAATTAGTGGAAAGTTATCATTTGAGCTTTAATTTACCAGTTATTACCGTGCGTCCATTTAATACGTTTGGTCCTAGACAATCGACCCGAGCGATCATCCCTACTATTATTAAACAGCTATTAGACGGGAATGATCTACTTTTAGGAGATTTAACACCAACTCGCGATCTATTATATGTAAAAGATACTGTTTCTGGCTTTATTGTAGCAGCTGAACATTTTAACAAACTAAATGGTAGTACAATTAACATCGGGACTGGAACTGAGATCAGCATGAGGAATTTAGCGAACTTAATTGGTAAAATTATACAAGTTGAACCAAATTTCATAACTAATGAAAAAAAGATGAGGCCAAAAACTAGTGAGGTGCGTCGTCTCTGTTGTAACGCAGAAAAATTTACATCAATTACAAGGTGGATTCCCAAATTTTCCCTAGAACAAGGATTGGAAGAGACTATTAGATTTTATCGAAAATATAAAGATAGAATTTATCAAAGCCAAGATTTTTTATAAAAAAAAGGAGACTCTTGAATGCAAGCAATAATAATGGCTGGAGGAAAAGGACGTCGTCTTCGTCCCTACACTACCATACTGCCTAAACCTCTCATGCCGATAGGAGATATACCGATACTTGAACTGATTTTGCGGCAACTCAAGTACCATGGATTTCAAAAAGTAACATTAGCAGTTGGGTATTTATCAGAACTATTACGTGCTTATTTTGGGAATGGGCAAAAATGGGGAATAGAAATTACATATTCTTATGAGGATAAAAATCTTGGAACAATAGGCCCTTTATCTCTTATTAATGATTTGCAAGACACATTTCTTGTTATGAATGGCGATATTTTAACTAACCTTAATTATCGAAAATTGTTTGAATTTCATCAACAATCTGAGCAATTAATTACAATAGCATCCTTTATCAAACAAATACAAATAGATCTTGGAGTGTTATCTACCAAACATGATTTGCTAACTGATTATACAGAGAAACCAATATTGAATTATCAAGTCAGTATGGGGATCTATGTAATGAATCGGCAAATTCTTGAATTTATCTCTCATAACAAATATCTTGATATTCCAAGTTTAATGCGAATACTTCTTGATAGGAAAAAGCCTCCTAAAATCTTTCAACACAAAGGAAAATGGCTTGATATTGGCCGAAAGGAAGATTATGAAAATGCGATTAATGAATTTGACTCTATGATTAATGAGTTTTTACCAGAGGGCAAATAGACTATGAAATGGCTCGTAACTGGGGGATCTGGTTTTACAGGAAAATACCTAATAAAAACAATTCATTCTCAGTTTCCAAATGATAAGATTATAGTCGTAGATATCAATCATCCACAGTATAAATTTATGAACGATGTGAAATTCATTGAAGCAAATGGGTTAGAAGAGAAGAGAATTGGTCAAATACTGATAAATGAGAAACCAGATAGAATAATCCATCTTGTTGGACTTAGATACAACCAAGATCCTCTTCTTATGACAAAAATAAACGTTATTACATGTGGAATACTATTAGAGACTGTAAAGAAAAAAGAAATTCCAATTGATGGTTTTTTAGTTGTTGGATCAGCAGCACAATACGGAGAAGCTTCCCCTCAACGTCCACCAACGGAGAAAATCTCCTGTGTACCGTCATCTTATTATGGATATTTAAAACTCCTTCAGGAAAAACTTGCATTGGAATATTATCAAAAATATGAACTTCCAATTATTTGTGTGCGCCTTGCGAATTTAATCGGACCTCATATGCTAGAATCATTCGTAATCCCGCGCATTATCAATCAACTAGCTGAATCTAGAAAAAATACCCTTGATGTTCATGAATTAATATTACACCATACGAAAGCAGCACGAGACTTTATTGACGTAAGAGATGTCTCAAATGCTTATATCAAGCTTTTTATCAATTCAAAAACACGAGGCGAGATTTTTAATTTAGGAAGGAATGAGGTAATTACACTAATGGAAGTTATCGAACAAATAAAGAATTTATTTGGTATAAAGCACCTAAATATCATTGAAAAATATCCTAGGGTAGATATTGATCAACATTTAATGGATAGCACTAAGATTAGGAATTCTATCCATTGGAAACCGAAATTTGAATTAGAAACAACTCTTAAAGATATGATAGAAGCTACAAAAAAAAAACTTGATTATTTCTGAATTAAGTGATCGCTATTTATCAAAATTTCTATATAATCATTCTATGCCACCTGATTTAAATGGAGAAAACAACGGGAGGATTATACAAATATGTAAAAGAGGAAATTCTTTCTGACCTATCTTTTTTCTTCCATTCATTCAGCAGATTAATGTAAAGATTCTAATATTATCGCATACTAATAATTACTAACACTCTACTTAATAAAATCGTTTTGTAGATTATTAATTTTAACTTCTCTTTTATTTTAATTTTTCAAGCAGAGGATACTTTCAGTAATTTTCCAATTACTATTAACTAGAGGTAGCAGAGTACAAAGTAGCTATTTCAACTTTTCCACTCTCTAGAGCAGGTAATAAAACTTTATCATATTTATAATTGAGAAATCCTATTGTTTTTTGAGTTAAGGCTGAAAACCTAAAGATTACTATAAAATCTGGACAAAAACATGTGGGCTCAGAATAATTTTGATTAAGTATTTCTTCCAGTGTATTCCCCCAATATAAAGAAATTTCTATGTTACTATAAGAAATATTATGCCCATGCGCAGTTGGTTCAAATCCTGCATGAAGTAAATAATAATTCAGTGCAACTGGTGAATCTGTTGCTATGGAATTGGCTCCTTCATTATAAATATAATCAGCTATTGCTGATGTACCTTTAAATTGAGGATAACTCGAAATAAGTACTGTTTGAAAAAGAAATAATGTAATTAAACAAAGTGTGACAACGATCTCAACTGAAATATTGAATTGTTTTAGCTTTATTTCAATTTCAGTAAGAAATGTGAAAATATAACGTAAAATACCAGCTATCAATATTTCAAGTGGAAAATCAAGCATTATTAATTGTCTGTCTGCTTGCCATCTTATTAAAAATGAGTAATAGATTAAATATCTAATCAAACATAATAATAGGCCTGTAAAAATATATTTCTGATTATTATCCCCCTTAATTAGTAGGATAATCGAGAAAGGAATGATAATCAAACTAATTCCGATAAATCCTACTAGTAACTGGATAAAAATGAAAGGATTTCCAATTATTGGAACTCCTCCTAGAATTTCAATAATAAACACACTAAACTTGGTGATATCAAAAGGATCTAACACAGTAATTGGATAATTGTAATAATAGGTAAATGATGAAAGAAAATGTGCAAAATTCAAACTAATTCCTGCTAATGCTATTGATAACCAAGTGACACAATACAGATCAAGATTCGTTTTATTGAAAAATCGGAAAAGAATATAGATTATTCCCATTACTGGAAGGAGAGCTCCGATTGGATAAAAGGTCGAAAAACCTAAACAAAATGTGATTGAAGATAACAGCATAAAAAATCCTTTTTTGTTAACCAATCCATAGAAAAACAAACATAAAGAAGTATAACCAAAAAATGCTCCTAATGGATGATGAAAAGTTGTTTGTGAATAAAAAATTGAAATAGGAGAAAAAGAAAGAAGAATAAAAGCAATTAATCCAAATTTTTCATCCCAAATAGTTGCAGCTATAAAAAAAACCAGTAAACGAGAGGAGAGATAAAGCAAGAATTGAAAGAACTTTTCCTGCTAATTCGGGAGATGTAATTGGTGTCATTAATCGGATCACAGATATTAGAATAGGATATAACGAAGGGTGAGTTGGATTATGGTAAAATTGAGTATCTTTGAAATTAATAAGAAAGGATAATGGAGTCCATATCACTGCAAATATTAAGAAAACTAGAATTAAAGTTATCAAATAGGTGTTAGGTCTATCTGTATTCTTAATTCTCAAAAAAAGAGGCCCTATCATTTCAATCAAAAGAATAATACCTAATAGAAAGAAGAGTGAAAAAATATAGAATGGAAAAGGAAGTTTAGATTGAATGAAACTATAAAATCTTTCTCCTACCATTACCCACGCTACCTCATCCCAAACTAATTCAGCATTATTCAGAGTAAGAAAACGGATCGATAATGATATTAGCAAGACAATTCCCATTATAAGCAATGTCCATTGTCTCATTTCCCACAGTTTACGTAAATTCTTTTTTATTTTTACCATCAATTTATAGGTAATTGTTGATTCTATGAAATTCTTTATTTTAAATTGGTTGTTTGCAAAAAACATAGAATAACCTGCTTCTAGACTTCATACTCAAGATTTCAACAGCCAAATTACCAGTAAAATAACAAATTGAAAGGATCAACTTCTTAAAATAGGTATTTTACTTATTCAACTAAGTTTTCATATTCCATTGAAATACTTATCAACTTTTTTCTTTTAGAATTACATAGCAACTTTGGATTAGTAATATATTCAATATAATCCTTGAATCATTCACTTATCTTGGCAAAAACGATTTTTACTCTCTTAACAGAAAACCTATAATATCATTCAAATAGACTTATACTTGTAGTATTTGCCCTAAACGCGCTTTCAAAAAGGAGACATTCTTTTAAGAGTGAAATGATCAATCAATATTCATCCGAGATGCTAGCAGTAAAAGTATGAACATCAAACATAAATATTCTTTCGTAAATGAAAAAGTAATCCCACCCATGATAATAATAGATCCTAAATTAAGTTGTAACAAATGGAAACATCAATTGCAGTTGTAATTCCAACAAAAAATGTTGAATTATACTTAAAACGGTGTATTGAATCAGTATTAAATCAAATTCTATTACCCCAAGAGATTATCATTGTTGATAATGGAAGTACTGACCAAACATTAAGAATTGCAGAACAATTTCGAAAAAAACATCCTAATTTAGTTGTAATCAGTCATTGTAACATCCCTGGAGCTGGTCCTACCAGACAGAAAGGAATAAATATTGCTTCTTCAAGTTACATTACACTATTAGATGCAGATGATTATTATCACCCTTATACTCTTCATTTTCTTTTTCAAGCAGTTCAGAACACAGGTGCAGCTTGTGGAAAAATGGTTTATTTCTCACCTTTTTCTAAAGATGCACATGTTCAAAAGATACGAAATACCATTATTACAGGCAAAACCTTGAAAAAAGGGAATTCAATCGGTTTATCATCAACTATATTCAAGAAATCTCTACTAAAAAAAATTAATGGATTCAATCCACAGATAAAATACGCAGAGGATTATGATCTTCATTTAAGGGTTACACGAAGTGTTTCCTTTATTCAAAGTCAAAATGCTCTTGTATTTTATCAACTTTCGCCTATAGATACTCGGATTAAGAAAAAAAGACAGTATATTTACTGGGAGGGATATGTCTGTGCGAAAAACGGTTTTTTCGGATGGAACTCTTTTTTAAATTGTTTAAAAGTGACATTCCAACATCTTCTGTTCTCCCCAGCAAGATTAATTAAAAATAAAGTGAAAAGAAGTAATAAATCATGGATTCAGTTAGATCTATTAGTTTTACCACTATCATATCTAAAAGGTTTTTTTTGTGGACTTAAGGGGAGAAGGAAAATTATTTAGAATATTTAGATTATTTTTGTTAAAAAAAACACTACGTACAGAATGAACTAGCAACTTCTCTTGTTTTTATTTTTTAGTTACGCAGGGAACGCAAAGAAACTCTTTTATAGTCCCAAATTGTCATTGTCGCTAGTTTTAATATTACTGGGATGTGAATCCCAGGAGAGTCTAAATGTATGAGCGTAAACCTATACTCGAAAGACTTCCCAAGGACTCATTCATACCCGCTCCCCAGGCTTAATAAATGTGTCGAATGTAAGACTGCCACTATTGAGAAGTATCAGACGAAATTACGGCAAGTGCGTCGTTTCGGAGGGTACCAAGGATTAATCGAGCATATTCTTACCTGTCCAAACCCCAAATGTGAACAATTCAACCAGAACATATATCCTGAACGTTTTACCCCGCCTAATTCCGCTTATCATTGGGAAGTGATCCATGAAGTCGGTAGACTACGAAGAAAAGAAAAAAAGACTTTTGAAGTGATTACACAAATCTTGAAAGATCGCGGTGTCCCAATCGGTTCGAATAGCTCCTGTGCGAAACATCTTTTCCAATATTACGAGATCTATGAACTGGGTTGGAAAGAAAATACCCTTTCAACTCAATGTCAAGGCCAGGATGTGATACTCGCCATGGATGGAGCAAAACCCGAGAATGGAACCCCTACATTGTACTTAATAAGCGATGCACAACAGGCGATGATGTACCATAGCGACTGGCTCCTCTATAGTGGAAAAGATCAGCTAAAAAGCTTGTTGCAGCAGATCACCCGCTTAAATCTGAATATAGTTGGTTTTGTGTCAGATAAACAACGAGCGATCCTGTTAGCGGTACGAGAAATCTTTGGAAAGATCCCACACCAATTTTGTCAATTCCACTGGATTCAAGCCGCTTTTCGGCATCTTTCTGACCATGATCGCCAATTGAATAAAGAATTAAAGAAACGCTTAAGAAAATTACGAGATCTTACACGTTTACAGATTCAACGAGTGAACAGCGGGTACACATCGAGCTATAACCTTTTTATCCTAGATAAGTTGACTCCTTTCTTAACAGTGGTGCTTCAAGCGAAAAATAAACCTCCATTTATTCTAAAAGGGTTTCAGAACTGGGAACGGGTGAAATTATTATTATCACAAACATTAGCCCTTTTAAGCGACTTAAATACAAATAGTTTGGATCAATCGTCCAGAATTTATTCTCCTGAACAAAAAAGCTTGGTAAATATAGCTCGAATCTTAGGTAGGTGTTTGGAACACACTGGATTTGACGCTTGGGAGGTTCAACAAGGATCTCAATGGTTGAAGGTTCTTGTTCCCTTGTTAGACCCAGAGGATCAACCATTTGAATGGAACTGGATAGTTTCTCCAGCAAAGTGTGCAAAACAAGAATTTCAGAGATGTGTGACTAAATTCAAGTCGAGAGGATCTACTTTTCTCATCCAATTAAAAGAAAACATTCTCACTCATCTTGATAAATGGAAGGATGGGTTATTTGTTTGTTTTGATTACCCTTTCATCCCGCGAACAAATAACCATTTGGAGGGATTCATTTATCAATTGAAACAAGGCCAAACAAAAACGTCGGGAAGAAGAAATAACCATACAACACTTAGGCGCCAACAATGTTTTCAATACAAAAGTCAATTCCCTCTTTGGAGGCAGTTTGAGGAATATTGCGAAAGTTTGTCTTTGAAAAAGTATCAAAATTTTCAACAACAGTATCTCATACGATTGAAACCCATAAAAGAGGAGTATCGTATCAAACGAGATTATTCAGGGATGGTAGACAAATTGTTTACTTTTATTCGTCAGGAGGTGGCAGTTAGTGCAATCTGTACGTAGTGAAAAAAAATGTCTAAATTTTGTGTAGCCATCAAAATGATAAAATATTTCTATATGCCCAACGACTTAACTTCAAGTATTGACAAACTTCGTTTTAATGGGTCATTTTTCTAGTTGAATTATGAAAATGCCTTAACGGAACCACTCATTGAAGGAATCTCTATGCTTCTTTGATGTGTTTGAACGGTTTTAAGAGCCTTTTTACTTTCGATTAATAGAAACTTCTACTCTGCTCTTTTTAGAAACAAAAGTATATATTAATTATCCTTCTTTCAATAATATTAATCCGATTCATAAAGAATCTTATATTTTTGGGGATTAATGATATGAAGTAATCGTTTTCTGATTGACTTAGGTATTTTCCTCTTAGCTTGATTCTTTATAGTAGCTTTGGTTTTAAGATGAGAAGAATATGCAAATATTAGTTTATTTATTAAGACTACTTTCAAATTGAACGGTTTAAAATCCTTTACATTGAATCCACACTTATGAATTTGATAAATATTCCCATGTTCTTTGTTTTGTTTAGTAAATCCTTCTGGAGTAGAGAGTAAAACCGATTTATTATTTGTAATTATTCTTGCTAAAAGATTTAACGCTTCTTCTTTCTCCAAATGTTCTAGAAAATCGAATAAAAAGACCATATAATAATTTTTGATTGGAAATGTTAGAGCATTGACAGAATATAGAGATTTCGCTCAAATTGTTGCGCTTGATGTAAGGGGATAAAAAAGGCTAAATCAAAAACAGAAGAATTAAATGGATTAATCAGATACTACGGGAAGAGAGAACAGCCAATAATAATAAGAGA
>Ga0114925_10001398_pt1 | contig 11860 bp, 9 predicted proteins | sample SumtaG_2_FD_87287 | JGI IMG/M metagenome (GOLD analysis project Ga0114925, IMG submission 87287) | Deep subsurface microbial communities from Indian Ocean to uncover new lineages of life (NeLLi) - Sumatra_00607 metaG | ecosystem: Environmental > Aquatic > Marine > Oceanic > Sediment | place...
CGATATTAAAACTTTAGATGGAGGATTTAATGAACAAGGCAATGACTATGATGGAATAGATAATCCTCAAGAAAGCGTAGATAAAGATTATGATAAGCTAGATGAGAGTTATGGTGAGGGGGGGTAATGAAGGATGATGTATTGTTTTGGCAATCTCGAATTAAGTTAATCCAAGCTCCAGAACCATTTATTATTCAGAGTCTGATTTTAATGAAGGTTTAGTGAAAAATGAAGTTCTAAGCCAATCTAATGTGAAATTATCTTTATTTCTAATTTTTTGAAAAATAATATAAAATTATATTTAATGGGATCTAATATATTATTAACTACAATAGCGAAATCGATTATAATGAAGAAAGTTCTTCAAAAAGTAAAGAGGAAATTTGAAAAGAAAACCAATGGGATAAAAGAACAAGCACCCCTTATGGAATATCTTTTTGTAGATATATCTCGCCTAGAATCATACATCTCTCAAATAAAAGGCGCGGTAAAATATGATAAAGTTCCAACTTTAGGAGCGAGTATTTCTTTTGCAGGACCTCTAGTTAATTATAGTAGAGCAAAAATCCCTCTTAAATGGACCTATCATGAAATGATAATAGAGCTCGTAGATTACTTAGAGAAATCAGGTAAATTAGATAAAGAAAGATATGGTTTAGATTTCATACCTACAAAGAATTTTTGCATTGAGTCATGTACGCTTAGAAAAGTTATTATTCCTCAAAAAAAAGACAAGGGATTAACTCTATGGATTTCAATAGGCTCGGAGAAAAAGTCATATCTTTATTTAATCGAATCTTATATTGGATTGCCTGGGGGAGTTGACGCAGAACACGTTGAATCTATGTCTGGCTTCAGTACTCTTAAATATTTATTCTTCCATTATGGGAAAAAAATTCCAAAATCTAAACTCTGGGATTTTGATCATAGTAATGAGTTTGGATTACACCCACTTGAATGTTTTATTAAAGCTAGAGCTCTTGTGAGTGACCCACATCATGTAAAATGCCTTTATCGCATAAGAGGAATGATATTTGACACGGGTGGGGCTGTAACGTTTGGATATCCAATATACATAGCGGAATCTTTATAGGGTTATATTTGGGGATTTCGCACATCCAATACAGCAAAGAATAGGAGATTACCCGTATCGTGGATATGTTCGAAAGAGGAGCAGAAGGTTCAGGCTTAGTACATTCGGGATGCGGAGCGGATGATGGTAAGGCTTGGACGGTTTGAGATGAGAAGGTATGGATGGAGTATGTTCTTGAGTATTTTTTTTCTTTTTTTCAGAAATTATGGAATTGAAGAAGTTGAGAAATAAATTTATGCATAGGTTGGTTGTAATTATAAAAGAAGATGCAAAAAGATCTTTTTATTTATCTAAAGCTTTAATTCAAAACCTATTAGGATCAACGTAATTATATTAAGTATGTTCTTGAGCTACTATTTTTTAATAATATTAATATATGGTTTTGCGATTAATTTATCTCTTAGATTTTAAAATTTGATCCAATTTCTTATCAATAGAAAATAAAATTGGATTTGGATACTTTTCAAGGAAAACATTGAAATCCCATTCATCCATTAAAATTGTCTTGATATTTTTAGCATATTCTACATAAAAATTATATAATTCATCATATTCATCTGGAAATATGAAATTAGCTTCAAATACACAATTTAAATTAATAAATAGATTTTTCCTATCGTTTAATTCTCCATCTCTTTCAATGATGTTATAGAATGATGAGTGTCTGCTCTCAAGATGAGTTCCATAATGAAAAATATCATGAAATATTTTAAATTCAAAATTCTTATTCTTGATAATTATTGGAAATGCCCCAACTTCAAAACCTAATTGGATTTCAGTACCATGAGGGACGCAAATATCATTAAAGGAGTAATTATTCAATATTTCCTTGATATTAAGAGAAAATTCAGATACTAAGGAATTATCAGGCAAATTAGGGATTTCTTGTAGGGTTATCTTATCCATGGGAATATTAGGTTTACTATATCGCCTCCCATATGGATAAATGGTAAATTGCCAAGATCTGTAAAAATTCTTGGAAAAAGATAAAAGAATCGCATAGGGAATTATTTCTTGAAAGAAAGAATGTATTTTATCACTTTCAGATAATATTTGCTTGCTAATTTCAGGAGTTATTTTATCAAGCAAATCCCATTCCAAAAATCTTAACCCTGCAGATCGATTTGGATCGAAATATGAAAATTTTAAATCAGGAATAGTCAGGTTTAACATGATCTCAAATGGGTAAAAAATATTTATTTCCTCTTCTTGAAATAGATACTTTAATTGTGAGTCAGAAATAAGTCTCTTGTCATGAGGAGTTTTAATGTAATAAATTCTATTTTTTATTTCATACCCGTCTTTTGAAGCTATATACGCATGGGGCATATCTTTCTTTTTTTCTACATGGATTATTAAAAGTTCTCCTTCTGGGCACTGCAAATACTCAATATTATATTTTATAATTGGACTGATACGAGTTTGAATAATACTATTAATGGTTCCTTTATCTTTATCAACATCAAAAATATTATTTCCTTCAAGATCCCCATTATCTTTTAGACCAAGGATTAATTTTCCACCTGAGTGGTTGGCTAATGCAACTAATTCTTTAGCTAGATTTTTTTGACCAGATCTTAATACATCCGATTGCTTAAATTCAACTTTAATTTTTTCTAAATCCTTGGTTTTTAAAAGTTCATAAATCTCTTCACATGTTGTCAAATATTTTCACCTTAGAATTTTATCCCTCAAACTAATTGTATATATGCTAAATAAATAAATTTTTTGGTAAAAATCAGAAATCTCATACTTCTAACTTGGAATATAATTTTTTGATTTAGTTTTTTAATATTATTGTTTAATGCTTTACACTACTATGAAGTATTTCCAAAAGCCTTATAGAAATTACTTTTATATATGTTTCATTTATTCTCTCCCGCAGAAAGCGGTAGATCCCTTCTTGCACTTCAGACTTCCTTGTTTTTCTATTTTTACAAAACAAGAATCACAGATATGATTACATCTTCTAAATTTATTATCGAAAAATACAACAGGATAATCCATAAGATTTATTGATGCTTTCTTTTCTTCACAATATTCCCATTTCATTTTTAATTTACCTCAAAATAAGTTAAGATATATTTAATGACCAAATCATTTAGAAAGGTGACATAATTGGAACTTTAGATAAGATAACAATAAAATAGCAATTTTGTTTTCTATTATTATTTAAAAAGTAAAGTTTTGAACACTAATTCTATGATTTTTATAATACTATAAATCTTAAAATGGAAGATTTAAATAAAAATTTGCTAAGATATTATTTGATATGGCAATAATCAAGAGTCTTACAGATCCATTTGTTAGAGAATCTTTGTTTAAAGGATATAATAAGCGATGTGTTTATTGTCGAAATCCTTTATTATTTAAAAATATGCAGATAGACCATGTTATTCCCAAATCATATGGAAAAGAGAAAGCTATTTCAAATTATGGTTTGAATCCTGATTTTGAATTGGATAGCTATTACAATCTTGTTCCTTCCTGTGCATCGTGTAATAATATGAAAAGAGCAAAAATTTACAAAAAAATACAAATTTTATTTATATTGAATGAGGTCAAAAGTAAAGTTCCTTATATTGAAAGAATCGAAAAAAAATTGAGAAAAAATGATCTAACTGAAGAATTTTCTATAACTTTAAAGAAAGCAGTAAGCGAAGTCCAGATTTATGAACTAATAAAAATGCTAGATGATAATAATTTGACATCACTACAGCATTATATTTTACAAGAAGCATTACAAAAACTAAAACCAATATCTACGTTAACTCCTACTGAGAACCATCAAATTCAAGTATTTATTGATGAAGTTAATATTATTCTAGATGAATTTGCTAAAATTAAATCTTATTTTAATAGTCCAATTAACCGATTTGCAGATGATAAAGCAGGAATAGTAATTGTAAATGAATTTGCTGGGATGGTTACTTATTCTTTATTTGCAGTATCTAAGAAAGAATTGAATATCATTAGGGAACTTACTGTAGATCAATGGCGTTCTTTAGCTAACCTAGGTATTTTTAAATACAGGACAACAGATTTAAAAAATCATATTTTGGAGCAGCCAAAGACGGTAGCAAGAGAAAACTTATTCAAATATATTGCCAAGTTACTTTCCACTAATGCTCTTTATAAAAGTAAAAATAATTTAATTGGAACAGAATTTATCATAGATTTTATTAATCAATATAAAATTCAATTGGGTTTAGATTTTAAGAATGAATATTCTATTGATGATTTAATTAATTCTTTTCAATATTATCTCCCTTTTTGGATTGATGAAGCATTAAAAAAAGCAGATAAATCCGTCATAGATCGTGTCGTAAAAAGAAGGGGATATGTAACACTTAGTTTTATTGAATTTTTAACTGGATCTTTTAGAAAAGAGATAAAGGAAAGAGTTTTAAATCGACTTGATTTAAAAAAGAAATATTATACTTTTTCTGAATATGCAGTTAAACTCCCAATTATAACCGAGAAACTGCCATTTAAGATATTTACAGATTTTACACGTAATTTCAAAAAAAATGGGTTTAAGACGATTAAAAGGATTTATGATCCTCCGAATTATGAAAGAGAGAAATTTAAAAAATCTCATCGAGTTTATGATGCATATTCTAATAAATCAGTAAAGAAAAAGCTTAGTTTCATTTATAATAATCTAATTAACGTTTATAATGATGTGATTAAGCGAAATTTTCTAAATTTAGTTGATGTGTTAATCCCATTTAGCGACTACACTAAAATAATTATTGAAATTCATCAAGTACGTAATAATAATTATGAAAAGAGAGTTCCTTTTAGTTATAAAGAATTTTACCTAGAAGGAGAAAAATCTGAGGATTTAGAGATAATTTTTTATGATTCCCCTGCCGATATAATCCCAAATGATTTCAGGAAAAACAAAGTAGACATACTTATGTTTCGAGGAAAAAATTATAAAGCAGGACGAAGACATGAGGGAATAGTAAGTGATATTTATCAGCCTTCACCTTTATTCAATAAAATCCATGAGATATTAACAGAAAAATTTCTGAATCTATTTGAAACAGATTATAAAAAATTCATTGCTGAACTTAGAAAGATTTTATAGAATTACTTAGAATAAACCACTTTTATTGTCAAATGGATTTATTTTATAAACCATATTCTTTTCCAATTTATACTATATTCCTCCCCCGTGTTGCCCCCTCCTAAAAAAGAAAGGGAAGAACCATTAGACTGTTTCGAATTATTTGGCAAATGAATCAATAATATAATTCCACCTATTTATTTTTATAATTGATTTATATCTAAAAAAATCTTATCTAGTATTATTATTATCGCTCCTAAAATCTAATTTTTCTTGAATTATTGACTATTAATTTCTAGAATATTTAAAAGGTCTAATTATTATTATTACCACATATTTTAACAATAATGTATTGGATTTTAATACCCATACACAAGTTTGGGGGTCGGTGAATAAATTAATGAAACAAAATATCGTTAAACGTGAAGATATCTTAGATGTTTATGTGGATGGTGCTTCACGGGGAAATCCTGGACCTTCAGCTTGGTCATATTTATTTATGGTGGGAAATAAGGAAATAGATAAAAAAGCTGGTTATATCGGTCATGGTACCAACAATCAAGCAGAATACAACGCAATTATCAATGCATTAAAGGATGCAAAAAAATATACTCGTTGGCATGTAAAGGTTTACTCGGATAGTGAGTTGGTAGTTAAGCATATCATCGGGGAGTATAGAATTAAAGCTTCTCATCTTGTTCCATTATGTATGGAAATTTATGAACTTGAAAATTTCTTTCAGAAGGTAGAATTTTTTAATGTAGGGAGAGATAACAAGCTAATCTCCCGATGTGATGAGCTATGTAATAAATGTTTGAATGAGAAGGGATACTAATGGTAAGTATTGATTATCGCCTTTTTTATGGGCTACATATTTAAAAAGTTCAAACTTGTGATAATGTGATCAAATTAGGTGTGGTTTTTAATGCTCTAAATGAATAAAAATGACTTAATCAATGAGTGTTAATAATGGTTTAACAAGATTGAACATGATTCATTCATATAAATAAATATGTCTAAACTTATTGAATTAAGATTATGAGAAATAAGAAAAAATTTAATTCTTGGTATTTAAATATGATTAAAATTTTCAATTTTAACCACTTTTTAGATTTAGGATTTACTCTCAATTTTAAAATGATATCCAAAAATTCAAACGTTTTAATATTAAAAAAGTCCTTAAGAAATTGATCTTTTTAATATTTTGTCTATATACATTTTAAATTTCGCTCAGCACCTTTAAATAATTAAATTTTATTATTTTGGGGGTAGAAACATTTGTTTTCTAAATTTTAATTGATTTGTTCCCTAATAGACTGAAATATATATTTTAAATATTTATATACTTTCCTACAATCAAAATAGGCATTAAAATGAAAAAAAAAGGAAATCTGTATTATTTTAAATGCTTTTTAGTAAGGATGAGTAAGGATATACATAAAAATCCAATGAGGAAAAATAGATTATAGCCAGAAATTCCTGGTGCATCATCATCTCCAGATAAATATTTTGCAATGAAAGCGTCACGATCACCCGCACCAAAGCTATCGGTCTCTCCTGCAATATAGATATTTCCCGAGCCATCTAACGCAATACCCATTCCCTGATCGGAATCGCTCCCACCCCAGGTGATGCTAAGCAAGGAATTCCCTGCACTGTCATATTTTGCAATGAAAGCGTCAGAACCACCCGTACCAAAGTTATAGGCTCTTCCCGTAATGTAGATATTTCCCGAGTCATCTAATGCTATACCGCTTCCAGAATCATAATCACTCCCACCCCAAGTGATGTTAAGCAAGGAATTCCCTGCACTGTCATATTTTGCAATAAAAGCGTCACACCAACCCGCACCAAAGCTATAGGTATATCCCGTAATGAAGATATTTCCTGATTCATCTAACGCAATATCCCTTCCAGACTCATGATCGCTCCCACCCCAGGTGATGTTAAGCAAGGAATTCCCGGCACTGTCATATTTTGCAATGAAAGCGTCAGAACCACCCGTACCAAAGTTATAGGCTCTTCCCGTAATGTAGATATTTCCCGAACCATCTAACGCAATACCCCTTCCATGATCATAAAGACTCCCACCCCAGGTGATGTTAAGCAAGGAATTCCCTGCACTGTCATATTTTGCAATGAAAGCGTCATAAGAACCCGCACCAAAGCTTCTGGTTCTTCCAGTAATGTAGATATTTCCCGAGTCATCTAATGCTATACCGCTTCCAGAATCAATATTGCTCCCACCCCAAGTGATGTTAAGCAATGAATTCCCGGCACTGTCATATTTTGCAATGAAAGCGTCATAAGAACCCGCACCAAAACTATAGGTTCTTCCCGTAATGTAGATATTTCCCGAGTCATCTAATACAATACCCCATCCAGAATCAATATTGCTCCCACCCCAGGTGATGTTAAGCAAGGAATTCCCGGCACTGTCATATTTTGCAATGAAAGCGTCGCGGACACCCGCACCAAAGCTATCGGTCTCTCCCGTAATGTAGATATTTCCCGAACCATCTAATACAATACCCCATCCAGAATCATAATCACTCCCACCCCAAGTGATATTCAAATCTGATCCGTAAACCCTTTTGGCTGCACTTCTCACACCTAAGGAATGTTCTGAAGTCTTCAAAGAAGTGGGTGAGGAATTCAATGCATTTGAGACCAAGGCTAAGCAACAGAAGATCCCTATTAGAAGAAGTATATGGTTCTTAGTTTTATTTTTTATCATGTTTTTATCACTCATCTTAACAGCTTAATTCTTCTTTTTTTTTTTTAAAGTAATTATTGATACCACAGCAATCACCCCAGTTATTAAAAGTATGTTGTATCCTGGTATTTTTGGTTCTTTTTTTTCATTTATTTTTTTTACAACAACCTCGCCGTAACCGATGTTTCCCATAAAATCTTTCGCATAAAAAATTATTGTTATGTCACCGTATGGAGACGCATCCCAAGCTGTCTGATTGATTGTTCCTGACAATTGAGTAATTGTATAGTTATTAAGACCACCATCAATAGTATACCATATTGATTCTAAATTTGGTTCTGCGATTGAAATATAATAATTAGGGGTTATATTTCCAAATTCTTCATTTTGAGAGGGAATATTAATATGAATTATGGGGTTATAAATGTCTGGACCATATTTCACCAAGACCACATCGCGTTCTCCCGCCCCGAAACTCATTGTTTCTCCTACGAGATACACATTGTCGGAAGAATATGCAGCCACTCCCCAGCTCGTTTCTGAATCAGTTCCACCCCATGTACGATTCCACTGCTGCACACCAGAATTATCATATTTCACCAGAACTATATCATGCTCTCCCGCTCCGAAACTAAATGTGTGTCCCACAAGATACGCATTATTTGAGGAATCCACTGCCACCCCCAAGCCGTGTTCAGAATTTATTCCACCCCATGTACGATTCCATTGTTGCACCCCAGAACTATCATATTTCACCAAGAGCAGATCATAATCCCCTGCCCCGTAACTTTTTGTACTTCCCCCAATATATACACAATCTGATGAATCTACTACCACTCCATATCCAATATCAAAACTTGTTCCACCCCATGTGCGATTCCATTGCTGCACACCAGAGCTGCTATATTTCACCAGAATTATATCATCTTCTCCCGCTCCGAAACTTTCTGTATCGCCTACAAAATACACATTATCGGAGGAATCCACTGTTACTCCAAAACCTCTATCCCATTCAGTCCCTCCCCATGTACGATTCCATTGTTGCACACCATTAGTGTCATATTTCACCAAATGCATATGATCAGAGCCTGACCAATAACCATCATGACCTCCCGCAAGATACACATTGTTTGACGAATCTATTGCCACTGCTCGACCTACTTCATAAGACGAGTCACCCCATGTACGTTCCCATTGCTTCACGCCAGTACTGTCATATTTCACCAGAAGCATATCACTAAATCCCGCTCCAATACTCTCTGTTTGTCCAGCAAGATATATATTATTTGAGGAATCCACTGCTACTCCCCATCCAACATCATGTTCAGTCCCTCCCCATGTATGACTCCATTGCAGCACACCAGAACTATCATATTTTATCAGGAGTATATCATTAGAACCCACCCCGTATGTGGTTCCCGTAATATATACATTATTTGATGAATCCAATGCCACCCCATATCCAGCATCAGACCGAATCGTACCCCATGTGCGATTCCACTCACAAACAATTAATTTACTAGTAGATGAATAGGATACATTAATATTATTGTCGTTATCCTCTTGTTCTTTAAAAAAAGTGTAAGTTCCGTTGAATATGACACTAGTATACAAGACAGAAATAAATAACATTAAATATATTTGTTTATATCTCATTTTCTTCCTTATACATTTTTGGATTGCTTTGTCTTAATTTTTTTAGAGAAAATCCTTTATAGTTATTATATAAATTTCTCAGATAATATTTAAGATTATTGAAGATTCTATTGAGAAAAAGAAAGAGAGGAGTAACTTATATTACTCCTGAGCAATGTTCTATGTTTTTTGATAACCTTAAAAAACAAGACAATGTAAGAAATAGTGATCAAATTAGTTTTTGAGTTTGAGTATTTAAATCGCTTGAGATTTTATTCAATTTTTTCTTTAAGTATCTAAAAAGGAAAATAATACGAATAATGAAAATTAACCAATGAAAATAGGCGTTAAAATGAAAAAAAAAAGGAAATCTGTATTATTTTACACGCTTTATAATAAGGATAGTTAGGAATACACCTAAAAACCCAATGAGAAAGAATAGATTATAGCCAGAAATTCTTGGTGTATCATCATCTCCAGATAAATATTTTGCAATGAAAGCATCACCATTCCCCGCACCAAAACTTTCGGTAGCTCCTGTAATATAGATATTTCCCGAATCATCTAACACTATACCATTTCCATAATCAATATTGCTCCCTCCCCAGGTGATGTTAAGCAAGGAATTCCCAGCACTGTCATATTTCACAATGAAAGCGTCAAAAGAACCCGTACCAAAGCTCTCGGTATCTCCTGTAATATAGATATTTCCATCATTATCTAACGCAATACCCCTTCCATAATCATAATCACTGCCACCCCAAGTGATGTTCAGCAAGGAATTCCCGGCACTGTCATATTTTGCAATGAAAGCGTCAGTACCACCCACACCAAAGCTATTGGTATATCCCGTCATGTAGATAGTTCCATCATTATCTAACGCAATATCACTTCCCCAATCATAAACACTGCCACCCCAAGTGATGTTCAGCAAGGAATTCCCAGCACTGTCATATTTCGCAATGAAAGCGTCATGAACACCTGCACCAAAGCTATCGGTATATCCCGTTATGTAGATAGTTCCATCATTATCTAACGCAATACCACTTCCAGAATCACTATTGCTCCCACCCCAGGTGATGTTCAGCAAGGAATTCCCAGCACTGTCATATTTCGCAATGAAAGCGTCAAAAGAACCCGCACCAAAGCTCTCGGTATATCCCGTTATGTAGATATTTCCATCATTATCTAACGCAATCCCTCTTCCCCAATCACTATAGATCCCACCCCAGGTGATGTTCAGCAAGGAATTCCCGGCACTGTCATATTTTGCAATGAAAGCGTCAAGACTACCCGCACCAAAGCTATTGGTATATCCCGTTATGTAGATATTTCCCGAATCATCTAACACTATACCCCTTCCAGAATCACTATTGCTCCCACCCCAGGTGATGTTAAGCAAGGAATTCCCAGCACTGTCATATTTCGCAATGAAAGCGTCATTAGAACCCGCACCAAAGCTCTCGGTATCTCCTGTAATATAGATATTTCCATCATTATCTAACGCAATACCACTTCCCCAATCATAATCACTGCCACCCCAGGTGATATTCAAATCTGATCTATAAACACTTTTGGCTGCACTGTAATTAATAGTAAACAATAAACTAGATAAAAATAAAGTGACAATAATTAGACTACTTATACTATGTCTTTTTACAGATGTCATTGTCTAAAATAGGATAATAATGTCTAACGTTGTTTAATAGTAAGCATTATTTTTTTTTAAATATTTTGACTCACACAGTATACATTTTAAACTCTCCCTAATTTTTTTCCCTAAATACACATTTCCATTGCTTTTTCAAATTCTTTTTTAGTGTTGTTTTTAATTCTCTTAATTAATAAAAAATCATATGTCTAACCCACTAGAATTAATATTACTGTTTTTAGTTCTTATTTTAACGGGGCTAAGCATCATTTATTTCATAGCTCAGAAAAGAGAGAATTCACCCATCGTTCTAAAATACAGCATCATGCTTCTTTTAGGAATCTCGGTTATCATTTTCATTATAAATTCATTACCCGTTATAACGTCTGTTTCAGAGCCTGAAATTTCTGCTGAAAATGTAATACTTAGTAATGTCCCGCTTTTCTTACTCTGCTTTTCTACTGTGTTATTTATTTATTCACTAAATAATTCCGATGATGATGTTGTAGAATTGGACAATCCTTCAATCTTTAAATCAAGAAAAGGTACAATTAAAATTGGCAGAGTAATGAAACGAGATCATAAGAAGCATAAATTTTTTCTTTCACTTAAAGATCTGGAAAAGCACATGTTTATTTGCGGGGCAACAGGTACAGGAAAAACAACATTTTTACAATATCTTCTCATGAA
>Ga0114925_10001400_pt1 | contig 11858 bp, 21 predicted proteins | sample SumtaG_2_FD_87287 | JGI IMG/M metagenome (GOLD analysis project Ga0114925, IMG submission 87287) | Deep subsurface microbial communities from Indian Ocean to uncover new lineages of life (NeLLi) - Sumatra_00607 metaG | ecosystem: Environmental > Aquatic > Marine > Oceanic > Sediment | place...
CATGGAATTGACGGAAGACTGGAACGATACTACAAGCAGTTTGCACTTGATACGTTTCATCAAGTCGATAATGCAATTAATAAGAATTTTGCAACAAATCTTAATCTTAAATATTTCATATATTCACCAAAGACACTAATAAAGACTTCAAGGCAATTTTGTCGTAAACGTGCCGGTAAAGTATTTTCTATTGCCGAAACAAAGTCATGGAAGAATGATCCTACACTTTTAGGAAAATCTAAAGCAGGATATAATCCATTGATTGAAATGGGTCGCTGGAATTGTCGGCATAAACCAAGATATATTACGAATGAATTAGCTTGTCAAATGGGTAAGAAATCAGCTTGTAGAGAAATTAAATCAATATAATCATGAAAGTAAAAATTGAAGTTGCGTACAATCTCACACTCACAGATGAGACACGTGAAAAAATCAAAGAAATTGATACAAAAATCAAAGAAAAGATTGAATCTATTGGTGGTAAATGGTATGCTCAAGGTGCTGGAATAGATAATATTCAAAATGTATATTATGATTTGGAAATTGAAATAGAATCGGAATCACAAACTAATGAAAGATTATTACAAATGGATAAAGATGAATCAAAAGGATATTGGTAAAGTATAATCATTAAATAATTAAAATTATGAAAATAATTGATGCATTTCTTCATGTATTTTTGGATTATTGGTGGACAACTAATATGATTAACCAATGTCCTTTTTATTTTATAAGGGAATTCTATTGGAGAAAATTATATTATTACAATAAAAGGAAAGACTCTGAAGGTGATTTTACTTTAGAACTTTATATTAGTTATGCAAGAAAAGAATGGTAAAAATCAGTATTATAATGCCAAGTTATCTTGGTGCTTATAAAGGAGCTGCTATTGATCGGGATAAAAAAATAGTAAGGGCAATTAAATCAGTCGAAAATCAAACTTATGAAGATTGGGAATTAATTGTCGTTGCTGATGGATGTAATGAAACAAAAAAAAAGATTAAAGAAATTTGGTGGTACGAACCGAAAGTAAAAGGCTTTTTAATTCCAAAGCAAAAATTATGGAGTGGCAAACCAAGAAATATAGGTATAGAAAAAGCAACCGGAGAGTATATTTGTTATCTGGATATTGATGATCTTTTTGGCAGAAATCATTTATTATCTATTGCAAATAATTTTAACGGCAAAGATTGGTATTGGTTTAATGATTTTATTTGGGATAAAAGTCACTTCAGAGCAAGAAAATGCAATATTCACAGAATGGGAATGTGTGGAACTTCGAATATTATTCATAAAAAAATAGCATTCTGGAATGAAAAGCCTACTTATGGACATGACTGGCGATTTATAAGAACCTTACGAGCAAAGAGTAAAAGTTATCAATATATAAAGGCAGGAGAATATTTTGTCTGCCATATACCTGGAAGATGTAATGTTTAAAAAAGAAATACAAATACCAATTTATAAAGGTGTTCTGGCCTTTTGTATAGGTGATGATAAAGAAGAAATAACTGATTATTTTGATCTTGGAGATTTATTGCCAGAAGTCATTTTTGCACATTCTTTTTATACAAGCAAAGATTATGAAATTAAAGATATTGGTGTTTTTTTGATTATTTTGAATTTTAAATATGAAATGCCAATTACTTATGGTATTATTACACATGAGATTAATCATATAGGTAATATGATTTTGAATTATAGGCGTATTGATCCCAATTATGATAATGATGAAGCAGAAGCTTATTTGAAAGAATGGATAGCAAATGAATTATATTCTTTTTTAAGTGAAATAAATATGTTAAAGAAAGTTAAAGTTGGTCAAATTAAATATTTAAAATAATCATGCCTTGTGGTAGTCCTCGATGTAAAAAAAGACGAGAAGCAGCTAAAAAGGCTGCTGATCTCATAAAAAAACAAAAAATAAATATTCAGAAACATTTTAAGATAAGAAAATGAAAATAGAAATTGATGTAGAGTTTGAACCTGAACAGATTGTTTATTTAAAAACAGATCCAGATCAACATGAAAGGATTGTAACCGAGTACAAAGTTGGTCGCAATTTTATTCTTTATTGTTTGAGTTGTGGGACAGAATTTACTTCTCATTATGCTTTTGAAATTTCAAAGGAAAAGAAGTATAAATAGTGCTAATGGATAAAATAGCTGAATATAATGGATTGAAATTATTATCTGGAAAAGGAACTTATTTCAATAATAGTAGATTAGCCGGTATTAAAGTAGAACATAAAATATTCAATAATATATTATCTAAAATAAGTAATAAGAAAAATCCTATTATGATAGAATTAGGCTGTTATTATGCTTTATGGTCTTTACTTTTTAGACAGAAATATCCAAATGGGAAAAATATTTTAATAGAAATTAATGAGAAATCCCTTAATGTAGGTAAAAAGAATTTTGAACTTAATGGATTTGATTATTCAAGTTATTGGGGAGGTATATTTATTGAAGATTCCGGTAATTATAGAAAGGATTCTAAAGATATTAAATATATAAAAAGGGAAGGGAAATATTATAATCCAAATACTGGTAAGATAACAGGCCAGGAACTTGATTTTAAAAAGATACTTTTTAAAGAAAACATAAATCAAATTGACCTTTTGCACATGGATATCCAGGGTAGTGAATTGTCATTTCTGAATTATCTCAAAGAAAATAGGATATTAAACAGAATATTAAATATTGTAATTGCAACTCATAATTCTGAAATTCATACATTTTGTGAAAATACATTAAAAGAAAATAATTTTATGATTTATGAAAATAAACCTTTTGGTACAATGGATGGTGATGGTTTTTTATGTGCAATAATTGAAAATAATCATGACACTCAAAGAAGCAAATAGACTAAAAAAGAACATTGAACACAACAATACATTTATTATTCGTAAAATAAAAGTTACCCATAATAAGAAAAATTGGTATTTAGAAATTCATGAAAAAAGGGAAAATAATCAGTCAAGTTCAACTCTTTCAAGATATGAATTTATGATAACATTTTGTAAAAAATATCAATGTGGTATGTTTATAGAAGCAAGTAATAATATACCTAATTACTTATTATATTAAAATTTAATATCTTCACAATTTATATTATGGATAAGATTTCAATAATTGTTCGCTGCCGGAATAGATTAGAATATACGACACAAGTATTAAATGCTATAAAACTTAATACGAATTGGGAGAATTATGAAATAATCCTTATAGATAATGCTTCAACAGACGGAACCGAACAATGGATTAAATGGATGCAAATAAATACTGATTGGTATGCCGGCACTTTGAAATATTTGAAATTAGACAGGAATCATGGCGATTGGGGTGGTATGTTAATAGGATTAAATTATTCATCTGGTAGATATATCGTACAACTTGATAATGATATAATCCCAGAAAATAACTGGATAACTTCAATGATCAAAGTCCTTCAAAAGACTAACTATGGAGTTGTAATGTGTAAAAGAGAAAATGTAGCATGGAAACTAAAATGTCTTGGACAACTTATGGAATTGGATGGATTACAAATTTGTCATGTGGAGCGTCCCGTAGCTTGTTATATGATGGAGAAAAATTTGTTTGCAAAGATAGCAAGAAAAGTGCCGGAAAAAATGGGATCAACATCGAAATACACTATTGCCAAAAATGCGAAGATAGCAAAGATTCTTAATGTTAAATGTATAGAACTCGAAGCTCCATTTCAAAGACAAAAATATAATCCTAAAAATAAGCAGATATGGGAACGGATTTGATTAGCATAATAACCCGTTGCCGGAATCGGCTGGAATATACTTGCCAATGCCTGAATGCAGTTAGGTTGAATACTGATATAGATTATGAACATATTATTATTGATAACAATAGTTCAGATGGAACTTATGAATGGTTTCAATGGATGAAAGTAAATACTGATTGGCATTCTAAAATGAAATATTATCGAATGGCTCAGAATTGGGGTGATTGGGGTGGAATGAGAGCAGGATTTCAACATATAAATCCAGAAACTAAATATATAGTTCAATTAGATAACGATATAATTGTGGATAAAGGATGGCTAACTGCATTGATTACAGTCCTTCAAAATGTTGATTGTAAAATAGTAATGCTTAAAAGAGAAAATGTATATATGTTTCTTCAAACAAGTTGTCCGTTTTTTTATGAAGATTATGTACTTGGTTGGATAGATCGTGCTGTTGCTTGTTATATAATGGAAAGAAATCTTTTTAAAGATATGCTTGATAAAATACCAGATGAAGAAGGATTTAAAAGTAAACCATTAATGTCCGATTACGTAGAGAAAAAAGTTGTAAAAATTCTTAATGTAAGATGTACGGAAATTGAAGGTACATGGCACAGAGAAAAAAAATATAAAACAACAAATCCAGAGATATGGGAGAAAGTTTAGAAATGGATGTTATTTTAGTGAGTAATGCAAAAAGTCCACAATTACGTTCTTTGACTGAGACTGCGATAATGACTTGCCAAAAGGCTGATTCTGTAAAGTATAATTTTTATGTGATTGAACAATGTCGAAAAGCAAAAGGATATACTAATGCTAAAACTCTTTATTATGATTTTCCATTTAATTATAATCGTTGCCTTAATCTTGGTATTCATTGTTCTGAGAGTAAATATATAGCACTTTGTAATAATGACTTGATTTTCAAAAAAGACTGGGGAGAGAATATGATTCAAGTCATGGAGCAAGGATATTTAAGTGCAAGTCCTTCAAAAGAATATTTCGATGGAATAATTAAAAGTTATAGAGTTGGCAAACATTTACTCGGGTGGTGTATAGTTATTAATCGGGAAGTTATAAAGAGAATTGGTAAGTTTGATGAAAGTGTAGAATTTTGGTTTTCAGATGATATATATGCCGAACAAATTAAAAAAGCCGGAATCGAACATATCCTTAACGGGTATTCAAATGTTATACATTTAACATCTAAAACTTTAATTAAAATAAAACGACAAAAACAAAGATATTTTATGCGTGGGCAAAGTAGGAATTTTCATAGAGCAAAATTAAAATATAAATGAATTTAGCAGTAGCCGTATGTGGGTGTGATAAATATTCATTCGTTTGGAATGGATGGTATCATTATTTTAAAAAATATTGGAATATTGATTGTCCTATTTATTTTCTGAATGAGGAAAAAAATATTAATTTTCCTGGAATTCAACAGATAAAAGTAAATATCCCAGATGTTAATATTTGGACAAAGCGAGTAAGGGAAAGCATTAAACAGATTCCAGAAGATAATATTTTCTTTCTTTTGGAAGATATGTTTCTTAATAAACAATTTGAAAAAAAGGAATTTGAACGAATATATAATGCCTTTGAGATAATTAATGCTGATGCTTTAAGAATTAAAGACATAGCATATTTTTATACAGTTCATGATACTAAATTCTTTGTTAATGGAGTAAATTTGAAGAAATTTGATCCATTTAGTGAGTATCTTATTTCTTATTCACCTAATATTTGGAAGAAATCATTTCTATTAGAATGTATCAAACATGATGAAAGTCCCTGGTATAGTGAAGTGACGAGAAGTGCAAAAATGAGAGGTGGTGATTATAATATTTATATTTATGAGAAATTAGATTGGTTTGTAAATGTATTATTAAGAGGAAAAGTAATAGCTGAAGGACAAAAATTAATAAATGCAATAAAATGAAAAAGAAAAAAAGAGGCGATACAAAAATGGATACTATTGAAAAAATATATGGTAAAGATTTTGGTGTTCGTTCTGATAAGAAATTGAGTAATTATCTTAGAGAAAAAGGATATAAAATATTGTCTGATTTATTAGAAAGTTAATGAATACAATAAAATGAATAATTGGAAATTTACAGATGCACTTAAACATTATAATGCTAATCCTTATAAAGATTATGATTATGATACTTATATTGATAAACATAAAGCAAAGGATTTTGTAAAAGATGTGATTAATGTTGCAAAAGAATATGCCTATTTCACAAAACCAGAAGAAATAGATAATTATGATTTCGATTTATTAAATTCTTTTGTTATAAAAGGAACGCATGGAGCTGGATGGACAATTTTTGTCAATGGTAATTTTGATACTTGTGGTGGACATTATCAAAATAAAACATACACGAAAAAGGAATCAATTATTGAAATGAAAAACTGGCTTAAATTATGTTATACTCGAAGTTTACAAAAATCTCATTTTAATCTTACGCCTGGAGTTTTGATTGAAGAATATCTTAATGATATACAAGATTATAAATTTTTCATGTTTAATGGTAATTTAGAATTCATATTATTAAATTTTGGATTTCCGCCTTTGAAACAAAACTATTATGATAGGAATTGGAACTTATTACCTATGTACAGAGATGGACATCCTGATGATTTTAATACGAACCATAAAAAACCAGATAATTTAAAAGAAATGATTCGTGTAATACATCAATTAACAGAAAAAATAAAAAATCCTCCATTTGTCAGAGTAGATATTTATAAGAATAGTGATAATAAATTATATTTTAGTGAATATACATTTTCTCCATCAGGCGGAAATATTCAGTTTAAACCTTATGAATATGAGAAAAAATATGGTTTATTAATTATTAAAGATGAAAATTATAATGAACTGGAAAAAAATTAACTGAAATGGGACTAAATATTTCAAAAGGCAATATGTATCCTTGGATAACACATACTTGGAATACGATAAAAGGCGCTTGTCCACATGATTGTTCTTATTGTTATATGAAACGTTGGGGTAAATTAAAACCTGTTAGATTTGATGAAAAGGAGCTTAAAACAGATTTAGGTAAAGGAAATTTTATTTTTGTTGGGAGTAGTTGTGATATGTTTGCAAATAAAATACCTACTAAATGGATAATAAAAATATTGGAATATTGTTCAGGATTTAATAATTCATATTTATTCCAAAGTAAAAATCCTAAACGAATGATCGAGTTTGATGTGTTTATGCCTAATAAATCTGTAATATGTACGACAATTGAAACAAATAAATGGTATCCTGAAATTATGAAAAACTCCCCGAAACCTATTGACAGAGCAACAATACATTCTTTATTCCCATTTGATAGATATGTAACCATTGAACCAATAATTGAATTTAATTTAGATAAATTAATAGAATTAATTAAAATATACAATCCTACTCAGGTAAATATCGGTGCAGATACAGGAAATAATAATTTACCAGAGCCGAAATCTGAAAAGATATTGGATTTGATTAATGAACTTGAAAAATTTACTATTGTTAAGAAAAAACAGAATTTAAAACGGTTAACGAATGGATAAAGAACAATTAAAGTGAATAAGCTATTATTATCTTCATTAACGGCAGATTATAAAACTAAATGCGGACTTCTTTATATAAGTTTTGCTAAAAATTGCAAGATTCCTTATAAAATACTTGAATACAAAAAAGAACAAATTCCAACACGAGTAGAAGGGTGGCCTAAAACAAGGATTAATTATGTAACTGCACAAGGTGGATTTTTTATGGATTGGATAAATTGTGATGATGATACTATTGTTATTCATACCGATGCAGATATGATTCTACAAAGATGGTTTATTGGCAATGAATTAGAGTTTTTAGAAGTCGGCCATGATGAAATTGCCGGATGTTCTTGTCATTGGCCTTCACAGACATTAGGACAGGCAGCTAAAAATATAATGCCTAAAGATATTCAGTTTAAAGGATATGAGAATATGATAGAATTTGCTGGTGGATTTATGATTGCTACTGCTAAGACACTCAGGAAATTTAAAAAACTTTATATAGAAAATCATGATGATCTTGTAAAAAGTTTTGACCGGCTTGGTGCTAATCAATGGCTGATTAACTATATAACTCATAAATATTTTAAATTCAAGTTACTACCAGAATATGTAATGAATGCAATATGGTACACAGGCACAAATGCAAGGATGATAAATGGTAGTTTATGCACGATTGTTAATAATCAGTCTCATATAGGTAAAAAAGTTATTTTCAATCATTATAAATTCATTCAAATTAAAGGAGGATATAAATATTAATATTTTCATAAATAAGATTAAGAATAATGAACCATTTGCTTTTACCCGTTGGGGTGATGGTGAATGGATTGCACTTGCTGGTGGTAAAGGAGCAAATTGTGATCATCATGAATATTTTCCCGATATGGGAAAAGCCTTGAAAGCAGTTCTTGATTCAAATCCATCTTATTATATGGGCTTGCAACCATTAGCAAAAAACACAATGCCTGGCATAATTTCAAAATATAAAAATATTAAATGGATTAATTCAGATGTATTTCATGATGCAAGTATTAATGGGATTTTTAATAAATTCCTTTCAGCATGTGATGGTAAGAATATAGTTTTAGTCGCACCGAATTATATAGGTGAATTAAATAAATTTATTAAAACAATTAGAAAACATATAGTCATTCCTTCGGTAAATTGCTGGTTATCAAAAGACAAAATCTTAAAAGAAATAAATGATTATCTAAAAGATAAAGACAAAAATCATGTTGTATTATTTTCAGCTTCAATGATGTCAAATGTATTAATTGATAATCTTTATAAAAAATACGAAGTACATTCATTTTTAAACATGGGAAGTGTATTCGATCCGTTTCTTAAAAGAAAAATAAGGAATTATCATTTAAAACTTGACTGCAAAAGAACATTACTTGCCATAACAACATTTAATCATATTGAATACACTCGGAAATGCCTTGATTCTCTAAAAAATTCCAAAGTAAGAAATATGGATATAGTTATATTTGATGATCATTCAACAGATGGAACGGTTAATCTTGACAAAGAATATGATGTTAAAATAATCACAAAATTAAAAGGCAGAGGATTAACTGATTCCTGGAATATAGCATTTAATTATTTTAACGAATATGATTATAATTATTATTTTTTGATTAATAATGATGTACTGATTCCAAATGGAGCAATTGAACAAATGCTTATTTTACTTAAAGATAATATTTTGGTTGTTCCAATGACTTCAGTTTATGGAGCTGGACATACAGGGAAATCACAAGCCATATCAACTTATTATGATAAAATGAGAGGAAATAATCCTAATAATACACAAATAATTCAAAATGATATACAAAAAGGAATTATGGGATTTCTTAAAATAGATTTACTTAATGGATTCTTTTTTGGAATGAATAGAAATATAAAAAAGGAAGGGATTAGATTTTCAGGAGAATATTTCTTTAATCCTAAAAATGTTAATGTTGGAAATGATGATGAATTTAATGCAAGACTAAAACATACAGGAGAAATGGTAACACTTTGCAGAAAGGCATTTATTTATCATTTCAAGGATATATCATTTAATATTAAGAAACACGGAATGCACAGAAATAATCTTGAATACTACCAAAATGTTAAATAAAATACTAAACGTAACAAATAAGGAACTTGATTCAATTAATATAAATTTTAAAATTGATAATATTGATAATTATTTTTATTTAGAATCCGGTAGAGAACATTATAGATTATTGATGTATATTTCAACATTATTTGATAGGCAGACATTATTCGATATTGGAACATATACCGGACTTTCTGCTCTTGCATTAAGCTATAATAAAAATATCAGAGTTAAGTCTTATGATATCAGAAGAACTAATATTAATAAAAAATGGAATATAAAATATATTATTGGAAACATATTGCAAGATAAGAATTTAAGATATTCACCTTTTATACTTTTAGACACAGAACATGATGGTATTTTTGAAAATGAATTTTATAATCACTTAATTAAGATAGGATATAAAGGCTTATTAATGTTAGATGATATTTTCCTGAATGATGAAATGCGGGAATTTTGGAATGGAATAAAACGAGATAAATACGATTTAACTAATAAAGGTCATTTTACAGGAACAGGATTAATTAATTTCAAATGAGTAAAATAAAACCATTTGAAAAACGAATACCAGCTTTTTATCGTAAAAGCACGATAGATTTATTGATGTTTGATTGGATTAATGCTGCAAAATTTTATAATCAAGTAACAATTGAAAAGGCATTTGATGATTTTCTGGAATTTTATGGCATTGATCAGGAAGATTATCCTCTGGATTCGGCTAAAGTTTGCTATAATACGATCAAAACAAATTTCCTCTGGAAGGAGGCAAAAGAAAAAATTTAAAAATAATTTGTATTTAGTCTAAATAAATTTAATATATTTGTATAATCAAAATTAATTATTATGAAAAGAAAATATCTTAAATATGGCGATCCATTACATTTTACTTATTTTAATGATGCAACTTATGCCAATATGAACCCGGAAGAAAAAAATAGATGGATGCCATCTGATGAACCGAATGAACCGAATGAAAAAGACCTTCCTGTTGAAGTTATAGATTTTAACTTGAAAAAAACCAAAGGAATGGTTGAATTCAAAGAAAAAATCTATAACATAAAAGAACTTTCAAAAATGCTGAAAGCTGATCTTTTTTTAACTTATTCCAAAGTTACTAAAGGTAAAAAGTTAAATGAAAATTTTACACGAAAACAAATTATTGATGAAATCATAAAATTCCAAAAAGATGCCAACGATTGAAAGTCGTAAAACAAGAGAGGCTCAATATATAGATATGAAAACTTATGAGAATCTCAAAAGAACTGGACTTATCAGGAGATTTGTAGTTATAGATGATTCCGATCTTGAGCCAACCGCAGTTAGAGAATCCAGGAAATTGGTTGAATTTGAAGAAAAGGATTCTTTGATAAAACCTGAGAAAATTTATGGTCGGGAGGAACTTGAGAAAATGCTAAAAGCTGATCTTGTATTATTATATAATCAGGAGATTAAAAAATATGATGAAGAAATTGACAAAAAATTAACTAAACAAGAAATTATTGATAAAATATTATTAGAACCATTAAAAATGAAAAATCAGTAATGGATACAATTGGATATTAATTAATATAAATTAATAACAAAATGGACGAAAAGAAACTTTTGTTCGGGGTCTTGACAAAGACCTTAAACAAGTCTGAGCAGGAAGTAACCGACCTGCTATATCAAAAAGCGGAAGATTCAGATGAATTGACATTGAAAGAGGGATCACTTGATGAATGTCTTAATATGGATGTTAGTCGAGTGAAGACAATCCAAGCTAATGTAAAGCCTGATAAAAAACTTCTTGAAGATCAATATTCAAGAGGTAAAAAGGAATCACTTTCAGATTTCGAAAAAGAAGTCAAGGAAAAATATAGTTTGGAAACGGAAATGCAAGGAATTGAACTCGTAGAAGCAATTGTTAAATCTCAGGTAAAATCAAAACCTAAATTAACAGATGATGATGTGAAAAAACATGATCTTTATTTAGCTCTTGAAAAAGACAGAGTACCAAAGGAAGATCATGAAAGATTAAAAACTGAGTTCGATCAATTCAAACAGAATCAGGACAAAGCTGAAAATTTCAGGGAAATTGAAAAGAGTGTTATTCTTACTCTTGATAAATTGAAACCCATATTAAGTGATAATCCAGAAGTAAGACAAACAAGACAGGATGATTTTTTAAGCAAGTTTGAAAAATTTGATTATCAAATCGGAGATAATGGCGATCCACTTGTTTTGGAAGATGGAAAAAGGAAAGAAGATAAGCATGGGAATCCAATAAAATTCGAGGATTTCGTTAAAGAGATTGCTTCTTTAAATTATGATTTTAAAGTGCAAGACCCTAAAGGAAGTCCTGGAAATGAACCAGAGCCAGGGAAAACAATCACTTTTGAAGTACCTGAAACCGAAGCCGAGTACGCAACAATGATCCAAAATGAGCCAG
>Ga0114925_10001401_pt1 | contig 11856 bp, 7 predicted proteins | sample SumtaG_2_FD_87287 | JGI IMG/M metagenome (GOLD analysis project Ga0114925, IMG submission 87287) | Deep subsurface microbial communities from Indian Ocean to uncover new lineages of life (NeLLi) - Sumatra_00607 metaG | ecosystem: Environmental > Aquatic > Marine > Oceanic > Sediment | place...
TCGCCAAAGTAATTGGCGATCGTAGGGATTTCCGGACGCAGTAAAGCGCGACCGCTACTTACGTTGATTGCGCCATTCCGTGCTGCATCAATCCCAGTAAGTAACTGCCCACGTGTCGGTGTACACATGGGCGCAACGTGATAATCCGTCAGTCGCAAACTCTCATCGTGCAGCGAGTCGAGGTGAGGGGTTTGTAAAACAGGATTGCCATGTACGGACAGCTCTGGATACCCCTGATCATCGGTCATGACAACAATAACATTTGGCCTTTCGGCAACAGCTTCATTACTAGCTGCATTCGAGGCCAAGCAGGCAATAAAGCCGAAGAGCCAGATGCCACGCACCACACGATTCGTTCTGTTCACTTTGACACCTTCTGTTTATGCACAACGGGGTCGAGGTTAGCTTGTATTTGTACATCACTGACTACGGGCGACGGACAGCCACCCTCGGGAACCTCGACATGGGCTGTCCATAAAATGCCGTTGAGTACTACCTTCCGAAAGTTTTCATCAAGCCAGCTCACATGATTATGCGCGCCAGTAAAACCAAAACCTCGACCACCAGAAGGACGCTTGTACGCCCATGCCACAACTTGTTTTTCACCCGCTGCAACAGCCCTACGGACTGCAGGATTTCCACTTCGTGGACCATCTGGTCGACGTAGCGTGTTCGGCGGCGGAAGGTCAGCAAGTATTGGAGTGACTCCTTTCATATCATCGACAAACCGCATGTGGTAGTACCATTCGTCGTCGACCTGAAAAGGTTTCAAACCATTTGCAACAGGATGCTCTGGAAAATCGGTAAAGTGTGGCGTCCAATGCGGATTAACCGACCAGTCGAGATCACAGAATCCACCCATCCATTCAAGAAATTTTTGACCGGGCTCGCCTTTCTCAGCTTCGGTTGCCCAGTGAATCATCACGACACCCACCCCCGACTTCATCAGAGCATCAAATTCAGCCAGATGCGGATTGAGCACATGCCCTTGATGCCCTGTACAAAAAATAACAACAGTCGCCGCATCCTCAAAGACAGACGGATCTTCTGGGTAGCCAAGCACGGGAACGAGTACCGTTTCAACATCGAGGCCTGATCGATCGAGCGCATCGGCCAAGATCATATTTCCGGCTCGATGCTCATGCTTCATTCGCCCATGACTGGGCTTCCCTGAAATAAAGATGATCTTTGCCGGCTTCTCAGCCTGAACCGAAGCATTGAAAATAAAACCTGATGCAGTCAGCAGACAGAAAAAAGTGACCCTTTTGAAACTCCGTCGCATCACTCTACTCCGTAACGAGTTCCAAATTATTCCAATATGCCCATTCATTATGCCAATCGTTCGCACGATTTTCTAAAGCCAACGAGACACGACGACCAGCAAATTCAGTCAAGTCAACCGACACATCGAGCCACTCATCTGATTCAACTGTATCTGGCCCAATAACGTAATCCGCCATCACTTTTCCATTTGCGACAACTCGGAGTTGCCAGTCACCATGTGGATGATGACTGACACGAAGCTTCAGTAACGTCTTCTTACCCTCAGGTATTGTGAGTTGATTCTTGCTTAGCACGCACGGTGTTTTTCGATCGAGAGGATGTGTCTGCACCGCGGACTCATTTCGAAAGACAGCATGCTCGACAACACCACCTTCTCCTACATCAGACACTCGCAGCGCTGTAGCCATTTCCCCCTTTGCAATCTTTTTAATCAGGCCGTTCCACGCTTCGGCCTTTTGTACCTGGTTGAGCTTTTTATTGTCACCGTCGCCCGTGATCAATCTTCTTGCAACAAACTCTTGCAACCTCGGTATTTTACCAGCCACCACAAGCTCAAGTGATTCACGTTGATAATCCGGGACCATCGGCTCCAACGCAAACCAGTACATCCGAGGAAGATTATTATCACTCACATCCTCGGCATGTGAAATGAGCCCTTGAAGAATTGGCCATCGCTGAACGAACGGTAGTCGCTGTACTGCGGAAGCCAGATACAGCCTTACAACCTGTGATGGGTCATCCTGTGCCATGCTAGTCAGTTTTTCAAGTACATCTGGCTCGAGAAGCCAGTCTGCATTCCGCTCTGGCTGAAACGCATTTGATTCACTCACATCACAAAGGAATTGAATGGACCAGGCCCGAACATGCTCATCTGCATCATTAAGCAATTCGTAAAGACGGTTTACCGCAAGTCCGTCAGTCACATACAAGGCCCATAACGCACGCAATCTTTTGGATGGCTCTGATGTTGTGTTGAGTATGTCACTCAATTTTTGATGAACCACTTTACGATTGAGCGTTCCGCTTGCCTGCCGATACTGCAGGAGTGTTCTTGCATGGCGAACAAACCAATCGTTTGAATGCAACTGGTACTCTACGAGCTCTATATCCGACATAGCAGAAAGATCTGGCGTCACCGTGTCCTTCACACCAGTCGGCATCACTCGATAGATACGCCCACTGTTGGGAAACTTTACTTCATTCCCACAAATATTCTGATCATGCCAATCTAGAACATAGACGCCGCCTTCGGGGCCAATCTCAACGCTGAATCCAACCCATGCCAAATCGTTCGCGGGTAGAAAATCATCACCATGATGACCAATAAAACTTGAACCCTTCGGCTCAAGCACATCCGTCAATACAGCATGCTCATGAATATTGCACATAAACAGACGGTCACGATATTCGGCAGGGAACACATCTGCCAAATAAAACCGAGCCCCCCCATGAGCAGACAAGTGCGTATGATCACGGATGGTTTTAATGTCGTCATAGATGTACGGATTAACGTGCGGGCGTGCTTGCTTGTGATATGTTCCACCTTGTACGACATGAAAAAGATGTGGAATAACACAACACGTTGCACACCCCTGCCCATAATCATTGAAATCGAACCCCCACGGGTTTGACAACCCACGAGCAAAGATTTCAAAAGTCTTTCGAGTTGGGTGATATCGCCAAATACCGGCATCAATAAATTGACGCTGTGCATCTGTGTCACCTGGCTTCCCAACATTGGAATGCGTAAATACGCCATGGCAACCGTACAGCCAACCATCAGGACCCCAAATGAAACTATTGAGGGTTTCATGCCGATCCTGAATACCCCATCCGTCGAGTAAGACTTGCGGCGGCCCATCAGGGACATCATCACCGTCTTTATCTGGAATAAAAGAAAAATTTGGCGGCGATCCAACAAACACTCCACCGAATCCACAGGCAATCCCAGAGGTGAATGTCAGTTTGTCTGTAAATGTTTTCTTCTTATCAAAAATGCCATCGCCATCGGTATCCTCAAGTATCTGAATTCGACTCACCGGGTCGTCAGTATGTTTTTTACGAGTTTGATAATTAAAATTTTCCACAACCCATATCCGGCCACGATCATCAAAGCAGAAGGCAATTGGCTCAGCAATATCCGGCTCAGCAGCAAAAACAGAGACTTCAAACCCGTCCGGAATCGCCATTTTTGAAACTGCTTCTGCTGGCACTAAAAATGGAGCATCGCTGTCCTTGTGCTGTTTCCTGGGAAGTTGATTACGGCCGTCACCAGCCGTTGCACAAGAAATAGTGATTCCATACGCGATAATGGCCACAGCCACTGCAAATTGATGAACTGTCTTCCTGAACACGCAAGATAATCGTTGCGTTGGTCGATTTGTCATGGCAACTCCACTTGCTCAGTCGTCCTCAAATATTTCACAAGATCAATGACCTCTTGCGGCTTCATGGCATCCAATTGCCCATCCGGCATCATCGACTGTGGTGAAATCTTACGGAAGTCAATATCGTCCTTAGCAATGACAACTCTTGGCTGCTCCGGTGTTCGCAAGACAATTTTCGTGTCGTCTTCTTCAGCCAATACACCATTTACAACACGACCATCAACCGTCAGCACCGACACGGTCCTGTACGCATAGGGAACATCCAAACTGGGATACACGCTGTTTAATAATATGTAATCAAGATTCGCACGATTTGCACCAGTGAGCTCAGGGCCTACGTTTCCACCTTCTCCATACAAAACGTGGCAGGCGGCACACGTCTTCTGAAACACGGCCCTGCCCCTTGAAGCATCTGCTGCTGCAACAGCCAAAGGACTACATAACTTTTTATATTTTTTAATGAGGTGTTCTCGTTCTGCACCGACAACCGGCAGTGCGCCATACACAGCGGTGAACCTTTTCCCAAGAAGATTCTTTAGCGTCCGCGCCACCTGCACTGGAACCGCACTAGGTTGTATCTGATTCAATTTCAAAGCTTCCAGCAACGCCTCAGCGTAAACTTTCCTGGAGGCGAGTGTTTCGACAACTGCTCGCTGTTGCTGAGGATTTAACTCTGGATAACGTGAGATAAGTATGGCTGGCGCTTCGTCATTTCTGACCACTGCGTAACCACGTATTGCACTCAGCGTTAGCGCTGGTTCATCGATGAGCACTTTGAGCAGTTGTGAGGCCTCTTGGTTCTGTTGCTCGAGCAACAGACTCAGTGTTGAGCAGCGTTGGGCGGCGGCTACGCTTGAATCTTGAACACACGCCAGAGCACTTGCAATCGCTTTCGCATCGCCAAAGATTTGAGAGATCGCCAGAGCATATTGACGCACCGAAGCACTTGTGCTGCACGAAAGTGTATTACTTAGCGTCGACCACCCCTCGGGAGCACGAACGCTCCTGCGACCTTCAAGCCCAAGGAGCATACCCTTCAGCAGAGCGGACTGAACACTTGTGTCTGCTGTAGACCCAACGGCAGTGACTACAAGCTGAAAAGAATCGACTTCATCACTTCCAACCACGTCTTTACCAGCACAGTCAAAAGACAACATGTTTAAAAGGACAAACACCGTTACGGCATATCGTAAATACGCTGGCATGGCTCATTCCTCAGTTGTGACGCTTTATGCTGGCAAAGTAAATTTTGGCAATCGAACGATTTCCCCACCTTTGAGTGCTGATTCATGAGCACAAATACCAACACTTGTCCAATTGGCACTCGTGAGAGCATTGGGCCATGGATCACGATCAGCGAGGATAGATGTCACGAATTCGTGAACAAGATGAGGATGCGAACCCCCATGACCACCACCTTGCAAGAATGAGAGATGATCTGCGTCGTGAATTTCCTGTGGAAGCGTAAACCTCCGAATCGACTCCGGAAGAAGGTGAGCATAGTCGGGAACTTCAATTTTTTTGGGAATCTCTGGCTCTGGCCTTTTGGCTGTATGAATAACATGAGGCTCATTTTCAACTAATGTCCACTCAAAACTCTTTTTCGTTCCATAGACATCAAAACTCTCACGATACTGCCTTGCAACGTCATACAAGCACCGCCAAACATGTGCAGTCAGATCACTATCACGTAGCTTGATATGACATGATTCAACAGCAAATTGGTTCCCAGATTTTTCAGCAATATCATCACGCACCGTGCCTGAACCAAAACAACTTACATACTCAGCAAAATCATTGAGTAATCCAAGACAAGGACTTACAACATGCGTGGCGTAATGCATGGGGATCATGCGTTCCCAATAATCTGGCCATCCATCCATATCCTGAGGATGTGATGCTGCTACATGTTGAATCTTCCCAAGCTCACCTTTTTCATAGAGCTCTTTTATAAAAAGAAATTCTCGACTGTAGACGACTGTTTCAGCCATCATGTATTTCAGACCAGTTACTCGCACCTTTTCTACGATCTGACGACATTCTTCAATCGTTGTCGCCATAGGGACAGTACACATCACATGTTTCCCTGCATCGAGTGCTTTGAGTGACATCCATGCATGGTCAGGGATTGGACTATTAATATGAACAAAGTCGATGTCTTTGTCTGCAAGGACATCGTCATAACTCGTATATCGTTTTTCAATACCGAATTGATCGGCGACTGCATTCAGCTCAGTTTCGTTCCGACGACAGACGGCAGCAACGTTTGCATCGGGGTGCGCCTGATATATAGGTATGAACTCAGCACCAAAGCCGAGACCGATCATAGCAACTTGTACAGGGTCAGACATTTTTCCTCCGTGCTTCAGAATAAAGAAGCAAACATAGTCATTTCGATATGAGAAATTCCCAAGAATGCGTTGATCACTCGGTTACCCTTCGACTGTATTTGTAGCTGGCTGTGATGCATTCGCGCCTCTGTCGCCTCGATCCCAGAACAACAGAGCAAATACTACCATGACACCAAATGCAAATAAGGCTGGCACATACCACAGCTGCGACCAATTCACCACTTCATCGGCTGAGGTGCATCGTCCCATCCACCACCCAAATGCTTGCGCACCGATTCCAAGCCCAAAGCCCTGAGTAAGCATCACAACCAGAGATTGAGCCTGACCACGGACCTCAGGCTTTGCCTTCTTGTCTGTATAGATCATCCCAGTCACAAAGAAGAAGTCATAACAAATTCCATGCAGCAGGATGCCAACAAAAATTGGAAGAGTGAGCATAGGGCCGGTCTGACCAAAGGCAAAGCCCCAGAGTCCATAACGAACAGCCCAGGCCAGCATGCCAATCATGAGCATTTTCTTCACGCCAAGTCGAGCAAAACAGAATGGCATAACAAGCATGAAGATTATCTCACTCATCTGCCCGGTACTCATGGCCCCTGTTGTAGAACCAAACAACTTCACTCCCATCGCATCAACAAAGCCATACCCTTTCGCGTAGTAGCCCGCCAACGGAATACAAATCAGAAAAGACGCAATAGCAAAGACAAAGAACGATTTGTCTTTCAGCAACGCCCATGCATCAACACCAAGAACTTTTGAGACAGAAATTGGCTCCCCCTTTGCAGGTGGAGTCGTTTTAGGAAGAGTCAGGCAATACACGCCAAGAATTGCCGATGCGATTGCTGCAGCATGAAATATGTGCGGTGAATTATCTGAATACTGAATCGTGCTCATCACGGCAGCAAATGCCTGCTCCGCTGCACTACTCGCCGCCTCATTACTACCGGCAGCCGCTTTCGCCTGCTCAAGTTGTGCTGTCGCCTGACTGATTATTTTTCCTTCGCCATTAAAAAGACGGCATCCCCACATCACCCAATTGCCGACGATCCAGCCTATCGTTCCGAGAACACGGACAGTGGGAAAGTCTTTTTCGCTGTTAACAAGATGCTTAAATGACAAACTTGCTGTAAGACCCAAGGTCGGCATGAAACACAGCATGTAGGCAAGTAGGCAGAGAATCATCGGCTGCGTGAACTGCCCTAAAAAACTTTCTGGTGCACCAGCACTTGCAAGAGATGGAGCAAGCCAGAGAAGACCGGCACCAACAATGTTTAAAATTGCAAGTACATGCTCGGTGTTCATCAGGCGATCACAGATTAAACCTAGCGTTAACGGTGCAAGTATCGCAGCAATTGGTGCAACAGTATAAGCGGCAGCATCGAAGGAACCACCAGGGCCTATCGCCGTCATGCCCGCGTCGTTCAAGAAGCCATACATTGCGACGTACCAAGACCCCCAGATGAAAAACTGGAGGAACATCATGACTCCCAAACGTGTCATTGGAAATCGAATTGGAGGCGATGCTTCAGTTGGATCGCTCATAACAAGCCCTTCATTTTAAATATGGTTTTTGAAAGACACACACCAACCCTGGAGCTACAAACTTTATTTGACCCCACAGGAACGAGCATACGCCGAACAGGTACACCCGCCAATCACTATCACCGATACCGACCGACTCTTAAAGTGTTAATTTAGCCTGAGTTTTCCTTGCTATGAACCTTAAAAATGTCAAAATACAGTAGTTTGTTTCACCACAGTCGTAGGGGTTCGCATGCACGCTCGAACAAAAGAAACTCGTTCAAACCCAATATATCGGGGCCCACTTCCACATATCTCGACCATTGAGAGAGTCCCTGTAACTGTTTACGACGACTCAGGAGATGCAAATCGTGCCATCGCTCGCGAAATAGCCGCACTTATTCGTACGCGATCTGGTAAGAACCTAAAAACTGTTCTCGGTCTTGCAACGGGTAGTACACCTGTTGGGATTTATGATGAACTTATTCGCCTCCACACTGAAGAACAACTCTCATTCAAGCACGTCATCACATTCAACCTTGACGAGTACTGGCCAATGGAGCCAGATGCCCTTCAAAGCTACCACCGGTTCATGCATGAACACCTGTTTGACCATATTGATATTTCCCCAGAGAACATTCATATCCCAAATGGACAACTTGGCCGTAACGATATAGCTGCAGCATGTGAGGAGTACGAAGAAAAAATACGTGAAGTAGGTGGAATCGATCTCCAACTCCTTGGAATAGGCAGAACTGGCCACATAGGTTTTAATGAGCCGGGTAGCAGTCTCGAGAGTCGAACTCGACTCATAACACTCGATAGCGTCACCCGAGCCGATGCCGCTAGCGACTTCTTTGGTGAGTGGAATGTTCCAAGACAAGCTATCACAATGGGGGTTGGCTCAATTCTTGATGCTCGCCGAATCGTTTTACTTGCTTTCGGGGAGCATAAAGCACCTATTATTCGCCAAGCCGTTGAAGACGCTCCGAACAGCCACGTATCTGCAAGTGCTCTTCAGCAGCATCCTGATGCAAAGTTTGTTCTTGATCGTGCAGCTGCTGCAAAATTAACTCGCTTTGATTCCCCATGGCTTGTTGGTCCTCTGGAATCGATTGGACTGACATGGACTGACGACCTTACTCGAAAGGCTCTGATCTGGCTCTCATTAAAACTGAGTAAGCCAATTTTAAAACTTACGGACGAAGACTATAACGAGCACGGCCTTCAAGATCTTTTGTCAAAACGTGGCCGATCCTATGACATTAACATTGAAGTCTTCCGAACATTACAGAATACAATTACTGGTTGGCCAGGGGGCAAGCCAGGAGAGACAAGACAGATTCGTGGACTACCTGAGTCAACAACATCAAAGGAATTTCCGAAGCGAGTTGTTGTCTTTAGTCCGCACCCCGATGACGACGTAATTAGCATGGGCGGAACGTTTATTCGTCTCTGCGAGCAAGGACACGAGGTACATGTTGCGTATCAAACAAGTGGCAACATTGCCGTGTGGGATGAAACAGCCGATGCTCACGTAGATTTTGTTGAAGCTTTCTGCCAAACCTTTGAAGTCGGACAGAAAGCAAATGAAATTGCTGAAAAGATCCGGCACTTCCTGCACACGAGAGCAGCTGGCGCAGTTGACATCCCAGAACTGCCACAAGTTAAAGGTCTCATCCGTCGGACTGAAGCCCGAGCTGGTGCCAAACACTCAGGTGTTCAACCTGAACGAATCCACTTCCTCGATTTACCGTTCTACGAAACGGGCCGTGTTCGAAAAAAACCTCTTGGGACTGATGATATTCAAATAACCGCAGACCTTCTTAATTCAATCAAACCACATCAAATCTATGCGGCCGGTGATCTGTCTGACCCTCATGGAACCCATCGAGTATGTCTAGGGGCTGTTTTCCAGGCCATGGAAAAGCTATCCAACAATGAGTGGGCAAAAGCCTGTGAAATTTGGCTCTACAGGGGTGCCTGGCAAGAGTGGGAGCCGCATGAAATTGAAATGGCAGTGCCGCTTTCTCCTGAAGAAGTAGAACGAAAAAGAATGGCCATCTTCAAGCACGAGAGCCAGAAAGACAGAGCTCTTTTTCCTGGCCCAACCGACTCTCGAGAATTTTGGCAGCGGGCAGAGGACCGCAATAAAGACACCGCCCGGATTTACGACAAACTCGGATTGCCTGAGTATGAAGCGATTGAGGGTTTTGTGCTCCATCGCTGAATCACTCACACAACTTTAGAATCAAGGCAGTTCTCGTAAGTAGATTTCCTTGAATTCAACAGGAGCACCCTCAGACTCAAGGCACAGATAACCTGTTGATGGCGAACACGTGTTGCCTCCAGAAACTTCGTGACCGTTCACCCAAAGCCGAACCTCTCCATTTACAGCTCTGACATAGTAATGGTTCCACTGTGGACTTCCGAGACTATATCGAGCACTTGGAAAACTGCGTGTTCCATTTGGAGAGAGCGGTGGAAACGGATTCATCTTTGATGTTCCGACTGCAAAAACATCACCATCAGTAGTGAACCAGGTAGGCTTTTTTCCAGATTTTTTCTTGTACTGCTCTGTGTATCCATGATCCAGAATCTGTACTTCGATTCCCCCACTCGGCAGTTTGCCGGGGTTAAGATCAACAAGAGACTCCGGAGATACCCACAGAAAGACGCCAGAATTCCCACCAGATGACAGGTGCCGCCACTGGAGAGTGAGTTCAAAATTTTCAAGTGGCTTCCGGAACCGCGTCACACCAACAGGGTGTCCCGTACAGGACAGAACACTTTCCTCCCAACTCCATGTGTCGGCTTCACCATTCACATTCTCAAAGTCACCTTCGCAAAGAGCATGCCAACCATTTTTCTGCTCTTTGTCACCGCTGACTCGAATATCACCAAATGGTGGTACCGCTGATACAAGTTGTGATGATTGCCATCGAAGGAACCGCCACACATCTTGCTCCAACCGCCACACCGAAAGAAAAACAAGTGTTTTTTCAAATGACTGGCCCTGATGCTGAACACAAATCTCTGCACGACCGTTGATAAAGGCTATGTCAGAACCAGAGAACGCCACTGATCTTTCCACGGGCTGATACGTGACATATCGTGTCTCTCCTTTTTTAATTAAGCCTAGCAGTGTTTCTTTTGTATCAACTGATCCTGTCGAATGTGAATATTCAAGGTCTTCTGAAAGCAGCGGGTCGAGTGCCCTTGAATCTGCAGCCACCATAGCTGCAATTCGTGCATCATCAGCCGCAAGAACTTCTTTCGCCCTTGAGTCTTCTGCAAGGACGGATGCATACGACAAAGTGAAAAGAGAGAGGAAAAAAGCATGAAAAAAGGAACGAGAGAACACCAGGACACCTCCAGAGAAGAGCCACAATCGTATTTATGTTAATGATCTCGGTACAACTGGCTGCCCACCGCTGGCAGCACTCTGGTCAGCAGCGAAAATTACTTCAAATGTTCGAGCTGCGTCCGCAAAACTTGTCAGTGGCATGTCTTCATCACGATCGAGGGCATTGAAAAATTCTTGGAACTGACTCTGGTAGGGATGATCGCTGACATCACCTGAGTCACACATCTTCATGGACAGACGATGCCAGGCGTTCCGCTCCTTGGAGAGCTTCATGGAAGTAAATCGATCATCTAAGAGACTTCCCTCACTCCCAACAAGATGCGTATGGAAATAATACGGCTGGAAGCAATCAACAATAGCAGCCGTCTTCCCCAGAGCACCACCTGCAAACTTCACAAGCGTGACACTGGACGTGTCATACTCGTATGGATCGAATGTCTCGCTAGTTGTTTTCGTGCTCATACTTGTAACACTTTCAACCTGACGGTCTCCCATCATCATCAAAAGTGCATCGAGCGCATGACACCCAGCAGTCAAAAGCGCACTGCCACCATCTCTCTTTCCGGTATTCCAACGGAACTGACCATACCAAGGGCCAATGCCGTGATAATAATCAATCTCACCGTAATGCAACTTGCCAAGCAAACCTTTTTCAAGCAACTCTTTTGTAACCTGCAGTTGCTCTGAATACCGCAGCTCGAAACAGACACAGCCATGAATACCATTTGCTTTGGCAGCCTGTAAAATCTTGGCTACCTCATCGGGTGAATTCGCCATCGGCTTTTCTAGAATAATGTGCTTCTTTGCGTTGGCAGCAGCCACAGCTTGCTCGGCATGCTTACTTGGAAGCCCCGTAATATCAACCACATCAATCGCTGGGTCAGCAAGCATCGAAGCGAGGTCATTGTAGACGCGAATGGTGCCGTCATGCCGGGCTGCCAACTCA
>Ga0114925_10001402_pt1 | contig 11852 bp, 27 predicted proteins | sample SumtaG_2_FD_87287 | JGI IMG/M metagenome (GOLD analysis project Ga0114925, IMG submission 87287) | Deep subsurface microbial communities from Indian Ocean to uncover new lineages of life (NeLLi) - Sumatra_00607 metaG | ecosystem: Environmental > Aquatic > Marine > Oceanic > Sediment | place...
TATTAGGAATGAATGAACCATCTCAATATCAAAAATTACAGGCAAGGACAAGGAGTAAATGAAACATATCAAATGTAACAATTGCGGCAAAACATTCCCACCGAAATGGGGAACATTGGAACTAGAAAAACATGCAAGTGGACATTATTTCAAGGGTTTTACAAAAATTGATTAACTATCTCAAGCAACCTTCAGTTATAGTTTTCAGTAGTTTTGCTGTCTTAGCTTTTATTTCAGGCATTTATTTTTATGACACACGAATGGATATTTTTAGATACCAGGCCGTTATGGCAATTATAGGAATGTGGACAACTGTTTTCATTTACAAAAGAATTGATTTGGGATTTCACATGTTAAGATTTCTAATGCTTGGAGAAAAAGATGATTACAGGTAGATGTAAGAAATGTGGAAAAAAAATAACTGAAGAAAACTTATTTGGAAGATTTTACAAATGCTCAATGTGTGGTTTATTGAATAATAAATGGGAATTATTACCAGAATGAATAATTCTTATAAATAAGCTATCATCGTAGATTTTTTATGGCAGTCACTCGTGCACCTGATTTCTCAAATGCAACAAGAGCTTCTGCTCAATCATCAATATCTTCAATAGAAAAACAGATTAAAGCAACTCCTAGACCAGTAAGACGAAGTTCAAGGGGAAGGTTAGAAGCAAAATCTGATTTTAAACTTAGAATTGCAAGATTTAGTATTTTACAAAAACAAAGAAACAGAGATCTTCAACAAGCAAGATTTAGAATAGCTGAACTAAATAAAAAAGAAAAAGTCAGTACACTTCTGTTAGAAGGTGCTCGTGAAGAAAGAACCATGCAATTTATTCCTGGTCTAACTGGACAAGCCCTTGCGAGAACTAAAAAACGTGGACAAATAAAGTTAGTAGAAAAAACAGCTTCGAGGCGTGGAAGAAAAACAGGAAAAACTGTCACAGTTGTAAAAAAGATTGCAGGGAGATCATGTAGTGCAAGAACAAGCCAAGATGTTAGTTTATTATCATTTGGTGAAGCATCATGTGAATTAGAATCAAAGAAAATCAGCCAAAGACCTTTTTCAACAATAGTAGGGGTAGATCCAAAATCACAACCAAGACAATCAACAAGGAAAATTAATGAAAGAGAAGCAAGATTAATTGTAAAATTAGCAAAAAAGAAAAAACCAAGAGGTAAGCCATCAGTATTAGAAGGACTCGGTATTGGTTCAAAATTAGTTAGACAAGCTCAATCGGGTTTAGCACCACTAGATGTTCTTAACAGACCATCAAACTTTATTTTTGAAACAAAGAAAATAGGTGGTAGAACAACTGGTAGAATTGTAACGACTAAGAGATCTAGACTTGATGGAACTTCACAAAACCTACTTAGAAACAGAGCAAACTTTATCTTTGGTGGTGGATCAAATGCAGAGTTTAACGCCATAACATTACGTGATGTGCGAAATAGAAAAAGTGGTGCTGCAAGAAGGCGTGTGACAGCAGTGAGTGGTGGTAGAACAATACTAAATAGATCAAGAGCTTTTGATCCATTCTTAGGCAGATTCATTTTTTAGATAACCTTTTAACAATAATAAGATCTTATAATGATGGCTAATGGGTTGTAAAGGACTTTGTGTAAATAATATGAAACGTGGAATTTACAGCGATGGTTACAAGTCATGTAGCCAATGCAGGAGATTTTTCAGAACTACGGAAGCAAGATGTATGTGTTGTGGGTTACTACTAAAATCAAAACCAAGATCCATGTTAAGAAGAAAAGTTCATAATGAAAAAATGGGGATAGCGAGATTATGATAGGTAAATGGTATCAAAAGACACCATTACATTATACAAGTCTAGGTGGAGATCGAATTTTCAAATTGGGCAGAACTGCATTGGGAATAAAATCACTAGGTTGGAAGTTTGGTCTTGAACAAAAAAAACGTCATACAGAATGGTGGATTGAAAAACACATTACTAAAACTAGAAAATGTTCATGTGGACACCCATATTGGTGTCATCAATGTTATGAACATGGGACTTGTATTCATGGAGTTTGTTTAGCTGAAACATTTCTTTGGGAAAAAGATATGACTTGTTGCTGTCAGGGATTTAACGACATGTGGAATAAAGACTATCCACCAAATAAACCAGAGTTGAGAAATTGAAGGAAAACCACTATAAACACAAATGTCCTGATTGCATTTTTACGTTCAGTACAAAAGAAGATCTAAATATACATAGGTATAATCACGTTTGAAAAGTGTAATTAACAACGAATGTGTGTTTCCTCGTAAGGAAAGAGATCAAGATAAACGAGTTACAGTAACTGAAAAAGATATTGAACAGATGAAAAAATTAAGAAAGAAAGGACTAACTTATGAAAAAATCGCAGAAAAATTACGCAGACCTAGAAATTTAGTTAGAGCATATTTAATCGATGGTTACTCAAAACAATTCTCAAAATACACTTCAAAATCTAATTCAAAACGATACAAAAATGACAAGAAATTTCGTGAATACATGAAAAATTATGAAAGAAAAATAATGAAAGAAAAATATCAAGACAATATCGAGATTAGAATTTATCAAGCTTGTAAGGTAATGGGTTGCGATCATGTCAAAAGAAATTATAAAAGTCTGGATAGATATAGAAAAATGAGAATTGAGATGTTTGAATTTGAAATAAAAAATCCAAGTATAAGTAGAGCTGACTTTAATGAAAAAATCCATCAGATCCGAAATAAATATAAGGTTATAACATCTTAGGAGATCTGATTATTATGGCTATGGAACAAATCGATGTTATGGATATAACAAAAGGTCACGAAACAAAATACTTCAATCCTGATGATAAAAAAGACGTTAGTAAAATGATAAAATACGTCAAAGAAAAAATTGAAAACGGATATTATTTTTATGTCGCAGATAAAGATGGTAGATATTCAGTAATTAATGATCCTAAAAAAATTAAAGAATCTGATCTAAACAAGTTCCTTTTGTCAAAACAAACTAAAAAACGATTGATTACTCCCCCAAAAACAGGTGGTTAAATGATAATTCAGGTCGAAACAGGAGATGACACCATTGAAATTAAGAAAGCAAAACCTTGTTGTATCAAAGACTGTAATGAGTATGCAACTGAAAACTTATGTTCATTAGCTATGTGTAAAGGACACTTTAACGCTTCGAGGGATTAGATGAAATATCCATTACAATTTGATTCAAAAACCAAACTAGTTGAACATATCAAACAGCTTGTCAAAGACAAATACCTAGAAGAACATCTTCAAATCGAACAAATTCCAGGTGGAACAAGGGGTTACAAGTATTACACAATAAATTATAGTTCGGTGGGACAGAAATAATGCGTACAGCTTGGCTAAATTTTGTAGCAGAAACATTAGACAAAAAACCAGTTTTCAAAGTTGAAAAACATGGAATAATTTTCAAGAAAAAAAGAGAGAACAAAGTTTGGGGTGCTACAACAGTTGTTATGAAAAAAGATGCCGATGGAATAGCACCAATAACACAAACCAATAATTTTCTAGGTCCTAGAAGATTCACCGTACAAGATCAAGGTGGAAGTTTCAAAGATGGATTTGATATTTTTGACACGCAGACAAGACAAAGGCATAAGATCGATTTTGCATTTGCTGGTACTGATAATAACAATGCTACGACTTGGGACTTTGCACCATTAGGTGAAATGCAGGAAGTAGATGGTAGGGGATTCAATAATTTCAGAACAAGATTACATCAAGACGATCGTTTCGTAGCACAACAAGTTATGATGAATCGAAGGGAAGATATTTTCCATCAAGCAGGAAAAAAGAAAGGTGTTACCAGCAGTGGGCTACACATGTTTGGTGGTCAGTTTAGAGATCCACAAACAGATTCTAATTTCTTTATGACATCAGATGTAAGATACGGTAGAGAAACACCACCATTTTTAGTGAGATTAGAGTATCACGTTGCACCAATCTTCAAACCATTAGTGAATAAGATCTATCATACAAAACTAAAAATCAACACATATCTAAAACTAAACAGATCACCAGATCAAATTCTTAAAGAATATGCAGAAATGAAATCGGATAAATTATTAAAATCCTGGTTATCAGAAAAAGAATACGATTCATTAATGAATCTAGGAGAGATGGAGATCTATAACGATGATGAGATTTTCATTATAAAGAAAAACCCAAATGAAACAGTTAGAGTAAAAAAGAACAATGGTCGTGGAGATTGTCAGGTAAAACAAGAGTACTGTATTATTCCTGATAAATATGGATATGCCACTGGTGATGTTTTACTAAGTAAAATTATGATGATAAAAACAGATCCAGAAAAATTCAAACAGGTGGCGATTCTAAGACGTTAATGAATTTGTATGATTACAGATTGATGGAGAAATTAATTACAATTGCAAAAATAAATAATGAATTAGATACTGTAAGAGAAAGATTAGAAGCTAGATCTTGGTGGGATGATGGCTTCAAGGCATTATTTGATATGGTATTAAAAGATCTAGAAAAAAAACAATTACCAGGAATTGATGATGTAGATCTAGTAGTTGACAACTCAATTAGTTTCAGGGATTCACAAGTAATTGAAACAGTAGATAAACGAGCTACCAAAGTAAAAATAAATAGATATGTTAGAAGCTGTCTTAGAATAATTGACGATCATCTAAGAGAGAGAGGTGAGAATGTAGAAATTAAAGGATATGAAGTAACAGATGAGTGAATATTTTGTTTTGTTAGGAAAGTTACAGGATATAATCCAAAATGATGAAGATTTTAGAGATGGAGAAAAGAAATCAATGTATAAATTAATTGATGAGTTGGTAGGATTTTATTACATGTGTAAACCAAAACCAAAGGAACATCACTGTACGGTGTGTGATGGAAAGGAATGACCAAATGTTATGAACCGACTTTGCAACAAAAGATCGGTTGTAGTTTAGGTGCACATGATTTTCAGGAATACGGATACATGAAGGGAAAATATTTTTGTTTGAGAATAGGATGTAAAACTTTTAGAGGGTTTCAATGGGAGAAGCATTACTATGATGAATAATGGATGATAGTAGAAATTGGTATGCTGACTGTTTGACTTTATCAAAAAGCGATCAAACCATATCAAAAGAATTAAACTATATTGCAAGAGAACTTAGATCGCAAAGCTGAATAAGAGATATTAAATAGAAAATCCAATGCAAAGAGTATGTCCTGTTTGTTTAGAAACCAAAGAAGTATTGAAGGGAGAAACTAAATGTGCGAGTTGTGTCCACAGTGGATACTCACGAAAGATCTCACCAGAGAACAAGATGATCATAGAGGAACTTCCCACAATTCAGGACTTAAAGAGGAAGTGGGAAAAACGATAGATCAGCATGATAAATGTAAGCATTATTCCATATCAAGATTACAGAACGGTAATTTTTATTGTAACCAATGTCAGCATGAATTGAAGCTAACTGAAATGTTAGATAAGATCCCATAAATTCTTAAATAATCAAATAATCATTATAACATATTGCCATTTCATCATTATGGGAAAGAAGGTTATGATAACAGATTAGGATATAGAATGGACATCAAATGTGAAAAGTGTAAATTTATTGCATTTAATTATACAGAATTAAAAGAACACATGAGGGATGAACACGCATATTGATTTGCCAAGCTTGTCAAAGAGAAGATCATGCAAACTGTCATACTCTAAGCTGTATGTGTGATGATGGTATTCACAGCTTTGAAATTTCTGATCATGCACTAAATGAAATGGGGATAAAGACATAATGGAAGTAAAAGGAGTTCCAGCTTTAACAAGAGTCTTAGAGGCAAATGTATCGCCAAAAGAAAGGATTGATCTGAATGATGAACAGATTCTAGAATTAGAACAACAAATAGTATGTTATCGTGGCATGATTAGAGAGAGAAAAAAACTGAATAAGGAATTAGAAAAAATGAAAAATGGTCATTCCGTACAACGTGGTCTTATGGAAGCTTTGATTGGTAGAGGTGGATTAGGAAGAAAAGCCCCTAAAAAAATAAAAATTAAAAAACGAAAAAACACTACACCTGTAAAGAAAAAAACCAGGAAGAAAAGCAAAAAGCGATCAAAGTAATTCACGCCTGGCATGAAATGAAACACTTTTAATTTATGATTATAACTTAAACATTATGGCAGAAAATGATGCAGAGATAGAACTTCATATAACTAAACCAGAGATCTTTGACAAATATCCTTGTACTTTAACGTTTGATGAATTTGATGATATAGTGTGGGACTTTGAAAAACAATTTGGATTAGATGATGATAGATCTCTTAGAGATATTTGTCAATCAGTTTTTGATTTTATGCAAAAAAGAGATGGAACATACGTATTATACACACAAGTAGATGGAGATGATGGAGATAGAATCTATTCCAGAGGACACCATTTGTGTAATCGTACTGGAATATGGTGGGTAGTAAAACGAAAAGATTTTGAAAACCGTAATGAAGTTTGTGGTCCTTGTGCAGGGGGAGATCACGAAAACTGTGAATTAGTGGAATGTGATTGTAAATGAATAACGTATGTGTAATAACATTTGTAAAAAATGACTCTGTTCATACAATAGTAAAGAATAGATCACAAGCTAAAAGATATTGTAAGGAAAACCCACAATTCACATGGGAATGTTATAGCATAAATGATGTTACTAAAAAAGGAAATTTGAAATGAGTGACGATAGAATTTATCATAAAAAATATTGTTACAGGAAAGCTTTGAATCGTGCATTAGATCATTATCCAAAATCATCATTTTACAATTCATGTTTAGATAATATCAAAAGAGGTGTAACAGTAGTTGAGTGAAATATATCAAAATTATTGTATAACATGTAAAAGGGAAACACCGTTTAGATATTTAGATTGTGATGAATGTAGAGAAAATGAAAGAACTTGTATTGATGTTTGTGTAGAATGTGGTGCTAATGAGTGAAATAGTTGGTAATGAAAAGAAATTAGTTCCTAGTTTTGAGAAATGCCCAAAGTGTAAATGTGATCAAGTGATCGTTGATGAAACAGGTCATTATTCAGAAACACAGCTTTACGGAACATTGATCGGTAGAGATATTGAATTTGCTAAACTAGGACCAACATCTACAAGATGTTCCAATTGTAACTATGAAGAAGAAGAAGATGTGAATTGAGAGTTTGTTTAAAGTGTGGATATGTAGATGAAGTATTAATTAGAAGAAACTGTCCTGAATGTAGTCATACTAATTACAAATTCGTGAAGGAAGATGCTAATGAAACGAATTAGAGCTATTGTTAGAGATGATATGTTTGTTCAGTATGTATGTCCAAACTGTGATTCTAAGACTTTGAGAAAATATTTTAACAGTATGGAATTATCTTTTCAAGATATAACATGTGTGTATTGTGGAACAGAATTCACTGCTTCAATAGACAGAGATCAACTAAGAAAAACAAGGGAGAAAATTCCTGCTAAAGTTGGATTTGAGAAGAATGAGTGAATCAACGAAAGATAAAATCAGTAGATTAGTTGCTGAAGCTGTTGAAGCAAGACAACACCCATGTGCAAGATGTGGACATGAAGGAAGTAAACACATTTTCGATTTTGTTGCTACTGAAGGAGATCCATGTATGAAATCTTGTATGGTCTGTATGGGAATAGAAAAATGATCTGTTCGATCTGTAAAGAATTAGAAAATGGTTTTGTTGAAGATATTTGTAATGTTTGTTTAGCAAAAATGTCGGCAATAATTGAATGTGATACTCCTGAAAAAGCAGAACTATTGTTACATACTTTTAAAAAATATCCAACTTCAAAGAGTGCTTTAATTAAAGAATGAAATGTTTTTCACTATTTTCTGGTATAGGAGCTTTCGATCTTGCTTTAAGGAATCAAGGACATGAAGTAGTAGGAGCATGTGAAATTGACAGAAACGCTAGACGAATTTATGAACGACACTTCCCAAACATCAAAGTCTGGGAAGATGCAACCAAACTCAATCCAACTGAACTCCCAGAGTTCGATTTCTTGTGTGCAGGATTTCCTTGTCAATCTTTTTCAGTCGCTGGAAAAAGGAGAGGATTCGATGATCTTCGAGGCACAGTCTTTTTTGAGATTGCAAGAATCGTTAAAGAAAAACGGCCTAAATTATTTTTGCTTGAAAACGTTGCAGGGCTTCTCACTCACGATAAAGGGGAAACGCTCCAAATTATCCTCGAAACGATTTATGACATGGGGTATGATGTCCAATGGGCAGTGTTTGACAGCAGATATTTTGTTCCACAAGCAAGGAAACGTATCTTCTTTGTTGGAAATATTAGAGAAAAACCCATCAAGCAAGTATTTCCTCTCGGAGAAATATCTGACATATTTGAAAAGGAATCTACCACCTACCTTCCATCACTTACTGCAAGTGACTACAAAGGACCGAGTAAACAACGTATCGCCAACATCATCGTTGAAGAAGGTTAGAGTTAGAAAATTAACTCCTTTAGAATGTGAAAGGTTACAAGGACTACCTGATGGTTACACCGATAATGTTGCAGATACTCATAGATACAAAACACTGGGCAACGCTGTAACATTACCAGTAGTTGAATTTATAATCAAGAATATGTTATAATGATGAATGGCATATATCGGATTTTACACTTTATTGGCAAAAAGAATTACTTGTTTCTTCATTTGTCATAAATTTACAACTCATAGTGGACATGGTAGAGGAATGGATAAACCAATATGGCAAACTAAAACATGTGGTAGATGTAATGTAGTGAGGTCGGATTATTGAAAAAATCATCAATAGTATTCTTAATTATCTTTGTAATTTTTATTCCATTATGGACATATCTAAGTCTAGAAGATTATATTGATTCATTTTTAATGTTAGGAATTTACCCTGTTGTTATAATTCCACTCTACTTATTGATGAAAAGATATGAAAAAAACGAAAAAAACATTGAGGAATTAAAATGAAAACACTGATCATTCCAGACATTCATACAAGATTTGACAAAGCAGAAGCAATAATTTCTAGTATAGATCACGATAACATAGTATTTCTTGGTGATTATTTTGATGAATTTTACGATACATTAGCACAAAATCAACAAGCGGCACATTGGCTAAAAGAATCAATGAAGAAAAAAGACAGAATTCACCTACTTGGAAATCACGATCTTGCATATATGGATCAAGATCATAGATGTTCTGGATTCACTGAAAATAAATTAGTTGCAATAGAAAGCTCTGGTGTTGATTTAACAAAACTACAACATTATTGTTGGGTTGGAGATTGGCTTTGTACTCATGCAGGATTGTCAAATAACTTCTACAAATACAATCAAAAATGTCCATCACCGATAGACAAAGATGAATGTGTTAATGTAAATAATTTTCTTCATAATATGGAAGATGAAGATAAAGATCTACTATACAATGTGAGTATTCATCGTGGTGGAAGAAGTAAATTCGGTGGAATCCTTTGGTGTGATTACGATGAATTCATAGATATTGATCACATAAAACAAATCTTTGGGCATACAAAAAGTAATGAAGTAAGACAAAGACAAGATCCAATGCACGATTCAGAGCATTATTGCATTGATACAGGATTGAAACATTTTGCTTTACATGATTCAGATGGTGATGGTATGGAAATAATGAAATTATGAAAGTAGAAGAAATTCCAGAAAAAGAAAAGATGACAATTTGTAACAGATGTAATACTTTTAATGCTATCTTCATCGGAAAGGTATTTTTTTGTTGCAAATGTGCGAGAATAATAAAATGGGTTTGGCTATAATCGAAAGATCGTGGGCTATGCCAAGCCATGAAACGTTCAGTATTTTACCAATAAAGAAACTAATTGCTGAAGAACTTGGTAACGACTTTGTAGATCCATTCCCATATCCATTCAAACGTGATGCCTTAGAGTTTCTCAAAGAATTTGCTACTGAAAGTGTCCAAAACCTGGCGTTTGATCCACCTTATTCAGTCAGACAGCTCAAAGAAAAATACCAACAAGCAGGATTAAGCTATGAAACAAGACCTACATACTGGAAGAATCTCAAAGCAGAGATCTCTAGAATAATGAAACCTAACGGTACCGTCATATCCTTTGGCTGGAACAGTGGTGGAATTGGGATCACATTAGGCTTTAAAATAAAACGAATCCTTCTCGTGGCACATGGAGGAATTCACAATGATACGATCTGTACTGTTGAAAAAAAGATCCAAAGTCGGCTCCAATAAAATTAATACCAGGTAATACAAACACATGACAGTTTGAGATTAGAAAATAGGACAGTTTTGATCGGTGATGTCATGGATAAGATCAAAGAAGTTCCTAAAGAAACCATTGATTGTATTATTTCCTCGCCCCCTTATTGGGCTTTAAGGGATTATGGTACTGGTAAATGGGTTGGTGGAAACGATCCAAAGTGCGAACACCAAGAGATTAGAAGAAAGACAAGAGATGAAAGAAAATCAAATGCTTGGATGGAAGAAAAACTAACAGAAGGAACTTTCGGTGATGAACTAAAATGGAAATCAAGGACTTGTCCTACTTGTAAAGCTGAATATGTAGATCAACAATGGGGAATGGAAGAAAATTTCCAAGACTATCTAAAGAAAATGAACTCATTAATGCAGGAATTACGTAGAGTTCTAAAGCCAACAGGTAGTATTTGGATCAATTTAGGCGATACTTACAATTCTAGTGGAACAAAAATGGAAAGAAATTGGGATGGTAGAGCTAAGAACTTCGACAATGGTAAACCAATGATAACATCTAGGGATATTCAAACCAAAAGCAGGATTGGAATACCTGAAAGATTTTACATTAATTGCATTGATGATGGTTGGGTAGCACGTAACCACATTCCCTGGATTAAACCTAACGCCATGCCTAGTTCAGTACAAGATCGATTTACTAACAAGTGGGAATCAGTATTCTTTTTTGCTAAAAAACAAAAATATTATTTTAATCTAGACAATGTTAGAGAAAAAACAATCACCGAATTAAAACCAGGAAAAGAAAAACCACAAGGTAAAATGAATCCACTGTTTGATATTCCTGAAACTGAAAAAGACTCTAATAGAAAAATGTTAGATGTTCCAGGCCAAAATCCACATACAATGCACGTTAAACGAGAAGAAGGAATGTCTGATTATGAATACCAGCAAAAGGGAAACCATCAACCAGGTGGCAGATCACATTTTGGAACAGGATCAGATATTAAAAATAACATGCTAAAGGCTAGAGCAAAGAAAGAAAATTGGCAGTATGATGACATCGGTTCACAAGGACAAGCAAAATCACTAAAAGAAAGACAAGCTTATGCACGTAGAGTTTTAGGAAAAGATCACGATTCATGCCTAAACGATCCAAGAGGAAAGAATCCTGGTGATGTATTTACATTTGAAGAAGAACCAGACGATTCTAAATGGCGTAAACACTTTGATGAAAAAGGTAATTGTTTTGGTTGTGGTAAACATTATACTAAACATTCAGTAAAAAACAGGGCGCAGGGTTCTGAAAACAGAGATCAAAGACAAAAAGATCCTTATGTTTGGTGCAATCCAAAAGGAAAGAATCCTGGTGATGTATTCAATGAAGAAGTAAAATTCCAAAAAGAAAATGTCTATGGTGAAGATAAGGAAAACCGTAGTAGAATAATGGCATATTATAAAACTGAAGGTAGAAAACAAAACGCTAATCCAAATGGAAAAAATCCAGGAGATGTTCAGTACGATCATTCTAAACCCTATGCAGTTGTTGAAAGATATGGTGAAGTGATCTTTAGAAGGCTACCAGCTCACGATGA
>Ga0114925_10001403_pt1 | contig 11844 bp, 12 predicted proteins | sample SumtaG_2_FD_87287 | JGI IMG/M metagenome (GOLD analysis project Ga0114925, IMG submission 87287) | Deep subsurface microbial communities from Indian Ocean to uncover new lineages of life (NeLLi) - Sumatra_00607 metaG | ecosystem: Environmental > Aquatic > Marine > Oceanic > Sediment | place...
ATAGCTCAGTCTGGCAGTTCTTCAGTTCCTGAGCTCACTTCTCTTGCGGATCTCGACACAGGATTCAGATGGCCCGCGAATAACGAAACTGTCTGGATCGGTGGCGGAAGTCGCGCGTGGAACTTCAGCACTGTAAAATTCTATTCGCAGTTCAGTAATGGTCCGGGTCTTTTCAACCGAGTGGCGCAGAGAGATGTTCCCACTCTTGTTCCGGACCACATGGATGACAACACTGGTGTCGGTGGTAACGGAAGTGACGAAGTAACTCTGATCGCTGGTGGAATTGAAGGTGTTCGCGTTGATGAAACAGCCGGAGCGATTCAAGTTCTTATTGACCCCGGTCTTACTAATACAAGCGATGCCGCGCCTCCGCTGGCATTTGGAACCGGTGATAGAGGGTTCCGTTCTCCAAACAGTGACGCGATTAACGTCATTCTTAGTGCTGTACACGCTTGGGAAATTGGTTCGGCATCATTCAGAGCGGTCATTACAGATGGTCCTGCACTTCTTCGCGTAAATCCAAGTGATACGGTTCCATCAATCGTTCCTAATTTTAATGACCAAGATACTGGCATCGGTACTCCTACGCCGGATGGTCTCAGTTTTATCACTGGAGCGCTCGAAGCATTAGAACTCCAAGCGGCTGGAGGACAGGTTCTTCAGATAAACCTTCCTGAGACTGGAATCGTTGCCAGCACTACTCAGACCCAAGGACAGCGACCGCTGATATCGTCTTACAATGAAATTACCAGTGTCGCGAATCCTGATGACGTTGTTACTGCTCCCGGAGTGAGACCTGGAATTCGGCTCATCATTGTCAACAACGGCGGAAATGATCTTCAGGTATTTCCAGCGTCGGGCGACAATATCGGCGGTGGAGTTGATGGTTCTATAACTATTGCAACCGGAGCAATCGGTATCTTCTTAGGAAGGGATTTCACGGATTGGGATACACTTTACAATGATGTTCCTTCCCCATCTTCAGGCGCGACTGTTCCTGATCCTCTGTTGCTGAGTTCTGGCGGAGTAGGAGTACCGACATATAGTTTTGCAGCGGATTCAGATACTGGCGTTTACAATCCAGCACTTGACATTCTGGGATTCGCTACCGGAGGAGTCTTAGGACTCAGTCTTACAGAACTGAACGGTGGAGTTATTCCTCAACCAGATGCTAATGTTGCGGTCACAGCGTTCGCGACTGGTGGACAGGCGAGTGCGACTCAACTTGATAGTGGCTATAATGTAGTGTCTACAGTCGCTACGACTGGCGATTCAGTAAAACTCCCTCCAGTCTTTGCTATCAATTCTGTTGTTTACATTAAGAATGATGGAGCGAATGCAGCGGATGTATTCCCAGCAACGGGGGATGATCTTGGTGCAGGAGTGGACACTGCCGTTTCACTTGATGCTGGTAGGTCAATGTCGTTCATTGCGACTGTGGCTGGTTCTACGTGGACTCAGTTAATAGTAGACAGCGATACTACTCTCACGTTCCCACTCTTGGCTCCTGATGGAACGGCCGGAGCTCCGGCGTATAGTTTTGCGAATGAAACTGCATCTGGTCTCTGGCGAGCCGCTGGTGGTGACGTCAACCTTGAATCGTTTGATGGCAATCTACAATTCCACGCACTGAATCGCAACATAATTACGATAGATGATACAGGTCTCTTCGGTACTCATGTCGCGGCGTCAGGTACTCCCTATCTGATATGTGATGTAGTCGCTAGTGGAACACAGCCGATCTATTCATTTGCCGGAGAACAAACTTCGGGCATCGGCAAGAACGCAGATCTGGAAGTCAGTATCATTGCTGATAACATAGAGATCGCGCGAGCAGCAAGTTCTGGAGCTAGTGATCAACTCATAATCCTTCCGGCCTCTGCCACCATCGGAACAGCGGCTCTTCCTGCTTTTCAATTAGGTAGTGCTGCGCATGGATTCAACGTAGCTTTCAGTCAGATTCGTATTGTCGTTGGTGGAGTAGATACTTGGAGAGCTACCGGAACTGAGTTCGGCGCAACTGCTACGACAACTGGTCCGGGTCTGTGTAATGCGGGCTTCGTCAGTTTGACAATACCGGGTCTCTGTCCGATTGCTGATAATATCGACACCGGCGTCGGCTCATCTGCCAATAACAATATCGCACTGATTGTTGATAATCGAACATCCTTACTGCTCTCAGAGGCTACCGGTCGCATCGTAGAAACGAACGAGGAAGAGGTCGGGTTGACTGCAAGCGTCACGCAGACTCAGGCCGGAGGTCTTCTACTGCGTAGCTCGTGGAACGAGATCGCAACAGTAGCGAACTCCGGCGATGCGATCACTGCGTTTGCATGTGCCGTCGCTACGCGGCTCACGGTTATTAACAACGGAGCCAATCAACTTCAACTCTTCCCAGCGGTCGGCGACAACTTTGGTGCAGGAGTTGATATAGCGATCACTGTAGAGGCTGGAGACGTTGCTAGATTCATAGGACGCAACGCCACGAACTGGGATACGCTGTTCAATGCTAATCCCAACTTAGAATCTGTAGGTGGAGCTACTGTTTCCGGTCAGTGGGCATTTGACAGTACGACTACTGAAGCTGATCCGGGATCAGGTAAGTTCCGAAACGACAACGCCACCATCGCATCGGTCACCGAAGTATTTATTAGTAGCATAACTGAACAGAATATTGATGCTGATAATCTCTTGGGTCTTCTTGGCAACGGTGATCAACTTTACATTCAGAATCTTGAAGACGCCACTGAGTTCATGCTGTTTGACATTACAGCGAACGTAGATAATACGGGATGGTATTCCCTCGCTGGTACAGTCGCTGCTTCCAATGCTAATTTCACCAACGGTGAAAAGTTCGGCATCCTCTTATTGTTCGGTGGAACGGGAGCGCCAGCGATTCCCGTTGCTAACGATGCAGTTCAAGCAAGACGTACGACTGATTATCTGCTCACGACAGCGTTCGTTGACATCACGCTGGATGCTACGGACGTCGAGACGGATGCGGCTGTTCTGGAACATGATAATACAAACACTGACGATATAGACGTCAAGGTTTCTGGTACTTACAGAATTTACTATGGAGTCAGGGCTGATCCGACTGTCACATCTAATCGAAACATGCTGCTCAACGCCAGAGTGCGGCTCAACGACGCCGGTACAGGCATCGCCGGTTCAGTCGCCAGCACTGGCTTCTTCAATGACTCTTCGATAGATGGCGAGTCAGTGGACAATCATCTATCCGTTACGTTCTACGCAGATCTTACCGCCGCTGATTTTATAACCTTACAACTGAGTAAGACGGAAATATCTGGCAGCGACACAGACAATGCAAATCAGATAGTCTTCACAGCAGAGAGGATACTGTAATGGGATTTAGAGTAACATCAAGCCTGACAGATGACTGGGTACAGATTGCTCGCATGGCGAGTGCTGATCCGTTTCTCAACATCTGGCATCCGGGTACTCTCGAACTGGAAGTTGAGAGCGTAGATCAGGCGACACTTGATACTGCGTTCACTGCGTATAAAGCTGATCAGGCGAACATCGATGCTGCCACTGCACAAGCACAGACAGTTCGTCAGCGCAATCAAGCAGAAATAGCTCCCGATGGAGAAGGATCTGGTGGTATGAGCGCACGAGCGCTTATAGAAGTGTTTAATAAGCGAGACAACTTCTTAACGAATCGTATCTTGCAGTTGCAAACCGCGCTAGAAGATATGAAGGCAAGTACCGGAGCAGCGGATAGCATTCGCGCTGCGATTCCAGCGACTTTCCTACCTACATCAACGCGCCCACGGAATGACGCAATTCAAGACTACAAGGATGAAATCACCAGCGGAGACGCTGACAACTAAGAGGAAGTATCATGGAACAAGTAAAACAAACGATAGACATCAACCAACTTCAAATGAAGAATGCTGCGGCGGCAGGAGTTCAACTACTCAATATGCCCGGAGCGGTCAACGTGCCAAGTACGATGGCGATCACTGGAGTGGTGGGAATTTTGAATTCCATGCTCACGGCGATCATGAATGGCGAAGTGATTCTATTAAACGTGCCGAAGAAACAACCGGAAGGCGATGGAAAGACGCCACCGGAAGGCGACGGTGAGAAGAAGGCCGATCTGAAACCCGTTGATACGGGGAAACAAGCGGAGAAGTAAAATGGCAAGCAAGGCCGAAGTCAAAGAAGCGGGAATTCGCATAGGTGTCAATCAGATTATCACCTACGCGGGTCTCGTTCCGATCTTCTGGTGGATCGTCCAGCCGATTATGGTGGATGCACTGGCGGAAGAGATGCAAGAGTCGATCAAACAGACAGTTGCGACGCAAGTAGATCCGATCAACAATGCCTTCGTCGCCTTGCTTCAGCGGGACATCAACGCCACGAGGAAGGAGATCGCGGCGTTGAAGTTTCGTCAAAGGAATGATGATGAATGGAGTGAGGGTGACGCTGAATATCTAGCTGATTTGGAAATTCAGTTAGATGCTTTGGAAGAAGCGAAGGTCGCACTCTTGGCGGATAACACAAGCTGATGGACGCGACGCAACTCAGAGAATTGATTGTGAGGCCTGCTCTCTCAGAGGTCGGGCTGCACTCGGACGCCGCCGAGGATCTTGTCATGGGGACTGCGGCTCAAGAATCGCATCTTCAATACGTCAAGCAACTCGGTGGAGGTCCTGCGTTGTCACTGTTTCAAATTGAGCCAGCGACATACAGTGATTATTGGGAGAACTATTTAGCGTATCAGACTCATTTAGTTGCAGAGATACAAGCTGCATGTGGATTCGAAGGAACTCCTGAACCCTCACGATTAGTTTGGGATTTGAAGTTTGCATCAATCATGTGTCGAGTACACTACCGACGAATCAGTAGTCCTCTTCCGGCGCACGGTGACATCTCAGGTTATGCCGCGTACTGGAAAAAGTATTACAACACAATTCACGGAGCAGGAACCGAGGAAGAGTTCATTGAAAACTACGAGTTAGTAAAGGAGGGGTAAGATGAATACAATCGTAGGTGCGTTTGTCGCGATGGTCATTGCCGTGTTGACGGCATCATTGGCACTATTGAGTGGACCAGAGATCACGTCTTTGGGTGACATCACTGGTCTTCAGTGGGTCATACTGATCATCGGTGGTTTGGTCACTTTCTTCAAGGACTTCCAGGCGATATCAGCCCGACGTCTGGTAAACAAAGTCACAGGATCGGGTGATGGAGGAGGTACAGTAGGATGAATCAAGTAATCGTACGAGTGCGTCAAGTTCAGACGTTCTACCTACTTGTGATTCTGTTCGCGCTCCAAGCATGTGGAGCGTCGAATCCAATCGCGAAGGCGGAAACAACTGAGCAAAGAGCGTTCGCGACGTATGGTACGTTCGTTATCATTGAGGAGCAAGCTGCGAAGCTTGTCTCTAGTGGTAGCATTCCGGACAGTGCCATACGAGCGATAGGACGCGCTGATGCACAAGCGAAGCCAGTGGCAGACTCTCTGCTAGATGCGACGTTGGAGTTTACAGTAATCAGAGTGGAGTACGAAGCTGGCGGTTCTGGAGAGGATAAGTTTGTGAGAGCCATGAATGAGCTAAACGGATGGGTCGAACGAGCAAGACCTCTAATCGCTAATCTCATAGCCGCAGTGCGAGGAGCAGAGACATGAATATAATTCAACTGATCCTTGTCGCAGTTCGTGGGATATCTGTGCTGACTAACAATCCAGCTCTCGGTGGTGGATCCAACGTGAAGCTGCAAGAAGCATCCGAGTTGTTAGCACTGCTCGGTGAGTTGCTGGAACGTGGTGACGAGGCACACACTGAACTGAAAGAGTTCGCGGAGGTAGTCGAAAGTATGGCTAAGGAAAACAGAGCACCAACTCCGACTGAGTGGCAGACGCTAAGAGATCGCAGTGATGCGGCGCACTCTATCATTCAGAAAGCGGCTGCGGCTGCGGCTGAACCTGAGCCGGAACCAGAACCTGAACCTACTCCGGATCCCGAGCCGGAACCAGAACCTGAGTAGGAGAAGGAACGATGCCCACTGCAATGACATTTGATTCTCTGCAAGATGATCTTCGCGATTATCTCGAGCGAGGCACGTCAGTCGATCCGACTGTTTTCGATCAACTCCCCCGATTGATAAACTTGGCGGAGCGAGATCTTGCTCGTGCATTGAAGATCCAAGGGTTCATCAATGTTGTCACCAGTACGATGGCCGCTGGAACGTCTGTTTACCAGAAGCCGGACCGCTGGAGAGATACGGTGAGTATCAACTTTGGCGTGGGAGCAGAGCAGGTGAGAACCCCTCTGTTCCCACGTTCTTATGAATATTGTCGGCTGTATTGGCCGGACGAAGACTTGAGAAATCAGCCGAGGTTCTATGCGGACTACGACTACTTCAATTATTTGTTCAGTCCGACACCGGACTTCGAATATCCATTCGAGCTTCTGTACTATGAACTTCCGGCACTGTTAGATGATACAAATCAAACGAACTGGTCGTCAGACTTCGCACCGAATGCATTGCTCCACGGAGCGCTGCTCCAGTCAACGAGGTTCTTAGTAAACGACAAACGAATTCCAACGTGGCAGACCACGTACGATCGTGATCTGGCGCTGCTCAACGGCGAAGATATACAGAAGATTATAGATAGAGCTTCTGTCAGGAAGGAGACATAGCATGGGATACAATGACGTCTTCGGCGGCGGATCAATCAACCCCGCACAAAAGACTTATTTAGAATTGACGATCAGCGCTGATGTCCAACTTCAGTGGCCGATTGAACAGCAGATCGGTGGTGATGATGTAGCAGTAGACATCATCGATATTGATGCAACGGTTCCCGGTCTTAATGTTGACTTTGACGATGCTCGTCAAGTGTCTACTGGATACACGACACTGTTCACAAACATCGGTAGCAACACTGTCACGATTAGAGATGCTGGTGGAGGTACTATCATATCTCTCGCTGGTGGAGAAGCATGGTTCATCTACCTTACAGATAATAGCACTTTGGCTGGACTATGGAGAACGTTCCAACTCGGAGCGACTGTTTCCGTAGCGAACGCGTCTGCACTTGCAGGAGCCGGACTCAAGGCTATCTCGACGACGTTAAACCAGACTATTCCACCTACGATAGTTCTTGCAGGAAGTTCGCCGCTGGATTTGACGGATGCTGATCGTGCGCAGTTAAACATCTGGAATTCAGGTGTCGGTACGTTCAATCTGCCGGATCCAGCAACTGTCGGTTCTGATTGGTTCACATATATAAGGAACGACGGTTCCGGTGTACTGACGGTGAACACTCCGTCTGGAGTCATTGACGACGGCGGAAGTTTGATGTTGAACCCGGGAGTGTCTGGTACATTCGTAACGGACGGCACAGACTGGTTCACGATTGGACTGACTTCGTCACTGGATACTGGGTTCGACTTTACTGAGATAGACGTTTCCGGTTCTGGCGACTTCGTGCTGTCCGGCGTTCAACTTGATCGCGTGGCATATCGGTTCATCGGATCGCTGACTGGCGACAGAAATATAGTTGTTCCTAACACGATTCAAGAATATTGGGTGGACAACTCTACGTCAGGTGCGTTCTCTCTGTTTGTTAATACGGCAGCACAAGCTACTCCTGTTGAAATTGGTCAAGGTACTCGCAACATTCTATACTGTGATGGAACCGACGTTGTCTTTGCTGAGACCAGTGATGTTACATTCCCGCTGACTATTGCTCAAGGTGGAACGGGAGCCACGACAGCGCCCGGAGCGCGAACGAATCTCGGGGTTCCTCCAATCACACGACTGATTGATACTGGAGTTGGTTTAATCGGAGGAGGCGATCTTAGTATTGATAGAGAACATGATCTTGATTACGTCAGTATTCCGTCAGATACTCCCGCCGCTGGAGACTTCGTAACATTCCAAGACATCGACGATTCTGACGCCATAAAGAAGGCGACAATTACGGACATTCTTGGAGCAATCCCTGTCATTTCTGCTGAACAACTGGTGGACTCTTCTGCCAACGTGCGAGTGAGAGCTGAGCTTCTTGGCATAGCGCAATTACGAAGTGATGGTAATGTAGATGCTGAGATTCGTTTGCTCGAGTTTGCTCATTCAGACGGAACTTCGAGGGCTCTAATCGGTCAGCCTACTGCTTCTGTCAATCTCATCATTGCTAATCTTATGACTGGCGGAGCCATCAATCTCACTTCCGGTCCTTCGTCTAGTATCACTCTCAATCCTGCCGGTATATTACGACTATCTGCTTCAGTGATAGCGAGTCAGGTTGACTTCTTTGCTGATGGCAATAGTGACACTGAGCAACACGTATTTCAATTCAAAGATTCTTCGGGTAATGTCAAAGCTTCGTTGGGCTGGGAATCTCCCGAAGCGTTTCTTCATTTACAGAATAATATCAACGGACAAAACATAGTAATCAGAGGATTTGATGCTGGAGGCAATCCTCGTACATTGATAGAGATGAACCCAGACAATGACATTGCACTGTTCGATGACGGAGTGGAAGTTTTCCAAACGCGAACTCCCGCTCAGGGTGGCGCTCGGGTTGACAATCAAAGTACGGGGTCAGGATTGGAGCGAGTGCTGACCACATCAGATCTCGGTGGTGGAGGAACTGTATACCGAGGATGCAAAGCGGCTAGAACTGCGAGTCAAAATTGGCCGCTGAATAATACTCCTAACTTTTCAGTTCCGGGTCTCGGTGGTGGTGCTGATGAAGTAGCAGTGTCGTTTGACGACCAGATAACAGATACTGAGGCACTTGCCATTCACAATCCCGGACTCAATCCTACTCGGTTTAATACTCCGGCAGGAATACAGAGGATTGTAATTCGTGGTGGATTCAGTATCCAAGGTAATACATCTGGCGGATATCGTCACGCGCGAATAAGGAGAAGCGGAGGTTATTCTGCTACCAACAGAGGTCAAGGCAGTTTCATTTATCATGTCACGAATTCCGCCGCAGGATCTGGCAGTTGGTGGGGAACTATGTTTAGCACTGGAGTTCTTGAAACGAATCCGGGGGATTACTATGAGATGTACGTGTTGGCGCAGAATTCAAGTGGCTTCACAGTATTTAGTTCGGTCTGGATGGAACTGGAGGTCTTACTATAATGGGTAAAATTACACTCACACCGAGCCAAGATGTTCGAGCGTATGCTCTTCACGTTGGAGCGTGGGATATTTTGATGGTGAACTGGGACGAGACTACACTCGAAGTTGAGATAGACGGCTTGGACCAAGCAATAATGGATGCTGGTCTGGTCACGTATGCTGCGGATCAAGCCAATCTTGATTCCATTCTTACAGACTACATGGACGATCAGGCAGCCGAATTCAAAAGAAACGAATACGAAAATCAAGGTGAGCTAACAGCATTGATCAAAGAAATGGTCGATGAATTGAATGCGGTGAGGCAGAACGCTGGTCTACCCGATCTGAACTTCGGTCTGGTCAACGCAGCTATACGACAAAGGATTGGCGGTCCATAATGGCGAACCCGATTAAAATTCATTCTGCTCCCGGAATCAAACGGGATGGTACGGTGTTGGAGGGGCAGAATTACATCGACGGACAGTGGTGTCGGTTTCAGCGCGGACGTCCTCGTAAGATCGGCGGATATCAAGCGGTCACCAGTACGGTTCCAGAAGTTGCACGTGGAATGACCAGTTGGAGTGCGAACGGTCTACGTTATCTGCACATCGGTGGTGCGAGCAATCTTACTCAGTATGTCGTAACGAGTAGTGGCTCGCTCAGTGCGCAAAATGATAGAACACCAGCGGGATTTTCAGACCCGATGGCGCTATGGCAGTTCGATCATTTCTTTGATGCAGTTGCTATCTTCACAGATGTGGTTGCACATCCCGGTCACAATCTTAATGATATTGACAGCACGGTGAATTCTAAAATTTATCTTGGAGAATCAGTAGACTCTGGTATTCTCGTAGATTCTACACTCCCAGAGGTGAGTGGTGGTATCACAACGATTGGTCCGTACCTGTTCAGTTTCGGTAACAACGGACGCATCGGCTGGTCAAATGTCAATGACCCCACTACGTTAGATTCGGAAGCATTCATCACGCAACAGAAGGTCGTCGCGGGTCAACCTCTGCGTGGAGCAGGTCAGGGTCCGGCTGGAATATTCTGGTCATTGGATGCGCTCATCCGTGCGTCGTTTGTCGGTGGTCTAGCAGTTTGGCAGTTCGACACACTTGCATCGGACATCAGCATACTGTCCAGTCAAGGTGTCATTGAGTACGACGGAACGTACTTCTGGCCAGGAGTGGATCGTTGGCTCATGTTCAATGGTGTCGTGCGCGACGTACCAAATGATTTCAATATCAATTTCTTCTTTGATAATTTGAACTTCAGCGAACGGCAAAAGGTGTTCGCGTTCAAGGTTCCTCGGTTCCATGAATTATGGTGGTGCTTTCCTAAGAATGGTGCGACAGAGTGTAATCATGCTGTCATCTTCAACGTGAAGGAAGGGTCATGGTACGATACGGCACTGCCTACTGAACGCAAGCCGGGGAACGTACCGGGAAGGACAGCGGGAATTTATGCGCGAGTGTATAACAAGCCATTCCTAGTTGATGCTGACGACGTCGGAGCTCCGGGGACGGACGCGTTCACACTTTGGCAGCACGAAACTGGAGTAGATGAGATTGACGGTTCCAGCATCGTGGCGGTAGAATCGTTCTTTGAGACGGCAGAAATAGGAATGCCGGTCGATGATCAGCAACCGAGCAATGCAGAGATGAGAGTTGCGCGAATTGAACCAGACTTCGTGCAGTCTAATGAGATGACACTCAATGTACGAGGTCGCGTCAACTCGAAGGCTCCATTCATAGAGGGTGCTGCCGTTATGTTTCCTGAGACGCCAACGGAAAGCACGGATGAGACTATAAAGTTGAAAACCATCAGACGCCTGATGAGTTTCAAGTTTACATCTAACATCGTCGGTGGTGATTACGAATTTGGTGAGACGTTGGCTCAACTAGATATAGCTGGCGAAAGGGTCGAATCGTGATTCTTAATCCTTACTACATGGATATCATAGATTGGGCAGACAATATGAATCAGTTCTTTGAAATTGGAACTGGTACAATGATGAAGTTGGAAGACCCGGACGAGTGGCAAGAGTGGGCTATGAATTTGGTCGGCGACCCAGATGAAGTAGGACGGGATGCTCCAGTTCCATACGATTTTGATGATTGGCGAGAGTGGGGAAGTTTGTTTTTCTTGACACAGGACTTAGTAGGATAGAGATATGACTTATAAAAGAGGCGGAACTGTTCAGCTTGAAGGTCGTGGAGCAGCCAAGCGAGGCAAGGAGATGACCGAACAGATCGGAGCCATCGCTCAGGTTCCCGGAGGCCTTGAGATGCTGATGACGATGGCCGCCGAAGAACTCGGTGGTCCGAAGGGTGGAAAGACTAAACAACTTCGTCTGTACAATATGGGAGGTGAGGTCAAAGAATACGCTCAGGGTGGACTTGGTCAGATCATGGCTCAGCAATCCCCTGAAGTCCGCGCGGAAATGTCAACTGGTGAAGACGAGATGATGCTGAGTGTTTCGCCGGAAGAGTACGACGCCATCACTGCGATGTGGGGCGAACCGGAAATGGGGGAAGATGGTATTCCGTCGTATGGGTTCTTGAGCAAACTGTGGAAGGGAATCAAAAAGACAGTTAAGAAGATTGTTAAGAGTCCGCTCTTCAGTATGATTGCACCAATCGCACTGAACGTATTTGCGCCCGGTCTTGGTTCTGCGGTCGGTGGATGGCTCGGTGCTACTGGTAAGGCAGCGGCGACAATCGGTAACAC
>Ga0114925_10001404_pt1 | contig 11842 bp, 8 predicted proteins | sample SumtaG_2_FD_87287 | JGI IMG/M metagenome (GOLD analysis project Ga0114925, IMG submission 87287) | Deep subsurface microbial communities from Indian Ocean to uncover new lineages of life (NeLLi) - Sumatra_00607 metaG | ecosystem: Environmental > Aquatic > Marine > Oceanic > Sediment | place...
AGAAACACCGAAAAAGCCTTTTTGGACAAAGGAATAATCATTGCTGGTGCTTTTCTGTTTATTATATTATTATTTTCTTTTTATTTTGATATTTTTCTCGAGTTTTTTCAAACATAGGAAATAATAATAGACTTGATACTTCTTAAAAATTAGGATATATTTCTCTTCAGAATAGGATATTTTTATACTGCTTTTAGTGGATTAAAATGATAATATATTCAAATAATTAAATTTTAAAATTTAAGGTTAATTCTCTTTATCTTATTCTAAAATTTAATTTGTTTGAATCTGTAAGTGGTAAATTCTATGAATATATATCTATCTTTTCAATACCGATTTCCCTTTATATAATTATGAGATATATGTATTTAACTTCAGCTAAACCAAAAATTGCTTGTAATACGGAAAAGGCCTTTTTCGACAAAGGAATAATCATTGCTGCCCTCATTCTGTTAGCAATCTTATTTTTTTCTTTTTATTTTGAAAAAATTGTTGAAATAATGAAATGATGTATATTTTCCCCTTTTATTCCCATTTTAGCACACTTAAATTGTTGAACTAAAAATATTTATCATTATAGAGTTAGTAACTTTCAGAAAAATGATGCTTTTAATTATTATAAAGCCTTATTTAGCGATATAATTTAAAAATGGAGAAATTTTAACCCAGACTGTTTGATTGATTTTTTAAAACCAATTATGATTTCAAAAATCAACAAAAAAAAAAGGATAAAATTTATAAGTTTCCAAATTTAAAAACATATTTAACAACATATCTAATAAAAATTAAAAAAGAAAACCATAAAATTATTAGTGATTTTAAAAATGGAAATGGAAAAGAAAAATTTAGCAATAATAATCTTAGCAATTGTTCTCGCGACATCTGGTATTGGTAATATTTTCCTTGCTATAGAAGCGGGTATTATTAAAGGAGCTGAGAAGGAAATGTCACTTACTTTTGCAACAATTGCAGGTCCTACTGATTTGGATCCGCATATGTGTTACGATACAGCAGGAGGAGACATTATTACCCAAATCGCTGAAAGCTTATATAAATTCAATGTAACAGATCCTGCCTATTCATTAATTCCGGTACTTGCAGCAGCTCTTCCAACAGTAACTCCCGATGGCTTAGAAATAACCATTCCGCTTAAAGCAGGTGTTAAATTTACGGATGGAACAGATTTTAACGCAGAAGCGGCTAAATGGTGTTTTGACAGATTGAACTATTTCTTAAATTATTCAGGTAACCAGTTTTTGCCTGCCCCGTTTAATGTACCACTTCCAGTTACTGCACAAGTGGCCAAACATTATGTTCTATTTACAGTAGGCGATGTACCTGTTATGAATAGGACAGAAATAGTTGATGACTATACCATAAAAATTTTTATGAACATGCCCAAGGCATCATTTGTTGGGTTATTAAATTTTCATGCCACAGCTATGTTCTCACCTACAGCTACAAAAGCCCAAGGGAAAGAACTTGCAATCCTTACTTATGCAGATGGTGACACTTTAATTGGGACAGGTCCTTTTATCTTCCAAAGTTATGAGACAGATGTTGAAGTAAGATTCTACGCTAATCCACATTATTGGGATTGGGTCACCTTTGATACAATAAATAACTTAACATTTTGGATTATCGAAGATGATATTGCATTGAATACAGCAGTATTGGCAGGTGATATCGACTTATATGATTCCCCAAAACCAGAATTCCATGATCAATTCAGAGCTGATCCAGACATAACCCTCTTGGAAGCCGGACCTACCTTAAATACTAACTATATGGGCTTTAACGGCTATATGGTTGATACTCCATTTAGGAAAGCAATCTCATACGCTATAAATTACTCGTATATAATCGATGTAGTTTTATTAGGAGAAGCTTACAGATTGAAATCTCCTATCCCAACAGGTATCCCATTGTCAAATTATGGATTCGATTATCCAATATTTGACCGTGACGCGGCACAACTTATGATGGTAGCTGAGGGATGGGGAGACGCCGGTTGGACAGATGCTGAATGGTATACTCAAGGTGGAACAGGTTGGGGATTTGGATGGAATATTACCGCTCAAACTGAAGGTACAACTCGAAGAGACATTGCTTTATATGTTTCAGATAATCTAAAATATATCGGGATAAAAGCTCCGGTGGTACAAGTCTCTTTCTGGGACATAATCAGTTGCATGGAACATGATACAGGAGCATTGAGAAGAGACTTGATTCCAATGTACATGCTTGGATGGGCTCCTGATTATATTGATCCGGAAAATTATATTACCCCATTATACAGTAACACATCATCAATTTGGGTTAATACATATGATCTTGAATTAGAACAGTTGATGCTAGCTGGAGAGCTTACAGTCGATCCTGCTGCCAGAAAAGTAATTTATGACGACATTCAACAGAAATTGGTAGAAGAACTTTACTTCTTTGTATGGTTCACGTCTGGTAAGAATTATGATGTCTATCAAAATAATGTTCATGGATGGGTTCCTAACGCCATTGCGAGAGTAGACTTGTTTCCTATCTGGGTCACATAATTTATCCGATTGCTAAACAGAAAAGAATAATAGAAATATTTAATTTTTAATTTTTTTTTTTTTTCAAATTTTTTTAATAATTATTCTGAATTAGTAGATTAGTTAAAAACATAGTTTTTTAAATCTTCCTATAAAACAAAAACCTATTATGAATGATCTAACCAAGTTCAATGATAATTGATAAGGAACCAAATAGGTATTCGAAATTTGATAAATTTTGCTTATAAAAAATATAGATAATTTTACTCACTATACATTAAGAATTGAATCAATATAATTGTGTAGTTTGAAACCCTACCTTAATTCATACAAAAAATCCTAGCTAAACCTTAAATTATACATTTATAATATCAGAGTTTTTGGGATTAGGTTCTAATATGAAAAAAAAAAAAAATTGATCCAAAACAAGAAAAATTAATATCAGAACTCATCTTGTTTTGTGAAAAAATTATGAATTATTTTAAAGAAAGAATGAAAACAAAACACAATTCAAATTATGAACAAAAATTTAAATAGTATTTTTCAATAATATAAAGAAAAAATAAACATTTTTGACCCGAAATAAATTCTGTAGATGTAAAAGATCTAAAAAAAATAAGATCAGAACGATGAGTTTTATTCTTTTTTCAATTTATGATGATATTTTAGACATTTTTTCTTATAATAATAAAATCTATATGAATATACAACAATCCGTAATTGATTTAGAACTCTGGCTTAATAGTTAATAAAATAATTAATAATAGATCAACTATTAGATTAAATAATAATTGAAAATTTCAAATTAAAAATATTGATTCGAGATTATTAAGAAGTGAGCTAAAAATGAACTTCTCTTGTATTAAAAAGTTAAAAAGTGGAGACAAGGTGTTTTAACATGCCAATATCACATGAGCGATTTATGATATTTGTTATACTCCCATTTGTTGCTATTTTTGGTGTTATTATTGGATTCATATACTCAAAATTACACGAAAAAGATAAAGTTAAGATTGATTTAGGTAGACAAACAAATTTTCTATTGGCAATTTTATTGATTTATTTTGTATTTTTTGGGTATATTTGCAATAGATACCCTAAAACTGCTGATGATTTATATAATCTAACAATTGGGGAAAGAGTAGTATTTGTATACCAAGTTCTCTTTAATCCACGTTCTATTTTTTCTTTAATAATTCTTATAGGAATTGTATTTTTGATGGCATTTAGAGAAAAGTTTTTTGAATACGGTTTAAGGAATAGCTTCTGGTTAAGTTTTATCATTATATTCTTCTCTTTTATATGGTATTGGTTTATAGTAGAGAGTTTTGATCTAAGCATAATTGGTAATTTCTTTATAAGATATGAAGGATATCTTACGATTTTGACTTTAATAGGTATTAATATGTCCGTAGCAGCTCTAGCTAGTTTCGCCAGAAGGGAATATGATAAATTTAAAAAGTATTAATTAATAAATATAAAAGAGGAAAAAAAATAGTTAGAAGAGGTTATGAGATATGAGTATGCTTTCATACATAGTGAAGAGATTACTTACTTTAATACCTGTATTATTTGGAGTGTTAACTATAACATTTATACTTTCCAGGTTAATGCCTGGGGATCCTGCTTATGCTCTGTTACCACTAAATCATACACATGAGCAGTATTTAGCAATGCGACGTTTTTTAGGAATAGATCGGCCAATAATTTTACAATATTTTAGATATCTAGCTGACTTATTTACAGGAAATTGGGGTGCCTCTTTTGCTATTAATAGAGGAGAACCAGTTTGGGATCTTATTTGGGAGAGATTTCCAAGAACTATTGAACTTACTTTATTTTCAGTACTAATTGCTTCTTTTCTTGGGATTAAAACTGGGATAATTGCATCAAAACACAGAAATAAGTGGCAAGACACCACTTTTAGAGGATTTGCACTAGTAGGAGTGTCGATTCCAGTGTTTTGGATGGGAATGATGCTTCAATACGCTTTAGCTTATCAATTAGATTGGTTACCTTCAGGTGGATTTAAGGATCCTGATTATGGAAGTCCACCCCACGTTACCGGTTTTAGAATAATTGATTCTATATTATCTGGTGAATTATATTTGACAATAGACTACCTTGTACATTTAATTATGCCTGTAACATGTTTAGCTTTTATAACTCTTGCCTCAATTACAAGACAAACTCGTTCAAGTATGCTAGAAGTTTTACAGCAGGATTATATAAGAACGGCAAGAGCAAAAGGATGTAAAGAAAAAGACGTTTTGCATACACACGCTCTAAAAAATGCATTAATCCCTACTGTTACAATTATTGGATTAAACTTTGGTAGTTTATTAGGGGGAGCAATACTAACTGAAACAACCTTCACTATGGCAGGAATGGGAGATTTATTAGTGAGTGCAATTATGGAACGTGATATCTATCTAATAAACGGTCTTGTATTTTTTTCTGCTTTATTGTTTCTTATGATAAATTTATTTATTGATATTCTCTATGGGATTATAGATCCAAGAATAAGATATTAAAAAAAATAAAAAAAATGTGAAAGAAATTATGGGACAAGTTGAACAACGAGAATTAGAAGAACTGATTGAAATTCGGGAAAGAAAGAAAAAAAATATTTTCACTTATATTAAGTTTCTTCTTATTCCAGGGTATATAATGGAAGATTTAGCAATTAGGGAATTTGAATATGAAAAAACTATAAGTAAAAGAAAATTTATTCGAAGATTAAAATCCATATTAACCATCTTAGGTATAGCTATTATTCTTGTAATTGTTAGTTTTGCGGTGTTTTGCCCATGGATCGCACCCCAATCATTGGCTGAAACGGTAGATTTTTACCCAAATCCACAACATCCAAGTCAATGGCCATATCAACCACCATCTTCAGAAAATCCCTTAGGAACAACTTACTTCGGACGTGATATCCTTTCTATTTTGATATGGGGCGCAAGAGTTTCTCTAACAATTGCTTTACCAGCAATATTAATGGCTCTAATATTTGGTGTTATATTTGGTACGATTGCTGCTTACTATGGAGGATGGATTGATACAATAATAATGAGAATCATGGATATGTTCCTGGCATTTCCAGGTTTAATTCTAATTTTAGTTTTTATAGCAATGTGGGGGCTAAAGTTAGAATATTTTATTATGGCTTATGGAATTCTAGGTATTGCGGGATATTCTCGTTTAATTAGAGGATCAGTTTTACAAGCCAAAGACCTACCCTATGTAGAAGCAGCAAGAGCATCAGGAGCAGGAAATTGGCGAATTATGTTTGTACACCTACTTCCTAATTGTATTCAACCTATTATAATCTCCTTCACGTTTGACATTGGTGGGATAATCTTAGGATTAGCAGGTCTTAGCTTTTTAGGTTTTAGCGATCCAAGCTTAGTCGAATGGGGCTTTTATATTAATCAAGCAAGAGCTCAAATACTAGATGCTCCGTTTGCAGTTTTTTGGCCTGGTTTTATGATAATGATAACAGTATTAGGATTTATGTTAACCGGTGATGGTTTAAGGGACGCCTTGGATCCGAGATTAAGAAATATATAAGTTAATAATAGAAGACAATTTACTTTAATCAAATATTGGTAAAATTAAAGATGACTATTACACCAAATAATAAAGGAACTATTGAACAGACTAATCAAGTAGGCACCGAAATGAAAAAAGATACAGGAACATTACTTTCTGTTGAAAATCTTAAAACTTATTTTTATACAGAAGAAGGGATTGTTAAAGCTGTTGATGGTATCTCATTTAAGATTTATGAAGATGAAGTACTTGGACTTGTAGGTGAGACAGGTTGCGGAAAATCCGTTACAGCTCTTTCAATTGTACGCTTAGTGAGATCTCCAGGAAAAATACTCGAGGGAAAGGTATTATTTAATGATACTAATTTGCTTGAATTATCGGAAGAAGATATGAGGGGAATTCGAGGTAATAATATTACAATGATATTTCAAGATCCTCTTAACTCTCTTAATCCGGTTATTTCAGTAGGAGATCAATTAGCGGAAGTTTTTATACTACACCAAAAGGAAGATTTCAAACAAATTTTAGACGAACGCAATTTGGTTAGAAAGAAAAATAGAGAAAGAATAAAAGAATTAAACCAAATGTTAAAAGAAGATAACCAATTAACAAAGGAAGAGCAAAAACAAATTAAAAGCGAAATTGACGAACTTAAAGGAAAAACCAAACATATACCGTCATTAAAGAAAATTATTCAAGAAAAATCAATCAATATTATTAGAGAAGTGGGAATAGCAGAAGCTAAAGGTATTTTAAAGAGATATCCACATGAACTTAGTGGTGGTATGAGACAGAGAGTTATGATTGCTATGGCACTTTCCTGTAATCCCTTAATGTTAATTGCTGATGAACCAACTACTGCTTTAGATGTAACTATTCAAGCTCAAATTCTTGATTTGATGAAAGACTTAAAAAAAAGGTTCAAAACTTCTATTCTAATGATTACACATGATTTAGGAATTATTGCTGATTTATGTGACAGAGTTGCTGTTATGTATAGTGGAAATATCGTCGAATATGCAACAGCGGTTGATTTATTTAAAAATCCACGTCACCCATATACTATTGGGTTGATTAAAGCCATTCCAAGTTTAGAGAAGAAGGATCAAAAATTGGCAGTTATTCGAGGAATGGTCCCAAATCTGATTTATCCTCCACCCGGATGCAGATTTCACCCTAGATGTGACGAACGGATGGAAATTTGCGATAAAATAAAACCTAGGTTAGTAGAAATTGGAGATAGATATCTTATAGCATGTCATCTATTTGATCCCAAATACAAAGATTCACCTAAATATCAATGGGAAAAGGATGAGAAAAAGATATCTTATTTAATTTAAATATTAAAAGTCATCAATTTATGGTAACAGAAAATCGATAAAAATAAAAATTTCAGATATGAAAAATATGTTAAAACCAAAAAGTAAAAAAGATGTTATTCTTTCAGTTAAGGATCTTAAGACATACTACCCCATTTTAGGAGGTTTATTTAAGCGAAAAATTGGAGTAGTTTTAGCTGTAGATGGTGTGAACTTTGATCTTCACAAAGGAGAAACATTAGGGTTAGTTGGAGAAAGTGGATGTGGTAAAACTACAATTGGAAATACGGTATTGAATTTAGTTGATTCTACAGATGGGGCTATTTTTTTAGAAAATCACCGAATTTGGAAGAAAAGAAAATTTGAAAATAGTTCATTTTTAATGTCTTTTATAAACAACCCCATTACATTTAAAATTTTAACTGGGTGGCTTAAGGGATTGTTTATAAGAGCACCTTCGAGTTTTCATAAAAACTATAGAAAAATATTTTCTAATTTCTTAATTATTTCGATGATATCCTTGACATTTATGACATCTATAATATCATATTTGTTAGCGTCGCCGATTATATGGTGGAATTATTATTTAACTATTTTATTCACTATCTTTGGTGTATTACTTCCAGCCGTTATATCTTTTGATATTATTATAATTATACCATATATATTTAAAATCAAAGGTAATTTAAAGAAACAACGTATAAAGCAACGAGCAAAGAAGGACCAAGGTCTAATCTATAAAGTAAAGAAAATTCTCTCAGATTATCATAAAGAGTTAAAATTTAGATTACAGATCCGTAAAAGAATTCAAATAGTATTTCAAGATCCTGATGCTTCATTAAATCCTCGTAAGAAAATAGTTGATCTAATTGGTGAACCTCTAAAAATTCTTGAAAGAATGTCAAAAAGAAGAAAAATCCGCGGACGAGTTCTTGAACTTCTAGAAGTAGTCTCGATGAAAAGGGAACATTTAGATCGATATCCTCACGAATTCTCAGGTGGCCAAAAGCAAAGAATTGTAATTGCTAGAGCTCTTGCCTGTAATCCTGAAGTGATTATTCTAGATGAACCTACATCCGCTCTTGATGTATCTGTTCAAGCTCAAATATTAAATTTATTGAAGGATCTTCAGAATCAATTCAATTTTTCTTATATTTTCATTACTCATGATTTAACTGTAGTACAACACATAGCTGATAGAATTGCAGTGATGTATTTGGGCAAATTTGTAGAGGTTGGAACGATTAGAGATGTTTTCAATAATCCATCACATCCCTATACTAGAGCATTGTTATCTGCTCGTCCGACATTCGATCCTACTTCAAGGATTAATAGAATTATATTAGAAGGTGATGTTCCTAGCCCTATAAATCCACCTAAAGGATGTGCATTTCATCCTAGGTGCCCTGAAAAAGATAATCATGTAGGATGTGGGGTTGATAATCCCAGAAAGATTCAAATTGGTGGAGAAACGGGGGAACATTTTATGTATTGCCTTCCCTTTAAAAAAGAAAGAAAATCATATGAAGGAGTTGGCCATATCTCAGACACCTGGACTACATAATTATATACTCCAAAATTATTTTATAACTTATTATATAAATTTTTATATTCATAAACTGGAAATAATTCAATTTAACTTAGTAAAATATAATCATTCTAAAAAATTTCATAAGATCATTATAATGTTCTTATAAATCTTGAATAATCTTAATTATGAGAGATAGAGTATTAAAGTTAAAAGTATAAATATATCTTTAAATGTATGATAACATTTGGAAAAAATCTTAAATAGTAATAATTAACACCTTATTTTTTATGAAAAATTAACAAATGGAGAGAAAAATATATAATTTAAAATTAATTCTTTTTCTTCTAAATTATTAAAAAATTTAGGTGTTCAAAAAATATGATACATAGAGAATGGATATGGGGATTCCTTTTCTTACTTTCAGTTGTATTTATCATATTGATATCTTTATGGAAATTTTTTGTTTATTTAGAGATTTCTTATATACTTTTATTCAAAGTATGGGAATATATATCCTTCATTTATGCAGCAATTGTTACCTTAATAGCCATTGGGGCAATGATTAGAAGTTTTTATTATGCTAAAACAGATTTAACGTATGAAAAAACAGTTAGATGGTATATTAAGGTTATTGTTATAGGTTCTGTGTTTTATTATTTCTATACTATTTTTTTAGTAATTGATATTCTTATGAGATGGTAAAAAGACCTGATAATTATATATATTGAATATATAAATATAATAATTAGATTCGGCTGAAGAATGAGATTTATTTAAGGATTAATATAAAAAAGTTATTAGAATACAAATCAGAAAAAAATTTAGTGTTTTTTAATTTTATTTTTTCTTTTATACCTTTTCTAATCTTAAATCAATGCTCCTTAAAGTTTGGGAACAAATATTTAAACACCCATTTAGATTTTCAATAGAGCATTTATCAGGTGTATCTTTTAAAGAGTGTATGAACTTTGAATCTTTATCTGAATGAATACAGCTTACCTGTAATTTTTTTCTCGCACGGCGAGCATATTTTTGGAATATTTTGTAATCGCTTTTCGGTTTAATAATTTTATCGAATTTAACTAATGGAATCTTCAACTGTTTTGCTGTTGCTTCAAAAATATCATTCAAATTATAATTCATTTTTCTCCTAATAAATCCTGTTTTATTTAGAAGACCAATGTACGACCCAACCATATCGATATTAATATAATAAGATCTATCTAAATCATAGTCATGCCTTAAACTATTAAAATGATTTTCACAAAATTTTTTTGAGCCTTTCATACCCCATTCTTCAGCTCCAGTCCATATAAATAAAAGATCCATGTTATTAAGTGGATTTTTTTTAAATAATTTTGCTAGTTCAATTAAAATTGCAACTCCACTTGCATTATCAATTGATCCTGATGAAGGGCTTTCGATGAAAACCAAAAAAAGTATAGGAATTGAAACGAATACTCCAGTGATTGAAGTAAAAGTTATTAAAACAATAGCAAAATTCGATAGAAAAACGATGTTTAAATAATCAAGAATAAATATTGTTGAAAAAACTATAATAATTAAAACATAGAATAAGACTATAAGTCTATATATAAAGAATATTATAACTTGTAATTTGTAAGGAATGTTCATAGAAATTGAATCATAATGAGCAGTTAATATAACTACTGGACGATCTGGAGTTTGGTCTTTAGATAATATTTTAGCAAAGATATTTTTTGATTCCTCTTCGTTTACAAAGGATAAATCTCGCGTTCTTTTAAAGAAATTTTTTATAATAAAATAGATGATAATAACTAAAAATAAGCGAAAAAGGATTAAATAGAAAAAAGAAATAACATAGCCCATTCTCATCAATATCCTCAGAGGGCCTATCCAATTAAAATGTTCAACTTTTGTTTTAATATTTCCCTCCCTTAATGCATTTTCTATATAATTTAATGATTCTGTTTCTCCCGTAGATGTAGCACTTCGATTAAATGCTAAAGATTTTACATGTTCAATAGTATCTGATTCAGTAAATAGTTGCATATTCGAAATTGAAATCACAGAAAAATTTGTAATTAATTAAAAAATTATTAAATATTATAGGAGATCAATCCTAATTTATATTCTTTTTTTCATTAAATTTGTCATAATATCATGATAAATTAAAAAGAATATTTAAAAAATGCAGGAGGGGGGATTAGAACCTACAATTCGGTCCGCGTGGTAAGATCATCGAAGAAGACCTTTGTCACTAGAACCTTAGTCACGCCATGGACGTCCAATAGCGTCATACTATAGCGCCATAGATCAAGTTTAGCAACCAGAGCAATTAGATTGATACCTACATAAGTTTTCGGAAGAGCAAAAACAAAGAATCGTAATTGCAAGCGCTTTAGCATGCAATCCTAAACTAATAATCTTAGACGATCCAAATTCCGCTCTTGATGTTTCTGGTCAAGCCCAAATCCTAAATTTATTAAGAAAACTTAAAAAGAAGTTCAATTTGCCCTTTTTATTTATTACCCATGATCTTAGCGTTGTTCAGCATATATCAGATAGAATTCTAGTAATGTATCTTGGCAAATTCGTAGAGATTGGAACTGTTGAAGAAGTTCTTTATAACCCAACGCATCCGTATACTAAGATACTTTTATCAGCTCGACCTACTTTCGATCCGACTTCAAAACAAAATAGAATAATATTATAAGTGATGTGCCAAGTCCGAATAATCCATCATCAGGGTGCTCCTTTCATCCTAGATGTCCAGAAAAAGATAAACAGAATATTTTTAATTAACTCGAATCTATAAATTAATATAACGATGCCAGAAAAATCTCAGCTTTTTGTAATTAAAACCACTCCTAAAACAGTATTACAAGATTATAAGAAGCTCATGCACATGGCAAATTATGAAA
>Ga0114925_10001405_pt1 | contig 11840 bp, 20 predicted proteins | sample SumtaG_2_FD_87287 | JGI IMG/M metagenome (GOLD analysis project Ga0114925, IMG submission 87287) | Deep subsurface microbial communities from Indian Ocean to uncover new lineages of life (NeLLi) - Sumatra_00607 metaG | ecosystem: Environmental > Aquatic > Marine > Oceanic > Sediment | place...
TGACACTTCCCGCCGTTGATGGGACAGGAGACAGTGTCACATTCATTGAGCCCGTGTCTGTCACAACGGGGCAGTCGGTTCAGTTCAGGTTCCAGGTGGACAGCGACGATGCCGGCGAGGTTCACTATACTCAGGTGTTCTTCTTTGCAGTGGAGTATGATTTCCAGTGAGCCCCGCTACGGTGGCTACAAGCACAAACGTTGGTGCTGTACAGTATGGACATCAGCGTAAGGGTTTCTACGCTGAGAGTCTGTTCTGGGCGTTCTTCAGCAACGGGACAAATGCTGGTTGGGAGTTCTCCGCTGATGGGACCACGTGGGTGGGGGCATTCACAAGCATAGGGGCATGTACTGAGGGACGCCGTTTTAGTGTCTGGTTTGACGGCACATACGTCCACTATGCCCGCTACGATAACTATGATTTATTCTACCGTCGTGGCACACCGGTGAACGATGGCTCGATCAATTGGTCGGCTGTCGAGCAGACAGTCTACGATGGTGATGTTGATGATAGTTATATGTATCCGTGTATCTCGGTTGACACAAACGGGTACGCATGGATCGGAATACTCAACGATGATCCAACGCCATTTCTTAGACCTTATGTCCTGAAGAACGATAACAATAACGGCACGTGGGCAACCGACTTTACGTATGAGTTGAACGCAGCAGATAATTCGTGGTGGATGGTCGCCCCTGTTCCCCTGACTGATGGTAAAGTTTATGTGGTTTACTGTAGACCCACTCAGCTTCCGCTTGGTAGACTATGGGACGGGGATTGGGATGCGGGAGAGGAGAACGATCTCGCAGACTTCAACATAGAGCATGGTGTCGTATTCTCCACCGTGGCGCTTGGTGATAACGTCCACTTCGTCTACAACAGGCAGACCACGGATCAGCTCAGGCATAACGAGCGTGTCTGGGGTGTAGGCTGGAATGCCGCTGATGTGCTGGTACAGGATAACCCGACAGCGTACGCTGGACCCGCCTTATCCGTTGACCCTTCTGCGGGTACCCTTTACTGCTTCTGGACAAGCACAGTTACTGACCATGTTTACTATAAGAAATATGACGCTGGATGGGACGTTGCGGCGACTGACTGGATAAACGAGGACACAGACGACATACAACTTGATTACCTTATCAGCAGCTTCTACATGGACTATGGCGGATACATCGGGCTGCTCTACGTCACAAAACTCGCCAGCCCGTATAACGTGAGGTTCGCGTTCCTCACAATGGCGTTACCACCACCTGACGTGGGGATGGGTGCTAAGCCGCCTATTATGGAGCTTCTACTTGCGGGGGTTTTAGATTGAACATTTTTGATGGTGATTAAAATGACAGAGATAGTAAGTGAAGCAACCTTGGGATTGTTCCTGAAGAGTTATACTGTAGCCGTAGGGGGAAAAGTTGGAACCTTGCAATTATTTAGCAAGACTCTCACACTAGAATTGGATGAAGGTGAAGAATGATGGTAACATTGGTAGAGGGCAGTATGTACATGGATGGTATGATGGCCATCATGTATCAAACGCGCGGGAGGACGGTAATACCAATCGCCGTAAGCATTATTTTAGAATTAATGACCAAGGCGTTCATCGTACTCAGATTGGACAGAACATTTGTCATCAACGTATTTGACAAGGCGCTTACATTGAAGGGTTCGGGGCGCTAGACGCTAACAAAACTTATATGTCGTTCTTTATATATATATATTCGGCGTTACAATGGTTGTGAAAGTTAGCATCAAGAAGAACGATTACGGCATGAACTACGTGTTCACCATCGAGGATGTTAACCTTACCGCATATACTTGTAAGCTATACGTCTGGCTAGGTAGCACCACGCTTGTAGATGGAGAAACAGTGAGTACTGCATTAAGTGGAAGCGATACCGTGTGTACGTATACCGTTCAGAGTGGAGACTTTGATACCGTGGGGGAGTGGAAGGCGGAACTTGCATTCACCGGAGGAACATACAGCGAGCGTACCGAGACCTTTACCTGGGAAGTACTACCAATTGCAGAGTAATACCTTGGCAAAAAGGAAACCTTTTTAAGTCTCTTGTTATACTGTTTATGTGAACTGAAATGGATCCGATTATAATACTGATTTTACTTACGGTGATAGGGAGCATAACAGCCGCCGTCCTCAAATGGGCGGAGAGCAGTGAACCTTTCGATGAGAAGACCTTCATCATACTGATCGTGAAGGCTGTCGTGGGTGGGTTGGTATCTTCCTTTGCGTTCAAGGGAGTTGTTCCTGTCTTTCCATGGACGTATATCGTAGCATTCCTTGTCGGGATGGGTATTGAGGTCGTCAGTCTGGGTACTTCCACAGTTGGTAGAGCCCTTGGCCTGATACAATAACAACCTTTTTTTACATATAGAAAACCTGAAATGATATATAAGTACTTTAGAAAAAGTATATGTAAATGTAACCACAACCTTTTTATTTATCCTCCGCGTTAGTATATAGTTGCAAGCCTGTGTGGTGTTAGTGCTAACATGGAAGCCTGTCACGTTTCAGACCCGGGTTGGATTCCCGGCTCAGGCGCCAGTCGAGGGTGTGTAAGTCGAAGTCCTTAATTATGCTCGTTTAGGGCGCTGTTGCTTCACTCACCATACGGGGGACCCGGTACACCCTTCACAAGTGAACTCCGGAGACGTAGGCTCGAAGCCTATCTTAGCTCGATGCGAGGGGATGAACACCCATCAGTTGAGCCGTATGTGGTGTAATGGAGCATACCGGAGTAAAAATAAATGGGCCGCTCAATAGGGTTGAGCGTATATGAAGTCCATTGAGCAAGCGGACGTGGTCCAGTGGTAAGACACCTGGCTTCCACCCAGACGACGTGGGTTCGATTCCCGCCGTCCGCACCACTCCATCTGGTGTAACAGCAGCATCGGGGTCTGTAGAACCTTGGGTACAGGTGCAATTCCTGTGATGGAGACCAGCGGACGTGATGTCAATGGTATAACATACGTGGGTGCCATCCACGATATCTGGGTTCGACTCCCAGCGTCCGCACCAATCAGCCGCTGTGTTGTAATTGGATAAGATGGGGGCCTGTTGAGCCCTTCGATGGAGGTTCGAGTCCTCCCGGCGGCGCCAAGGGAATATGGTCTAGTGGCTACGACCCTGAGCTTGGGCCTCAGAGACGGGGGTTCGATTCCTCCTATTCCCACCATAACATTTAAATGTACGTTGTTCATCATATACATCAAGGACAAGTTTGAGACAATGTCCGATGTGTAATACTGGAACGCTGAACAGCTATCGATGCAGGGCCTGTGGATGGATAGACAGGAGAGCTAGAGGAGCTGGAAGGATACTCGGGGTAATAGTGTAACGGCCTAGCATACCGGTCTCCAGAACCGACGGTCCCAGTTCGACTCTGGGTTACCCCACCAATCGAGAGATGTATATGAGAAGGAAGGAAATAGAACTCCTCGCCTACGTCATGGCGAATCCAATCAGGGTAGCAATCTTAAGGTTTCTTGCAGAGGAGACAGAGCCAGAAGCCTCATTGGTCTAATGGTAGGACACCGCGTTTACACCGCGACGGCAGCGGTTCGACTCCGCTATGAGGCACCATCGGAATGTTTATATAGCCCGAACTTTATAGTTAACCTATGGTAATCAAAGAAACCTATCTTGATTATTTGAGAGCTGTTGATTCACGGAACATAGTTCGTACTCCCAAATTAAAAGAGGGAGTTAACTATAAAATTATAGAAGGAATGGAAAAATTTGTATTTTTGTTTCCCGAAGTTCTTGTTTATCTTAATAGATATAACGGGACAGTTGGCATATACATTCATCCAAGTTCATCTACGAGAACTTTTGTAAGAGATAAGGATGGTGATACTGAGGACTATCTGAGTTTTATTAGGGCAAAATTTGATGTTCGTGATGAGATAAATGTAACGGACAAAACCGCAGCGGAAATAGCAAAACTGGTTCGGGAAAGGCTAAACAGTTGTTTGTTAAAATATAATGGTAAGGTACTGTCCACTGATAAGATATTGGTGAGACCAATTCACATAACTAGGGAAATGATACAAAAGGCATTTTAATAATCTTGGTCTGTGGACACCACTAAATTTTTATGTTATACTCTCCAATATGTAAGCATGAGAGTCATAATACTGGCAAGTGGGATCACCAAGCCGGAGTATTTCTTACACATAGTGATACCCAAGTGTCTACTTCCCTTGAAGGACGAGAAGACCATACTAGACTTACAGATGAAGAGACTGGCGAAAATCGACGCTGACGTGACCATTGTTGTAGGGTACAAGGGGGACGAGGTAATAGTATATTGCGACAAGATGCATTATAATGTTAACTTTGTGTGGGATACCGGATGGGCTGACCGGTACAGCCTTACGAGATTGATGGTAGATTTGGAACATATATTCAACACGGACTTCATCCTGTTGTTTGGTGATACCATGTTCGACGATGATATGTTAGAGTGGCTCGTCAACTGTACGGCCGACTTAGGGAGAACGACGAATGACAACGTCTTCAGGTTCAGCAAGTTGGGGGCCGAGACCATAATCCAAGCATTCAAGGACCACCCGGAATTCGACGGACTCAACAGTCCACTCTTTTTCGCGGTGGAGGATAAGATAAGGATAGAAACATCCTCACCGTTCTGGAAGTTCGACGTGGACAGGATAGAGGAACTACGGACGGCCCGGGACATGGCGGTGTCCAGGCTATGAGACAGCAGTTGGACATGATACATGGTATATACTGGGACAAACTTATTATCTTCGATGCCCAGCGTTATGACTTCTTCGAGGAAAACTATCGAGACTATCTAGATGGGAACCTGACCAAGGTGTATTCACCAGCGTCATGTACACCAATCTGGCTCAAGAGGGTGTGGACTGATCATTACAATCTGACATATATATCCGGTAATCCCTTGGTGAACAGCTACCTTCCAGCGTATGGAGGGTTCGATCCTATGATTCGCTTCTCCAGGATAATAGACGTGTGGAAGTTTGGCTGGAGTTCCCTGTATCATACTACCCCTCCTGTGGCTATCAATGAAGCTGTGAAGATGTACAGTAGTGACAGGCTCGTTGTACACTATGTACAACCACACCTTCCATACATCGGGGAAACGAAACTATTCTTCGATGTGTTGGATAAGGAAGGCGAACGGCGGAATTTCAACATGATGTCGAGGAGGACCAGGGATGATGTGTTGAAGGGGAAGATAACGATAGACTTCTTGAGACAGGCCTACAGGGACAATGTGAGACTTGTCCTAGAGAGGTTTGCCGAAATTCTCCCGTGTCTGTCCGGTCGGGTGATCATAACGTCAGACCATGGCGAGCTGTTGGGTGAACACAAGGAGTACCTGTTCCATCCAGGCGGGGAGGTCCACCCTATACTGAGAGAAGTGCCTTGGTTCGAGGTAGAACACTAACAGATACAAATTAGTATCGGGTAGACCTGTTTTTGGTGTTATCCGATACTTTTTGCATTGATCGACACAAAGTTTATATTGATCAATGTGTCTTAGTATTGATATGTGTAATGGTGGATGTTCCATAAAGAGACTATGGCCTCGGGAGGATCAGGACAGTCACATACCTCCCACATACGTCCTTGTGGAAAGACCAGAAGAACGGCCCGTAGCTTAATAGACAGAGCCCCGGTCTTCGAAACCGTGTGGGTGGTGGGTGCAACTCCCCCCGGGTCGGCCAACTAACTGTTAGTCTTTGTTATTTTTAACCGTAGTTAAACTTTTCAGTATAAAGTTTCTCGTTTTGTGTATCAACAACCTTTATATTTCCGTTCATATATATTTATATATTGATATTCAATGGACGAAGCTAATGAACGTTCAATCAGAAATGAAGCCAACATCGGGAATCTCGATAAGCGCATGGACAAAGTGGAGAAGAAACTCGATAGTGTAGACAGTAAGGTTGACAATATAATAGCGAACGAACTCAAACACGTGAAGCAGGACAGGAAGTTCTGGCTGAAGATGGGTGGATATATTGCCACCATAGCCACTGCGGTGGGTACCATCCTGATTTGGACGTTCAAGATCCTGGCTTTCATATAGCGAACCCTTTAAATATGACGAGTATAATCCTTATTTGAGAAAGATGAATAACACGGTAATTAGGAAGGTAAAAGTCCTACAAGGGATAGCTAAAGACCTAGCAGAGGAGGCAGACTTAGACCCAAACGACTTGGTGATTCTCTCCGTCTCTCTTGAGAAGATAGTTGGCAGTCCCGTTGAATATCTTCTATCAAAGATCCAGATGGAAGGGTGATAGTATGGAACTGCTCAGTCCAGAGATGGCCCTGATCAAGGTTCTTGATAGTCTCAGAAAGTATGTCCTCATCAACGAGGACTATGAGGAGATAGTCCCGGCCGGTTCCGTGCCGTTAGGAACGTACGTTGGGATCCCGGACTTAGACATCTTCATACTTGTTGATGGTCGGACGAACAGTGTAATGCGCGCGCTGGGGAGATATTACCACGATGGACATCAAAAAACACCCGTCAAGGATAAAGGTCTGAGTATCTGGCATGTTCAGAATCTCCACGGTTACGATGTTGATTTCGTGGTCATGGACAAGGCTGATGAGAAGGTACAGACACTGCGACACGTCAAATATTACCAGGAGGTACTGACAGATGAGATGCGGGGCAGAATATACTGGCTCAAGAAGTTCTTCAAGGAGATCAACTGCTACGGCGCCGAGGTGGGTGGGATCACCGGCATATGTATAACCAGACTGGCCGAGCTGCATGACAATATAGAGGTAGCATTATATTTCCTCATTACCAACCTACTCCATACTTGGGGACCTTTCGTCGGAGACCCTACCCTTGAGGGCAGGAACCTGTTCGCCTCTGTCATCGTACCGAAGAAGGTAAACATGATAGATGAGATCAACAACTACCTCACCGATGGTATATACAACGACAGGGACCTGGATTACTTCTTCGATAATTACCCACGTGTGTATAAGATAAAGCGGAAGAAGAGTGTCGGGACGGACAAGGAGTTCCAGCTAGTTTACAGTGCCATCCGGAAGACCTGGAAACAATTGAAGCAGAGGATACGGTGGTGGGGCCCTCGGCTGGAATATGACATACTGGTGACACCATGGGATATCTACATAGGGTTCCGCGTGACCCCGGAGGAGATAACTGAGCCCGCTGTGGAGCAGATACCACTGTGTAGATTGAACCAGAAGTCCATCAATGAACTTGCGTCCAGGGGTGCTATATACACCGTTCTTACGGATACTTTAGACTACCCCAGAAAGCCTCCGTTTAGATACGTGGTTCGGTTGTTTGAGACACAATTACAGAAGACCTTGTCCGGTAAGGGATACTATATGGAGAGGGTGTAATGGACAAAGAAAAAGTCTTTGAATTCATCTATGGCCTAGATCACTACCCAACATGGACGGAGGTCTTGGGACATTTCGGATTTGAGAATGTTCAAGAAACAGAGAGAGCACTGAAAGTACTTTTAGACGCTGGTGATATGATTCGTGATGATAGAGATGATACTTTGGTTGTGACAAGAGTTACCAGTGAGAAGCAACGAGAGATGCTTAGGAAGAGTGTAAGGCTCCGTTGATATGCCCCGAATGTTATGAAGTCCTACCGGAGAGAAAGGAATATTATGGTACCTCATACACCTGTGACGATTGTGGGATAATCGTTCTTAAACTTAAGAAATTCCAAAACACTTAAATATCACCGATGTGTAATATCTTGTTGCGACTGGGGGACCACCCGAAGGCTGGCCACAGCCTCCATGCCCTGAAGGGATGGAGGAAGAAGAAGTGTGGCTGTCAGGGTGGAACGGTATGGGCCGTCATAACCTGTAGAGGGGGAGATGGTCTAGCTTGCAGGATAACTCCTTCCAGCGTCCATCTGCGACTAGGAGGGCCGTGCGTATGGCTCGACAGGAGGGATGCATCCTTCCGCCTGGTCGTCCCAAAAAGACCCCGACGGGTGCGGTGAGACTTTCACCCCGGCCTCTAACTAGAGGTGGTTCGACAGGCACCCGTCTAAGAAATACACGTCCGCGGATTAGAAGATGACCGCCGGTGTTCGTGGGGCAGTACGCCGGTTCCCTTTTTTTAGAAACCTTTAAATATGGCCATATTATTCCCTATTTAATATGAAGGAACCAACCTGTGAGAAGTGTGGGTCAACTAAAGGACATACCCACTACTGTAAAGGAGGATGTGGAATAGAGGGATGTATGGAGCCTAAATATTTTAGTTGTACTGATTGTGGGCATATGACCTCTTTCTATCATATAACCAAAAAAGGCAAAGAGATTCTAAGAATCTTGCTTACAGATGAAGAACCATAATCCTTAAATAGTTGAACGCATGTTCATTATATTGAGCCCCGGCAGCTCCGACCTCCGGGCCTGTTGCAACAATAACTCACGAACATGTCAATGATCCCTTCTGGGACTGAGACAATCGAGGTGGAAGTCCGGTGGGTGAGGCCCGATGTCAAAACGTAAAAGGCGGTCTCCGCAAGGGACTGAGCCCCGGTGAGGAAAGGTGGGTCACCTCGAAGCGCAAGAGGTCACCGCCGGACCAAGATATTCAAAACATTTATATACCCATCCCGTGTAACTATATGGTTGGCCAAGTAGTGTAGGAGGAACATACCGGTTTGTGGCACCGGAGTCTCGGGTGCGAATCCCGGCTTGCGCCGCCACGGGATTTCCCCCAGTTGCCGCAGTCCACGACGCACTCGGTTGGGGTAAAGTCCCACCAAAACCAAGCGTCCATAGCATAACAAGGTAGTGCAACAGGCTCTTAATCTGAATGTCCGGGTTCAATTCCCGGTGGACGCTCCAAGGGCGTTTAGCTCAGTAAGTTAGAGCAGGGGTCTTTTAAGCCTCAGGTCACGGGTTAGAATCCCGTAACGCCTTCCAAGGACGTGTAGCTTAATGGATAGAGCAGGGGTTTTCTAAGCCTCTAGGTGCCGGTTCGATTCCGGTCACGTCCGCCACAATACTTAAATATATCCTTCTCATATATTATATTGGCCCGGAGGTCACAGGTTCGAGTCCTGTGGGGGTTGTGACGACCCTTGGTGAAAAGGCCGGATGAAATACGCCGGGGGGGATATAATAAGGATCATACCGGGCAGGACCTCAATGGACCGGACCCCCAATCCGGTGGCTGAATGGCTGGTCGAGGTATAGTCCTCTAAGGATCAGGCGAAATTCCTGTACCCCCATTGCTACTCACGGTCGCCCTAGATCCGAGGCGTTCCTGACAGAAATATCGGATCGTACGCCCTGTGATGAAATGGATATCATTCCATCGTCCTAAGGTGGGTTTCAAGGTTCGAGTCCTTGCAGGGCGGCCACAACTTTTAAATACCAGTTACACCCTTTTTTAACCAGAAGTATAATGAAATGTAATGAATGTCCAGAAAAAGCGGAATGGATATTAGCTTGGCAGGAGCAGTACCTTCTTCTATGTCAGGGATGCTTGGATTCCTATATCCACTTTGAGGGGGAGATAAGTTTAGATTTCTGGCTGATAGCTCTCGGTGACTGGCAGAACGTTTTCGATCATGTGAATAGTAAAATAAAATACTGGCAGGAAATGTATGAGCGCGCTTACCGAGGAGAGTTTCGTAGTTCTAAATAGGTAATTGAAATGTGTGTCATATATCATATGGGTTACGAGTTTAATAACTGGCGTGCGTTCTTTGACGTGGTGGAGTTCATTAAGAAGCGACATTCTAAGAACTTTCCTACTTGGGATATCAAGGTACCTCATCAATGGACTGGTTATGGATGGGAAGAGCTTGAGTGGATTGTAGATGACCTCAGGAAGGAAGCCCCAGATGACTTGGAAGAGATGTCTATCTATGGGATAATTTCTTTTACAGTCACAAAAGATGAAAACCTTAACTACAGGTAGATAACAATGAAATTGAATCTGGGATGTGACCGGAACAAACTACCGGGTTATGTTAACGTGGACATACGCGAGGAGGTAAGGCCGGACATGGTTCTAGACCTGAGGGAGTTCCCTTACCCATGGTCCGACTCAAGTATTGACGAGATATTCATCGAAAACACCCTCGAACATATCTCGTACACCAAACATGATAGAATATTCCAGGAGTTCTACCGTATCCTGAGGCCTAAAGGTAGATTGATCATAGTCACACCAGATATAGAGGACCTTCTTGATCGTTACCTGATTGGTAGAAGTGGGAAGGACCAGTGGAAGTTTGTACATTTCCTCTTCGGAGGTCACGAACATGAACATGACTATCATAGGGCAGTCTACACGGTGAAGAGAATGAAGTGGATACTGGAGAAGCATGGGTTTAGGGTCGTTGAAATCGAGCCCGGGCTCCGGGTCGAGGCAGTGAAATAATGTCTATTTCTGAGACACTTGTAGTTAATCGTGAGTGGGCAGAGGATCTACACCGTTATTGTATTGACGCTTTGCGGGGAAAAAAATTTCGCACTTACCCTGGGAATATGCTCCGTCATGCATATGGTGTTAGAGATTGTATGAAGCGTTCCAAATTCTATGATCTTGCTCAAGATATAACACGCGAGATAGGCATCTTCTGTGAGGTAAATAAAGAGGAACTTGCACAGGCACGAATGAAAAAAAGGTGAAACGATGAGCTACTACATCAGATGGGTCAAAGTAGGGGAACCTGGATACTATCGGATTCTGGAGTATATCCAGTGTCTGAAGAAAGTGGTGAAGTGGGGTGATCGGATCCTAGAGTTGGGGGCTCACATCCCGGCCATATCAGACTACTTCAGACAGTATTATAGTTGTGAGACAATATATGCTGGAATCGAGAATGAGGCGCCAGAGATGGTTCACCTCTTCAGGAAGATAAATATGTGTACGGACGATTTCGGGGAAGGGTGGGACATAGTGACTGCCACGGAGGTTATGGAACATCTCCCTTGTAACCTATATAAGGTACGTGATAAGTTGATAGCCGCTGTGCGGTCTGGTGGATACCTCCTTGTATCCACTCCCGTAGCGGGAATAGATAGAGGAACTACTGAGTTGGAGTACGAGGTCGAAACAATAGAGGACAGGGACTATGGTCATATCAAGGAGTTCAGGAGTGTGGACGAACTCAAGAGTTTGTTTCTAGGCCTTGAGATAATCGACGAACGATTTTCCGAGGGCGGGAATTACTGCTACAACATACTCTACCGGAAGAACTAGACGATGTAGTCAGGCCGTTCTAGATGGTTCAGACATCTTCAACCTTTCCCGTTATTTTCTTCTCCATGGCTTCTGCCGCCCTTATCTTTATCTTCCAGTAGTCACGTCGTAGGTTCAGTATATCGGCTTCAGTAGCGTCTTCCTTAACAATTGGTTCCCCGTTCTCTAAATCATCCTCATCGAGGGTGTATATGATCTCCTCATCGGTCTCGGTCTTCTTCACTTTAGTATCGGCATCGGACATTGACGTACATCTATGTATAGACGACGAGACATTTAAGTTTTGTCATGTTAACATTGAGGACAACCTTTATATGTCCCCCTCTCCAATATCTATATTTAGTGTCCTCGTTTAATTGGCAAGGATGGGGGTCTTTGGAACCTTCGGTGGGAGTTCGAATCTCCCGGACACTACCACGGTACCGCATAAGAAGGTGCGGGCCGACCAAACCACAGTCCTGTAGTATAGTGGAAGTATAGGAGCCTCTGGAGCTTCTGGTCCCAGTTCGAGTCTGGGCAGGACTACCATGAGAGGTACCTAAAGTCATGAGTCAAGCGGGTAGCGAGGGCGCCCTGGTGCGCA
>Ga0114925_10001406_pt1 | contig 11831 bp, 11 predicted proteins | sample SumtaG_2_FD_87287 | JGI IMG/M metagenome (GOLD analysis project Ga0114925, IMG submission 87287) | Deep subsurface microbial communities from Indian Ocean to uncover new lineages of life (NeLLi) - Sumatra_00607 metaG | ecosystem: Environmental > Aquatic > Marine > Oceanic > Sediment | place...
GCCAAGTGCGCGAACAGCCGCCTCGGCAGGCTGAACTCAGGCTAGCCCTACCACGGCGGGAGGGCGAGCGTGCCGCCCTCCAGCATCACCGAGCTGCCGTTGATATAGCCAGCGTCGTCGCTGAGTGAAAACGCAGCCACCTTGGCCACGTCCTCGGGCTCGCCCAGACGCCGCACCGGAATCTTCTCGGCCACTTCCGCGAACAGCTCATCAACCGGTGTATCCCACCCGGCGCAACTGCCGCGCAACATCGGAGTGTCAACGGTCCCCGGGCAGACCCCGACCACGCGTATGACACCCGCATGGTCAGTAGCCAGGGGCAGCGAATCAACGCTTCCAAAGCAGCTTTGGATGCGCAATACAGCGCGTGAGCGGGGAAGCCCACGAAGGCCGCCACGGAAGTGGTGATGAGCACTACTCCCTTACCTTGTTCCTCCATCACTGGCACTATGTGCTTGAGCAGCAGGAAGTTGCCCTTGACGTTAACACCCATCATCGTCTGCCAGTCGTCTTCGGTGAAATCCTTGACCGTCCCCTCCAGCCATACGCCCGCGTTACTGTGCAGGCAATCAATTCGCCCGAAGGCGTCGAGCGTTTCATCAACCAGCTTCTCGACATCTTCTTCCACCGAGACATCAGTCTCAATGAATCGTACCTGGCGACCGGCGGCTGCAAGTTCGTCGGCCAGTGCTGCGCCTGCCTGCGGCTGGTTGGAGGCTATTGCTACTTTCGCCCCCAGTTCGCTGAAATGCCGACTGCACGCCTCGCCAATGCCCGAGGTCCCCCCGGTGACGATTATGACCTTGTCCTGAAGGTTCATAGCAAAATCACTCCTTGATACTGGGTAGTTTCTATTCGTTCGCCCACTGCATATACTCAAATACCGCGCCGTCTTCCAGTATGAACGCTACGGTCAAGCCTGCCATAGGCTCGAAAGGCTCCAATATAATCTGCTTGCCCACAAGTTCGCGCTGGATGTCGTCGGTCGCGAAGGCCAGATGGGGCAACTCGCGCAGTGGCCCGGTCACCGGCGAGTCAGGCTCATATCTCAGGAACTCAATCCGGTAGGGATGCTCCATAGGGTCGGTAACCCAGACCCTGGTGTCTTCAACATACACTTCTCCTGGCTGCTCCTCGTCGGTTGGTATGCCTACGTGGTGGAATTGGCGCACAATAAACGGCCTCCTATCTTAAAGTTGGGAGCGTGCTGTTTACTCGGAATAGCCTTGCCGGTAGGCAATAGCCCGGTCAACAATACTGAAAATATCGTTCTGCGGCTCATAGCCTATTATCGCTCGTGCCTTGGAGATATCAATCTCGAAGGAATGATAGCCGGGGCAGGCAATCTCGACAGTAGGTATCCCCAGTTGCTTGCCGATGTATTCTGCCGCCCCCCGATAGTCAAACGGGGCCGGCGCGGCAATATTGAAATCCTGCCCGATAGCCGACTCATTGCCCAGGATCTTGTCAAGAGCCTGTATCACATCGTCAATATGGACGATGTGTCGATAATACGGCCGGCCTTCGGCGTCCGTCAGAATGGGGATCCGTTCTTCACCAGCGCGGACCAGCGCCTCGATCTCCTCGGTCACCTCGCCAAAGCCATGCTCTTCTTCTTCGGGGTCAACGTTTTCCAGCAACGAAAAGTGGCCGAGCAGATCATCTTTCTCAAATATCCACGAACAGCGCATTATTGAAATAGGCAGGCCGTATTGAATCGCATACTGCTCGGCCATCACCTCCTCGATAACCTTGCTAAATGCGTAATAGCCCGGGTAGGCCGTCTTGGGGTGATTCTCGTCAATCGGTGCCGACTGCGGGTAGAACCATATCCCCTGAATAGCATCGCCTCCAAACAGGATGAACTGTTGGATGTCCTCGTCCCGGCAGGCCTCCAGCACATTGAATGTCCCTCGGATGCTTACGTCGAAGAAGGTGTCGGGATCCTCCTTGGTCGTGGCCATGTGCACCACGGCGTCAGCACCGTCCACGACCTGACGTACCGCCGCAGGCTCGGTGACACTACCGGAGACAGTCTCAATTCCTTCACCGCTGATGGGGCTGCGATGTACCAGAGCCCGGATAGACTTGCCCTGAGCTTGTAGTGCTTCGATGATGCGCGAACCGACCTTGCCGCCACCGCCGAAGACAGCAACTGTTTCCAAGTTCATTGCCGACCTCCCTCACTTCTTAGGCCCTGACCGGTATTACTGGGCCAAGTCACACGGCCAAACTGCTATGGATAGTGCCTTTCCGCTGCCACAATCCTGCACCTCTCTAAAATTCGCCAGGCAGCCTCGTAAGTCCTTCACCAATTGCACCTGACTTCCTCTAAGAATATCGCGCATTCAGTAGTCCTTCTTGCAAGCAGGAATCATAGCAGCCGCTGGCGAATAGACTAACAAGCCTGTCCGGGTAGGGAGCAGATATGAAACTCATTGTCCAGATCCCATGCTACAACGAAGCTGAAACGCTGCCGGCGACCCTGGCCGACATCCCCCGCCACATCGAGGGTATTGATGAGGTTAAGGTACTGGTTGTTGACGACGGCAGCACCGACAATTCTGCGGAGGTCGCCCGCGAGCATGGCGCTGACCATATCGTTCGCCTTAAATCCAACCGGGGGCTGGCGGCGGCCTTCAGCGTCGGCCTGAACCGAAGCCTGGAGCTGGGCGCTGACATTATTGTCAATACAGATGCTGACAATCAATACAAAGGCGAATGCATTCCCGATCTGGTCGCGCCAATCTTGCATGGGGAGGCGGACCTCGTGGTCGGTACCCGCCCCATCGAAGCCATCGCCGAGTTCTCTTGGCTGAAGAAGAAGCTGCAGCGGCTGGGCAGTTGGGTGGTGCGGAAGGTCTCGGGTACTGACATTCAGGATGCCACCAGCGGCTTCCGCGCTTACAGCCGCACGGCGGCGATGCGCCTGAATGTGGTCTCCGACTTCACCTACACTCTGGAGACGCTCATCCAGGCCGGCCGGACCAACCTGGCCATCGCCCAGGTGTCCATACAGACCAACCCCCAGACTCGCCAGTCGCGGCTGTTCTCCAGCATCCCCGCATATATCTGGCAGTCGGCCAAGACCATCCTGCGCATCTACGCGCTGTACCGCCCCCTGCGCTTCTTTGCCACCGTTGGCTTGCTACTATTCATCCCGGGCTTTGCCCTGGGACTCAGATTTGTCTACTATTACATTACCGGGAATGGTGTGGGGCACGTCCAGTCATTGATCCTGGCCGCCGTGCTCATGCTGTTAGGCTTCCAAATCGGCATCTTCGGCGTCCTGGCTGACCTCATCGGCGCCAATCGGAAGTTGATTCAGGAAAACCTGTATGCTACCCGCCAAGCGCAGGTTGAAAATCGCACCGGCGAGGATTGAGCGTAGTGAGAAGGACGAGGCTGAATGCGTATCCTGATTGATGTAGTACATCCTGCTGATGTCCATTTTTTTAGAAATGCAATAGACATCTGGCGGCAACATAACCACGAGGTTCGCATCGCCGCCCGCGAAAAAGACGTCACGCTCGAGTTACTAGACTATTACGGACTGGATTATGAGTGTATTAGCCGGCGCATTGGGGGATTTTGGGGCTTGCTGACCGAATTGGCAATCCGCAACTGGAGGCTACTGTGCCTGGCGCGCCAGTTTCATCCTGACGTCTTACTCAGCTTTGGCAGTCCCAGCGCTTCTCAAGTAGCCTTCCTGCTCAGGAGACCGTCTATCGTCTTCTACGACACTGAAAACGCATGGCTCCAGAACCTACTGGCATATCCGTTTGCGACCGTTGTGTGTACGCCCCAGTGTTATCGAGGCAATCTCGGCCGCAAGCACGTGCGCTTTGCCGGATACAAGGAACTGGCCTACCTGCACCCTAATCACTTCACGCCGGACAAAACGGTACTTGAGCAGGCGGGCCTATCTGCTGACGACCGTTTCTTCCTGGTCAGGTTCGTCTCGTGGCAGGCTACCCACGACTGGGCGAAAAAGGGTCTATCGGTAAGCGTGAAAAGACGATTGATAAAGCTTCTCGAAGCCTATGGCCGTCCCGTGATTAGCTCGGAGGGCGCAATCCCTCAAGACCTGGAGAAATACCGCCTCCGTATTCAACCCGCACTGATACATCATGTAATGGCATTTGCCGATCTGTTTGTGGGAGAGAGTGCGACGATGGCTTCCGAGAGCGCGGTGCTGGGGGTGCCCACCATTTATTTGACTGACCCAGGAGGGCTTGGGTCAATCGCTGAACAATCACACCGTTACCAACTTCTCTTTGACTATGGCAGCTTGCACGGGGAGGAAGCGCTGGCTAAGATAGAAGAGTTGTTGAGACAACCTGACTTGAGAGCAACTTTCGCGCACAGGCGCAGTAAGATGCTCGAAGCATCCATTGACGTGGCTGAATGGGTGGCCCAGTTCGTGGAAGGCTATCGGGACCCTAATGGGCGTCTCAGAGTACCATGGCCGAGATGACCAATCTGAGGGCAGCGAGGTGGCACATGAACGGCAGCGATTCCAAGCAGCCCTATTTCATTCATCCGACGGCGGTAGTGGAAGATGACGTTGTGATAGGTCCAGGCACCAAGGTCTGGCACTTCGTGCATATCCGCAGCGGCAGCCGAATCGGAAGCAATTGCATATTGGGGAAAGGTGTCTATGTGGACGCAGGCGTGACAGTGGGCGACGGCGTTCATCTGCAGAACTTTGTCTGCGTCTACCGGGCAGTGCAGCTAGAGGACGAGGTATTCGTGGGGCCGCACGCCACCTTCACCAATGACCCCTACCCCCGGAGCGGTTCGTCCTATTGGGAGCCGGTTCCCACGATCGTGCGGCGAGGTGCTTCGATATCTGCCAATGCCACCATCATCTGCGGAGTAACACTGGGTCGCTATTCGATGGTGGGCGCCGGCGCAGTGGTGACCAGCGATGTCCCTGAGCATGGTCTGGTCTATGGCAATCCGGCCCGGCTGTACGGCTTTGTATGCAAGTGCGGCCAGAGCCTGTCCTGCCCCAAGCCTGCCGAGGTCAACGGTGAGCTGATTGCTCTTACCTGCTCGCGCTGCGGCGAACAGACCAGCCTTGCCAAGTCCTTGTTGTCGCTACTATCCGTGGAGGTACCACCACAATAGTTGACAGTTACTATGAGAATTCTCCTTGGTCAAGACCACGAATAAAGAAGAGGAGGTGTTACTCACGAGGACGCCGTCCATCCCAGAGCTAACTGGGAACAGCTTGTTTCCGGGCATATCGTATGTCACCCGTGACAAGCGATGGGGCTGCAAGAGGTGGCTGGGGAAGAAACTGTATGCCAGCTTCTTGAATACATTGTGCAATCTTGCATCGCGCACTAATGCCAAACGGGTAATAGATGTCGGATGCGGAGACGCGGTGCCTCTAATACACCTCTGGCTCGGTTTGCAACTGGAAGAAGCCGTCGGCATTGATACGGATCCCCAGGTGCTGCGAGTGGCGGAACGCAACTTGCCCGAAGCACATTTTGTTGTTGGATCAATTTATGACATACCCACACACGGAAGGAACTTCGACCTCGTGGTGTGCTCTGAGGTATTAGAGCATCTCGAAGCTCCCCAACGTGCCTTGGCCGCACTTGCGTCGCTAAAGAGTTCGTTCTTCCTTATATCGTGCCCCAACGAGCCCTTATATCGTCTCTCTCTCTTGTTGCGTGGCAAGTATGTTGGCCGGTGGGGCAGTTCGCCAGGTCATGTGAACCACTGGTCACCTGGCGCCTTGGTGAAACTAGCCTCAGAGCACTTGCAGATAGTCGAGGCGCGACTTGCTGGGCTCTCCACCGTGCTACTGGCTACTCCCAAAGGATGACTCGGTAGGTACTCGCCGTCGGAGGATCGGCGTCAGTAATGCATTCATACCATCCAAGGCCGAAGCGTCAATCTCTCTGGACCGCCTTAAAACTGGTTTTGGGGATAGTGCTCGTTGTGCTCGTAGTGCGAGGTATTCGCTGGGAGGGGTTGCGCGAGAGCTGGCAGGCGATACGGTGGCTGCCCTGGGGCTTGATCATTGGGTTGCGGTTCGTAGTCATCGCCACCCGCGCCTGGCGCTGGCAGGTGCTGCTTCGCCATACACCTTCCTGTCCTACCGTGGGGCAGTTGACGCGGGTATTGGTCAAGGCCGAGCTGTTCAATACCATTATGCCCAGCACCGCCGGCGGCGATATCTACCGCGTGGTCGCCACTCGGTCCGCCTGTGGTACCCCCTCTGCGACCGCCGCGGTACTGGCCGACCGCGCTGTCGGTATGATCGTGCTGGTGCTGGCCACGCTGGCGGCTGCGTTCGCCAGCCCGTGGGTTCGGCAAAGTTCCCTGGGGCAAATTGTGATCGCGGTGGCGGTGATGGTCATCCTGGCAGTCTGCCTGCTGTGGGTAGGGCGCCGCCGTGTAGGCAACTGGCTCAAAAGCCGTGCCGAAGGTGAGGAGGATAGCGACCCCAAGCCCGTAATTGCCCATATATTGGACTACGCCTGCGCTCTGGGCGGTTATGCGCGCCGACCCCGTCAGCTCATCCTGGCGCTGATCTTATCAGTCCTCCCCGTGGCCGCCGTAGTAGTGGTTATGTACTTGCTCTGTTTGAGCGTCGGGGCAATGCCCGGGGCTGGGGACTTGATTACTGTGGCCCTGACCATAACAGTCATTGCGCTGCTGCCCGTTTTTGTGGGGGGGTTGGGGGGATGGGAGGCTGCCGCCATATTTATGTTCCAGCAAGTGGGAGTGTCGTCTTCGGCGGCGGTATTGATTGCTGTGCTGGGCAGAGCAGTGGGGGTAGTAGTTGTGCTCGGGGCCGGCCTGCTGTATTTGTACGACTCAACCCGCTCCCCGGCGTCGGCCTCAGACGATTAGGGCTGTCGGCCGAGCTGGATTACCCTCCACAGCCGCCACGTGGCAATCCCCGTTACCGCTATTAGTATGACGAGCAGCGGGGCCCACAGCTTGGCCGGTACCCCCAGCCGATAGGCATAGATGAACCAGAAATCCAGGCTGTGACGCAAGTTGCTCTTGACCTCTTCGGTGACGACATCCCCCTGTAGGGCCTGAGCAGGGATGTGATCAAAGCGCACCCGACGCAAGGTGTGGAGCTGCCCCAATATGGGGAAATAGCGGGGATTCCAGATGGGCGTCCGCCACGTGCCGGTGACATCCTCGACATGGTGCAGGTACGTGCCGTAGGGGACGGCAATCGCCAGCAATTGAACGACGATACTCACGACGATGAGCGCAATGATGAGCTTGCGGGCGGTGCTCCGCGACCATAGACGCTGCAGAGCAAAACCTACCGCTACCATCACCAGAGGCGCCAGTATGACCAGGTATCGCGGCCCCCACGGCCATATCGTGTACCAGCCCGGACGAGAGCAGAAAAATCCCCCAAATAGTACCACCAGTGCCCAGATGAGAAGACTCTCAGCGCGCCAGTGCCGCCACAACGGCCTGATGCCCCAGAACATCAGCAGGGCAATCGGCGAGTAGATAACGAAGCCGCGGCCAGTACTGAAGGTGTTGCCGAAAACTGCTGTAAGGAAGCCCAATAAGTCGGTGGTTACGATATACCCGCCGGAATAGCCGGGATCGGCAACGGCACCGGTACGCAGGGCATTGTACCAGAGACTGACAGCCAGCCACGGCGCCATACCCATAACAACCGCCCCGGCGGTCAGCAGGTATTGTCGCCACTGCCGAGTGAGAGGCCCGAAACGACGGCGCAAGGCAAAGTATAGATAGACAAGTATGGGCGGCCAGGCCAACACCATTGTGGGCCGGGTCGCCGTACCCCAGGCCAGTAGGAAAGAAAATGCCAAAATATACCACAGGCTCTGCTTACGTCGGTCAAACCGCACCACCAGCAGCAGCGCAGCTACCAGAGCCAGCGCCATGAAGTGCTCGTAGAAGCCGATCTTGGCGTAGGGCCAGGCGTACGTCGCCACCCCATACACCAGAGCCGTAGCCGCTGAATAGGAGAGAGGCAGGCCCAGAGCTATGAGCAGCAAAAACAACAGACTGGCCGTAGCCGCAGTTATGAAGCTGCCAGCCAGATTGATTGCCACTCGCGGCAGAAAACCAGCTATCGGAGCAAGTTGCGGGCGCAGACGGGTGACGGCTTGCCCGGCCCACTTGCCCGCTAGATACCAGGGAATCTGAAAAATCGGATAGCCCAGCCAGTACTGGCTGTATACCCGCCCGTCTTTACCGCGCATTATGCCCGGTGGATTGAGGACCTTGCCGGTAAGCCCGGCTGATTCGGGCAGATCAACCCAGCCACGCTCTACAATGCTTTCGGTTATGACGTAGTAGGTTTCTACGTCGCCGATGTCGCTGAAGCCTTTGGCTGTGATCAGATATATCCCGCAGAGCGTGACAAAGATTAGCCACGCAATCACCGCCCGCCGGCTGGTGAGGGCCTGCGAATCAGTCGCTGTCTCAGATAGTCTGCCTCTCACTGCTCTATCCTCTGGGTGCTGTCTATTCTCTTGCTGAACACGTAGACATGCGGGTGGTCGAACAAGCGGAAGGTCGGTTCCGAGCCTGAGTCGTCAATGGGAATACCAAATAGCGCTGGTCCCGTATTATACTCAGCAAGCAGCCGCCAGTCTGACTGCTCCCCGAATAGATGCTCGTAGAAGCGACTGATTACTGGAAAGTGCGCGCCCAGGTGACGAATGCGTTCGCGCCGCAACTCCGTCAACACCAGGTAGTCAGCCCACTGGAGATGCTCCTGCAGGTACTCGCGTTTCGCGGCCAGTTGCGTCGCTGGAATGGGCTGGCCGTAGTAGTCGTGTTCAATGTAGTGGGGATCATAGATATGCACGTTGCGTCCGTTGAGCGAGTGCCACAGGTTAAGTCCGGTGATGCCCCAGGCGTCGTCCTCTTCGATCAAGATGTTGCTACCCGGCGGCGCAACCGCGTCTACGTAGTCAAATGCCGCCAGGCGGTTGTCCGGATGTCTATAGATATTGAGGTAGGCAAGGGACCAGGCGCCCGTAGACAGCAACACCAGCGCCACCACTGCTGCGCCCAGCCACCGCTGATAGCGCATCCTCGTGTTATCAAATGCGCCCAGCATTCCCCCGGCAAGCAAGCACAGAACGGGAATCTGGGGCAGGACGTAGCGGGTCATCTTCATCCACATGCCACCCATGCTCCCCAGCATAAGCAGCATGGCAACTACCAGGGGCCAGGCCGGGCCCGCCTGCCGCCCCAGCAGTTGGCCGCACCAGTAGACTACCGCCGCCAGGGCGACAATCATCAGCGGCATCCCCAGCGCATACGGGTAGATATGCCGGAGCTGATAGAGATACGGCGTTGTGTCCACGAATTGGAATGTCCACGCAAACGGTGCGGCACGGTACGCGCCACTGGCATTTAAGGCATTCCAGGTCAGCTTTAGCGTGTCCGTCGGCAGCCAATAATGGGTGGGGCTGAGCACCGCGTGGGGATTGATGACCAGGAACACAGCCACCGCCACCCCGAAACATCCGATGATTCCGCCCTTCTGCTGCCAGGCTTCTGCGGCCCACTGCCGGCCTCGGGGCGTGAGAGTTACTATCAGGATGACCACGCCCAGGCCGCCCAGCAGGGCGGCAGCCCCGTGGGTAGCGCCGTCGGCGGCATCCAAAGTCTGAGCGATCTTCGCCTCCCAGAAGACAGGCGCATGTTCGGCAGCGAACGAACTCTGGGGATGCGGCCCGAGGAGTCTGCTTTCCGCGAAGCGGCGGGCCTCCCCTCGGAACTGCCCCCACACGAGTAGCGGCAGCAGGCCCAAAACGATCAACCCCACCGCAGCGACCCGCATCTTTGCCACCGTACGCCGGTGAGAGGCCGGTGAAATGTGTAGGGACGGCTTGAGCGCAGCGAGCCAAATCAGCACCGGCAGTGGCAGCAGCGGCAGCGCGGAGGTCTTAGCTGAGAACGCTAATCCCAGACCAACGCCACAGAAGATGAAGTTCTTGACGGTTGGCGCCGCGCTGAGGCGCATGCACAGAAGCAGGAATATCGCCAGCATCAGAGTAGCGAGGGGGTCTACCGTGAAGAATTGGGCTTCCCGCATCGGCAGGAGCGCGGTAGCGTAGCAGGCGGCGGCGATCAGCCCACCTGTCTTGCCAAATGCGCGGGCGCCGATCAGGTACACCACGAGTATCGTCCCGCTGTCAGCCAACGCCGAAATAGCCCGTCCCACCCCCAGCGAGAGCACACCAACGTCGGTGCCCAGGCCCAGAAGCCTGCTCACACCAAGCGTTGGTGCCAGGCCGAGCAGAAGCAGATACATGGGGAGCGCGCCGTAGTGACTGGCTCTCGGACGAAGACAACCCGTCTCCTGGAACTGCCTGCCCAGGTCCAGTGCGATGGCGATGGTTGTGTTCTCATCGCAGTGCAGGTGGACTGGATAGCCCCATGCCAGGCCATACAGACGCAGCGCCATGCCCGCAGCCACTATGCCAACAAGCACAGCCTGCTCCCAGCGCAGGTTGAGGTGAGATGTGCGTCTGTTCAACATTCTCCCCTGACCGGACGCACGTAGACGGCAGCAGGTCAGCGCCAGTAGTCCGGCTCGCGCTGGCTGAGGAAATCCTGCACTTGCTGGTAACTCTTGATGCCCGTGGTTGTGCCCACGGCGGTAGTAGCCAGAGCGCCCATAGCGTTGGCAAAGCGGGCTGTCCGCTCCAGGTCCCAGCCCTCCAGGTAACCGTGGATAAAACCTGCCGTAAACGCGTCGCCGGCCCCGGTTCCATCCACTACATCAACCTGATAGGCAGCCACGTCAATGATTGTCTCAGCGGTGCACACGTAGGCGCCTTCTTCTCCTCTGGTCAAGCCTACAATCTTTATCCCTCTGTCCCGGAAGAACTCGGCAACATCCGCTGGGTCCTGCCTCCCGCTGATCTGTCGGGCCTCGACCAGGCTGGGCAGAAAGATATCAGTATAGTCAAGTACCGGCCCCAGCAGCTCCAGCCACTGGCCGCTTGCGTCCCAGACTACGTCCAGAACGGTAGTAGCGCCGGCTCGCTGGGCTGCTGCCATTACCTGGGCCTGAGGCGGGCCGTCGAATCCGGGCATGGCCAGAGCTCCGCCCATGTAGAATACCTCAGCCGAGGTGATCAGATCCATATCAAGCTGTTTGGGCTGGATTTCGCCATCGGCTCCTACAGCGTGGATAAAGCTGCGCTCGCCGCTGCTGTCAATCAATACCACGGTTGCCGATGTTCCGGCCGCCGAAGTGCGGTAGATGCCGGTGGTATCAATTCCATGGCGGTCAAGCTCCTGCAAAGCTAGATCACCCAGCTCATCGTCGCCGATGCAGCCCATTACGGCCACTTCCCGCCCCAGCTTGCTCAGGCACCGTCCGCTGTTGGTGGGATGACCTCCCAGGCCTATGCTGATCTGTTCGGTTATCTTCAGTAGGCCCTTCTCGGGCATCTCATCAACCGGCCGGGCCGATATGTCTATAACGATTATTCCCAAACATACTACCTGAGGCATGGCGACTATCCTCCCTGGGAAGGCAACTAAACGGTTAGGTGAGAGCGTTTAGCATAGACGAACCGACAGCTTGCGAAATGGCTACGGTGCAGCCTCTTCGGTATATCGCTGCCAGTGCAAGACGTCCTCCAAAGCTCGCTTGGGTACCTTTAGAGTCCCGTCTTCGTCGCGATAATACTCGATTGAATCGTCGGTCATTTCTACCATTTGCGGCTGCTCCGCAGGATAACCGAGGGCAACTGTATATGATATATCACAGCCCTGCGGAATGGCCAACACCTTGCGCAGAGCATCCTGGTCCAATGAGCCGACCATACAACTAC